>PVMK01188256.1_pt1 | contig 27838 bp, 18 predicted proteins | sample 1853481 | NCBI WGS metagenome assembly PVMK01 (sample SAMN08533507, study PRJNA380276) | Marine sediment metagenome, whole genome shotgun sequencing project. | reverse complement strand
CCAGTTCTGACGCCTGGCGCTGACGCCTGACGCTGAGCGCTGGCGCTGACACTGGGCGCTGACGCTGGCACTGACGCTGGCGCTGTCCCTGACGCTGGCGACTGGCGCTGACACTGGCACTGACGCTGACACTGTCCCTGTCCCTGGGGCTACCCGTATCTTCGTTCGTGCGCCGCCAGGGTGCGGCTGACCTTGCCGAGGGCCTTGTCTAGGCGAGCGGGTATTGAGGGACCGTGGTTCTTTCTTGCTGTCAGCGTGGCTGTGTGGGCGGCGCACAGGTTCTCGGCATCGCGCCAGCGTTCAGACAGGTCAGCGGCCCAGTCCCGAAAGTCCTGTGCCGCGCCAGCTCGTCTTTCTAGAGCCTTTGCGAGCGTAGGATGGAAACTCATCGTATCCGTCAGCCCGAGCCGGCGCGCCGGCCGGGGCAGACGAATGTACATGAGAGTGTCGTCTACGTGGATGGTCTTCGAGGCGCGATGCAGAACCAGTACTGACGAGAAATGAACGTTCTCGTTGGCAGAGATGAAATCGACGCCCACGCGGCACCGAGAACTCGAAATCCTCGGCAAACGTCGCGTGCAGCTCGGGGTCTTCAGTGTGGGTCTCTTCCCACCGAAGCTCAGGGGAATCGGGACAGGTGCCGCGACGGTGCCGTAGAGTCGAGCGTGCGGATACTGCTCATGCATTTTGCGCACGTGAACCGTGTGGAAGGGATGGAGGTTCAAAATGGCCTCGACATCCTTGCCACCATGGGTCAGTTCGCCGACCTCTCGCTCGACCGCGCCGGTTAGTGAATAGGCGTCGAGAAAAACGAATCTACCGTTGCGTCGCCGGACCAACGAGGCGTGCGTGCCAATATCGATGAGACCGCCAATCTTGAACGACCCACGAATGTTCCAAAAGTCGTCGGCGATCTGGTGCATCTGTGGGCGCATGGATGTCGATCCTCTTCAAGCTCGACTCGGCAGGGTAACGCGTCATCATCTGTCCGCCCAGATGGGGTTTCCCGTGCCATCCCATTGGTCCCACACCGGCCTCCTTGATGAAACGTGCAGCCGTGCGAAGCTTTCTCGACTGGATGGAATCGATAGCCAAATCAATCCAGATCGATCGGTCCGTGGACCGCGTGTTTGCGTATCTGGACGACCCGAAGAGTGTGGTCGAATGGCTGCCCGGCATGATCGAGGTCCGTGACGTCCAGGGAAGTGGCCTCGGCCAACAGCATTGTTGGACCTATCGGATCGTGGGCCTTCCCTTCAAGGGGCAAAACGTGGTCATCGAGCACGTCCCAAACGAGAAGCGAGTCGTGCAGAGCATTGGAAGCATCGAAAGCGTTTGGACATATACGACGACGCCCAACCATGCGGGAACACAGCTGCGGATCCAGATCGACTACACCGTGCCCGTACCGGTGCTCGGGAAGCTGACCGAGAAGCTCGTCGTCAAGCGCAACGTCCGTGAGCTGGACCTGGCCCTCGAGAACGTAAAAGACATCTGCGAAGCTTGAGCTAGCCGGGTATGGCACGGCCCTCAGCTAACGCCGACGCAAGCGTCGCCTGAGCAGTAAAGCCCACGCGCAGCACAGCAGGGCGAGCCACGTTGTCGAAGGCCGGGACGGTGCGGTGCTGCCGACCGCGCATCCGCCACCGCCATTGCCCTCATCCGTTCCACCTGTCCCACCGCTACCTCCGTCCGCGCCTGTTCCGCCGGTACCCATTCCGCCAGTGCCGCCGGTCCCCGGGTCATCCGGACACAGCGGTAGTTCTCCGCGGAAAGAGAACTCCGTCGTGAAGTCGTTGTTCAGGAAGCAGTTGTTAATCAGCGCAATGGTATCGTGCCGCCGCAGGTTCCGGAACCGGGCGCTCGGTGAACGTGGTTTTCGCGCCACCACGAGCCGCGCTCACTCGGCGGCTGATAGTCATTGCGAACGCCCTGTTTCGAATCTCGGTCACGGTCTACAAACGTTCCTATCCACGCCGGAGATTGCTTGGCAGAGTAAGCCAGCAAGCTTTCTGTGTGCCGGGGCTGCTAGATGCCGGTCCTTCCTTTCGGATGAAAGAAACATTCCTCGAGCGTCGATGACACTAGCGTAGAACGCACCGATCTGTTCTCCCGGCAAATAGAGAGACTCATCAGAGTATTCTTGCCATGGGAAAGGAAGAGCATCTGGATTCTCCCAGCCAAGGACGACAATGATGAGGGGTACATTCTGCTGCTTGCAGACCTTCATCATGCGTGTGAGCTGAAGAGCGATATATAGCCGCGCTTCCGAGGATACTTCCCAAGCTTTACCTTGCTTCCCGCTGTTCACATAAAGCATGTACCGCACCAGAAGATAGGAAACGGATTTTGACAAGGTTGGACTAATTGTGAGTGCCGCGTCGGAGTCGTTGGGATTGAATATGTAAACTATCGCGTCGGGGTCGTATTCCTCTACAGCCATTTCCATATAGTCCGCTACGTTCTTCGCGTTGTAGCCAGGCACGCCGAGATTGAGAACTTCCACATTGCTATCGATGGCTTCCATTTGGCGTTGCATCGTATCTTCTAGTTGAACAGACCAGCCGAACGTTTCGCTATCGCCAAAGGTCATGATACGGAACTTGTCCTTGCGGGGATTTAGAGGTTGATCTGACCTCATTCCTTGTTCATTCACTTCCCAGCGTATTGGAACAGGAAGCTCTTCATACACACCAAAATGGTAAGCCTTCGAATTTGCTTTCAGAGCATAGTTGCGGGCATCCGACGTGTTCTCAACAATATCAAGCACCACAAAACCATTAGGGAAGACGATCCTTGTCATGATCTCCAGGCAGACAAAGACCAATACCAAAGATCCAAGGATGAGTATGGCCCAACCAACTACTTTGATCTTCGTTCTCGGGACTGCTGCTTCATTGTGCCCTTGCAACATTGCCCTGCTCCTCAGCATGAGAGCCAGTGAACGTGCTGGCGGCTTCGGCTAGTGCGCCTTGCCGCCCTTGAGGAGGTGACCGACGCCCTCTCCCAGGCCCTCGAGGGTGAGGGGGAACATCTCGAATATCTGGCGAACGTACTCGATGGTGTTCCCGTTCCAGTATCGCTGGGGCTCGGGATTGAGCCAGATGCTGCGGTGGAAGTGTTGGCTCAACATCATCAGCCACTGGATGCCTTCGATGCCTTGGTCGTCGCCGAGGTCGAGCGAGCCGCCTGCGGCCAGGAGCTCATACGGGGCCATCAACGCGTCGCCGAGCATGATGAGCTTGTAGTGTGACCCTGCCTCGTGGATGAGGTCACGCACGCGGATGGGCTTGTCGAATCGCTCGGTTTCGTAGACGTGGCCGTAGACGCAGTTGTGGAAGTAATACGTCCGAAGCTCTTTGAAGTGAGTTGATTTCTTTGCAGCGGAAAAGAGACGGGAGCAGAGGTGCGCGAACGGATCCATCGAACCGCCAACGTCCATCATTAAAATGATGCGCGTGTTGTGACGTCGCGGGGGGCGGGTGACGACTTCGAGCTCGCCGGCGTTTTGGGCCGTCGCGTCGATGGTCCCTTCGAGGTCGAGCTCTTGTTCGCCGCCTTCCCGTGCGAAGGCGCGTAGCTTGCGCAGCGCGACCTGCATCTGGCGGACGTCTAGGGTGAGATCTTGGCGGTAGGGTCGGTAGAGGCGTGCGTCGGCCACTTTGATCGCGCTTCGGCCGCCACCCGAGCCCCCGATGCGGAAGCCTTTCGGCGCTCGACCGCTGTGGCCGAAGGGGGAGGTGCCCCCGGTGCCGATCCACTTGTTGCCGCCGTGATGCTCTTCGTCTTGTTCGGCGAGCCGCTCCTCGAACAACTTGCGAAGCTCGTCGAGGTCGAGGCTCTCGACGAATTCGCGCTGCTCATCGGTGAGCTCAGCCATGTTTTCCTTGGCCTCTTGGAGCCAATCCCAGAGCTCGTCTTTGAGCTTCTTCGATTCGATCTCAACGCCCTTGAAGAACGAAAGGAAGGCCTCGTCGAAGGAGTCGAGGTGCGCCTCGCTGTGGATCATCACCGAGCGGGCGACGTTGTAAAAACCGTCGAGTGAGCTTTCATGGAGCCCCGCTTTGAGCGCTTGGGCAAGCGCGATGACCTCCTGGGTCCCGACCGGGACGCCTCGGCTGCGAAGCTCATACATGAAAGGGACTAGGATTTTAGCTTCTCCATTGCCTGCCGCCCGAGAGCTGATCTGCAAAGGCGACGAGGTCTTGTTCTTTCTTGAGCAGGGCGCCCAGGAAGGGAAGGTTCTCCTCGAGCTTGACGTTGTCGACGCCCGCACGCTGAAGCACCGCGATCCAGTCTACCAGCTCGCTCGTGCTTGGACGCTTGCGAAGGCGTCGCATGCTCCGAATTTCATAGAAAGTCTTGAGCGCCTGCTCGATCAGGCTTTCGTGGATATCGGGGTGATGGACGCGAACGATGTCGTGCATCAGCTCGGGGGTCGGGAAGTCGATGAAGTGGAAGACGCAACGCCGAAGGAAGGCATCTGGGAGCTCCTTTTCGGCATTGCTGGTGATGATAACGATGGGGCGCTCGGCGGCGATGATGTCCTGTTGGGTTTCGTCGACGTGAAACTGCATCCGATCGAGCTCATTCAACAAATCGTTTGGGAACTCGACGTCGGCCTTGTCGATCTCGTCGATGAGCAGAACGACGCGCTTCTTGGCGTTGAACGATTCACCCATCGGTCCGAGCTTGATGTACTCACCGATGTCGTTGACGTCCTTGTCTCCGAATCGGGAGTCGTAGAGGCGCTGGACCGTGTCGTACACATAGAGTCCGTGCTGCGCGAGGGTCGTGCTCCGGATGTTCCATCGAAGAAGGGGCATCCCGAGGGCGTCGGCTACCGCGTCGGCCAATAAGGTCTTTCCAGTGCCCGGCTCGCCTCTGACCAGGAGCGGTCGCTCGAGGACGACAGCGCAGTTCACCGCGGATTCTAGGGCCTCGCTGGTCAGGTAGGTCGGGGTTCCGGAAAAGCGTCGAAAATCGTCTTTCATGGCGCGGAAACCTATCACGGTCCTGCAGAATGGCGACCGGGAGGCCCGCGGGGCAGGGATCTGCTGCAGGGGTGCAGCCCAGCGTCAGCGCCAGTGCCAGCGCCAGCGCCAGGGGGAAACCCCTCACATTACAGACGGTTAACCAGGCAGCTGCGGGTCGTAGCACCCTGCTTGACAGCCCCCCACGGCCACTGAATAGTAGCCCGTCTTTGCGGCAGGAGGGCCGGTTGGCAGTCGCCAAGCGCTCTGATTTCAATGTCTACTTTCGTCCTACAGATCCAGGACCTCGATGAGTCCGGAAGGGATTGGAACTTTGCGATCGGCACGGACTGGCTCTCGTCCGCCTTGGCTGAGACCGAGCTGAAGCCGACCGGTGACGAGGGCACTCTGCACGTGCGGGCGCAGCGGAACGGCCACGATGTTCTGGTGCAGGGGCAAATCGCCACTCAGATGCTTGCATCCTGCTCTCGCTGTCTTGCTGAGGTGACCATCGATGTGGACCTTCCCGTATCGGCCCTGTTCAGCCCGGAGCACACGAGGACTTCCTCGAGCGAGGAAATCGAGGTTCGGCTGGACGAGATGAACCGGGACTACTACGGAGGGGAGCCAAATCGTGTTGGATCCGATGGTCCGCGAGCACTTGCTGCTCGAAGTCCCTATGAAACCACTCTGCTCCGACGACTGCGAGGGAATCGCCGTTCCGGAGCATCTTCGACCTCCCGCCGAGGTCTTCGGGGCATTCGCAACTGACGCGCGATTCGCGCCCCTGCTGAAACTCAAAGAAGAGCTTACCCAAAAAGAGGAGTAGTCCCGTGCCAGTTCCGAAGCGTAAAACAAGCCCTATGAAGCGCGACCAGCGGCGCGCCCATCACGACAAAATCACCGCCCCGAACGTGGTTCCATGTCCGAACTGCGGTGATGTGATGCTGCCCCATCGGGCGTGCCCCGCGTGTGGGCATTACAAAGGCCGCCAGGTCATCAAGGGCAACGTCGAAAGAGCTCGAGTAGTCGTGTTCGATCTGGCGGGGAAAATCGCAGTCGTGACCGGGGGATCGCGGGGCATCGGGCGTGCAACGTGTGTCGCGTTGGCCGAGGCAGGTGCGTACGTCCTCGTCAACTACCGCACCAACGCGGAAGCCGCCGAAGAGACCCTCCGCCTGATTCGGGATGCCGGCGGGCAGGGCGAGCTTCTCGGCTTCGATGTGGCCGACCCTGAAGCCGTCGATCAGGCGATCAAACAGGCTTACGACAAGCACGGAAAGATCGACATCCTGGTCAACAACGCTGGAATCTCCATCGATCAGCTGTTGTTACGTATATCGCCAAAGGATCTCGAGATGACCTGGGCCACGAACGTCAACGGAGCGCTCTTTTGCGCCAAGGCCTGCATCAAGACCATGATGCGGAAGCGTCAAGGCCGGATCATCAATCTGTCGAGCGTCGTGGCCGAGTCCGGAAACCCCGGGCAGGTGGTCTACTCGGCATCGAAAGCCGCTCTTTTGGGCGTAACCCGGACCTTGGCGCGCGAGTACGCGTCCCGTGGGATTACCGTCAACGCGATCGCGCCGGGGTTCATCGAGACCGACATGACCTCGGAGCTCACCGAGGCCGCCCACCAGGGGATCATCGAACAGACCCCGCTGGGGCGGATCGGGCGGCCCGAGGAAGTCGCCGCGGCAGTAGTGTTTTTAGCGAGCGACGAAGCGAGCTATATCACCGGGCAAGTCGTCCGGGTCAACGGAGGGATGCACGTCTAGCGGCGTGACGGAGGAAACACATGGACATCGCCGAGAAGGTCAAAGAAATCGTATCGCAGCAACTCGATGTTGATCAGGCCGAGATCAAAGAAGACGACAGCTTCATCGACAATCTGCAGGCGGACTCGCTCGCGATCGTCGAGTTGGTCTTGGCCTTCGAAGAGCAGTTCGAAATCGACATCGACGACGAGGACACCGAGAAAATCAAGACCGTCAAAGATGCGATCACCTACATCACGGAGCGGAAGGGGTAATAGGCCTTCAGGTCCCAAGTCCGGGCTGAATCGATGCGGCGAGTAGTCATCACAGGGGTGGGCACGGTGAGCCCATGCGGCGCGGACACCGCGACGACCTGGGAGAACATCAGCGCGGGCCGGAGCGGGATCGCGCGGATCCAGGCGTTTGATCCGACCGAGTTCGGATCCCAGATCGCCGGCGAGTGCACTGACTTCGATCCGCTGCAGTACATGCCCAAGCGCAGACTGCGTGAGGCGGCGCGCTTCATCCATCTGGCTATCGCCGCGTCGGCACAGGCTATCCAAGATGCCCACTTCGAGCCTACCGATGAGCAAAAGGAGCGGGTGGGCACGTTCATCGGTGTGGGGTTTTGCGGGCTCGAGGTCTTCGAAGACACCTGCAAGACGCTTTTCGAAAAAGGCCCGCGACGAGTCTCGCCGTATTTCATTCCCTCGGTGATCTCGAACTTGGCGCCGGGACAGGTTTCAATTCAGCACGGGTTCAAGGGTCCAAGCTACACCCACGCCAGTGCGTGCGCGTCAGGTGCACATGCGATCGGCGACGCGTTTCGCTGGATTCAGCGTGGCGACATCGATGCCGCGGTAGCGGGGGGTGCGGAGGGTGCGGTCACTCAGGTAGGTGTGGCGGCGTTTTCGTCCATGCGTGCACTGTCGCGTCGAAACGACGATCCCGAGGCGGGGAGCCGACCCTTCGACACCGACCGAGATGGGTTCGTCATTGCTGAAGGAGCCGGGACTTGTGTGCTCGAAGAGCGCGACGCGGCGATGGCACGGGGTGCGACAATCCTCGCCGAAATCGTCGGCTACGGTGCTACCTCCGATGCGTATCACATGGTGCAGCCGGCGCCCGAGGCCGAAGGGGCGCGCCGCTCGATGGACCTGGCGCTGAGCGATGCAAAGATGAATCCGGACGAGATCGACTATGTGAACGCCCATGGTACCTCGACGCCGGCGGGGGATGCAGAAGAGATCAAGGCCGTCCGGGCCGTTTTCGGCGCCCATGCGACCGATGGCTTGGCAATTTCGAGCACCAAGAGCATGACGGGGCACCTGCTTGGTGCGGCCGGGGGGCTCGAGCCCGTCCTTTGCGTCCTGAGCATGCGGGACGGAGTGATGCCACCGACCATCAATCTCGACACGCCCGATGAGGCGGCGGCGGGGATGAATCTCGTCGCCAACGAGGCGCAAGAACGACGGCTCAAAGCGATCATGAACAACTCGTTCGGCTTTGGCGGTACCAACTGTACGCTCGTGCTAAAACGCCCGTAGCGTCATGGCCAAGACCCTCATTGTCGGTTCGGATCACGCGGGCGTCGCGCTCAAGGAAGAGCTCTGCGAAGTCGCCCGCGAGCTCGGCTACGAAATCGAGGACATCGGTACCCATTCGACCGAGTCGACCGACTATCCGGACTACGCGCACCAAGTGGCAAATGCGGTGTCACGTCAGGAAGGGCTCGGGCTCCTGGTATGCGGTACCGGCCTTGGGGATGTCGATGGCTGCCAATAGGCACCCCGGTGTTCGCGCCGCCGCGTGCGGGAGATATCTACAGCGCCACGATGTCCAGGCAGCACAACGACGCGAACGTGTTGTGTCTCGGGATCTCGGATCATCGGGCCGGGGATTGGCGGCCGAGATTCTCAAAGCGTTCTTGTCCTCGAGCTTCGAGGGCGGCCGGCACGAGCGTCGCGTCAACAAGATCGAACCTCCCTGATGAAGGTTGAGCAAGACGAGCGGTTTCGCGAGCAGCGCGAACGTTTTCAGCTCAAGTGGAACTGCGAGGATTGTGCACTCTTCGATCCCGCGCGGGGCTGCGCACACGGCTACCCGACCCACCGGCACCGAAAGTCGCGCTACGTGGATCCCCGAGGCCGCGCTTCTCTTCTGCAAAGACTTCGAGCTGACGTAGGTCGGGGCGAAAGAGGTGATGCCGGCGAAGGGTGCGTCGGGTGACCATGACGGTCGCGCCGGGTACAACGAAGCGGGGTTGGGTCATATGGGAGAGGGGGAGCAGGAATCACGCCATGTCGCTCGCCTATGATTTCAATTCGTTGCCGGGCTCAGAGTGGTGGGAACCGTCAACCCCGCCGACCCACGCCAACCCGGGTTGGCCGTGGAAAGGTCAACCCGGGTGTGGTCGTGGTCGTGGCTTCAGCTCACTCACACGGCGGTGGAGTCCAGGGTGGCGGGACGCCAATTGTTGCGTCGAACAGCGAGAAGAACGACGCGTCCTCCGGCTGGTTGTCCTCGTAGCAGTTGCCGTGGTACGGGCGGTCATCACCGGGAAGCCCGACGAAGCTCGCCGGCAGGGTGAGCAGGGTCAGCTCGGCGGCGAAGTCCGGGAACGGGTTGCCGGGGTCCGGGTCCGTTCCATTGTTGACGAGGATGTTGTCCTCGACGCGGTTATCCTCGGCCGCCTGGTCCAGGAGGAATTCGAGCGTAATGGTGGGATCGAGCGAGCAGGCAAACGGAGTCCCCTCGAAGGGAAGACAATAGTCGACGACGGCAATCCCAACGAAGTCGTTATCCTCGACTAGATTCCCCGACACCTCTGACTCGTCTATACCCACATAGAGGATGCCCTGTCCCCTCGGGATGAAGGAGAGTATGGAACCCGGCCGGGCAGTATTGGGCTTGTTGTTGTCGTGGACCCAGTTGTCCACGAGATCGATGCGCTTAGCGCTATCTTTGTTGTCGTAAATGTCCGGCAGGAGCAGGATGGCGGCGCCGATCGTGTTGTTTCGGGCCTCGTTACCGATGACTAGGATGTCGTCGCTGTTCGAGACCTCGATGCCGTTGACGCTGTTTTCGACGAGGTTGTTGACGACCAGGACATTCTCGGAAGTCTCGACCCAGAGCGCGCTATCCAAGTCCGAGCCCGTGGAGTAGCTGTTGCTGATGACGCCGTTCTTCGATAGCACGGGGAAGATTCCATAGTTCCTGTTGTCGATCGATTCGATATCGTCCCACACGAAGCCGTCGAGGTGCTCGCCGAAGAGCCCGTTGTTCCTGAAGCCTTGGATTGTGATGCCTCGGACCTCGATGTCAGAGAGCCACGGATCGGTGTCCAGCGGGATGACCGTCGGTACGTTCGGATGCAGGGGGAAGGGCGGTGCCAGGTCTGCGTGACAGCCCATGCAGTCGGTCCGCTCGACCTCTTCGGCCCCTTGGGGCTGGGCCGCTGCCGGAACGTCCGGCGGCACGATGACGATTCCATTGCGCTGATCGCCCGTGCTCCTGATGATCACGCGCTTGTTCTTGTTGCTTTGCCCGACCAGATGGATGCCGCTCTTGGTGATGTTGAGCCCGTTGGTCGGGTTACAGGGTTCTTCGTAGATGCCAGCGTGAACGTAGATCCGGGTGCCCTCTTGTGCCCGATCGATGGCATCCTGGATCGACTGGCCCGCCTTGACGACGATTGTGCCTCGCTTGAACTGGCCGGGGGGAATCGGGTCGCCGCTAGGTTCACAGTCGGCGCCGCCCGTGCCGCCTTCACCGCCCATGCCGCCCATGCCGCCCATGCCGCCTTCACCGCCCATGCCGCCCATGCCGCCGGCCCCATCCGGATCGAGAGGCCCAATGTCGTCGGGTGGCAGTTGGTTCTCTACGGGGTCCCCGCTTGTACTGTAGTACGTGTTGAACGGCCCGTCGGTCCAGCCAGGTTGCGTGCTGGCGTTGATCTCGGTCAGGTCGCTGCTAGCGGTGGGGTCCGAGTCGGAGTCGAGTATCTCAACGCATATGAACGCCTCCTCGTTGCTGACGTCGCCACTCATGTCCGTGTCACAGGCCCCGTTTTCGAGCGCCTCCAAGATGTTCCAGCCGTACGCGTTGAAGGGCTGCTGACCATTCGGGTTGACGTGACACAGTTGGCACTCGGCGTTGTCACCTGAGGCTGAAGGAGGGTTGTAGAGATTCTGCCAGTCGCTCAGCACACCGCCGAATGCCGCCGCGTGCGTCGCGCCCACGAAAAACACGACAAGCGCCGCGCCCATAACGAGGCAGCACGAACTCCATAGCCTTCGATAAACAGATCTACCCATGATCGACTCCTCTGCGTAGGCGGTAACAGGTCAGGGTCGTCGTGCCGACGACTCACCTGCCCGAAGTGCGCGATTACCACGACACGGCTGACGCAATCAATAGTCAGTTCCGGACGTGCATGCCGTGGTGCGGCAGGGGGCGGATGCTATGCGGCTTCTACTCAGCGAAGAAGAATTTCATGACGTTGATCATTTTTGGGACGTCGGATGTGGCGGCGAGCTCACGGCATGAGTGCATTGAGAGCGTGGGGTTTCCGGCGTCGACGGTGCGGATGCCGAGCTCGGCTGCGGTGATCGGGCCGATCGTGCTGCCGCAGCTGAGGTCTGACCGAACGACGAACCGCTGGGTCGTGACGTCGGCCTGCCGCGCCCAGCGTTCAAACGCCGCCCAGCTTTCACCGTCGGTGGCGTACGATTGATTGACGTTGATCTACCGGACCGCCGCCGAGGACCGGTTGATGTTCGGGTTCGTGGAGATCGGGCTAATTTAGAGGGCCTGCGGACCGGGTACCATATACGGCTCGTCCGTACTTCGTGCTCGGCCGACCCGCGCACGACGACGACCACGACGACGACCACGATCACGACGACGATCACGACGGTGTCCGAGCTCAGCCACGGCGACTACTTGGCGAGGGAGCGTACGCCCGCGCGATGCACCTTACCCGGCAGCTCGCGGCCCACGATCGCCTCGGCAACCTGGCCGGCCTGCCAGAGCTTATCGAGGTCGATCCCGGTGTCGATCCCCATGCCGTGGAGGGTATATACCAAGTCTTCGGTTGCGAGGTTTCCGGCGGCGCCTGGTGCAAACGGACAACCTCCGAGGCCAGCCACTGACGAATCGAAGGTCGTCACGCCCATCTGCAAACCGACCAAAACGTTGGCCAAGGCGGTGCCGCGCGTATCGTGCAAGTGGAGGGCGATCTGCTCGACGGGGATCTCCGACAAGAACAAGTCGAGAATCCGATGCGTTTGGAGCGGTGTCCCGACGCCGATCGTATCTCCGAGCGACACCTGATAGCAGCCCTCCCCAAGAAGACGCCGAGTGAGCTCTAGCCCCCGCTTTGGGTCGACGTCGCCTTCGTACGGGCAACCCCACATCGTCGACACGTAGCATCGGACGCGAAGCCCTCGCTCGACGGCCGGGCCGATCACCGCTTCGAACACGGAAAGTGTCTCCGCGATCGTCTTGTTGACGTTCTTCAGGTTGTGAGTTTCGCTAGCGCTCACGAACACGGCGACCTCGTCCACATCGGCTTCGAGGGCTCGGTGCAGTCCGCGCGCGTTGGGACAGAGTCCGGAGTACGTGACGCCCGGTCGACGCTCGATCATCCCGAACACCTCGTTCGCGTCTGCCATTTGCGGAACCCACTTCGGGGCGACGAAGCTGCCGACCTCGATGCGAGAAATCCCGGCGTCCACGAGGGCTTCGATCAGTCGCACCTTCGCATAGGTAGCCACCTGGGCGCTTTCGTTCTGAAGGCCGTCCCTCGGGGCCACCTCGTAGACCGAAACGCGGCTGGGAAACTTCGGTGCTGTGGCCATACCCTTCATCTACAGCGAGTGGGTCTCCGTGAAAAGGTGCCGACTCCTGGCCCCAGGGCCGAATCTGGTAGATACTCCGCCGCCATGGGCCCGCTGACTGCTCTCTTGTTTGCCACCCCGCTTTTTGGCCTCTCCCTCAATATCGACCCGTCTGTGGGACAACCGCCCGCGGTGATCATCGATGCCGGAGCCGTGCTTGCGGTTCAAGTGTCGACCGAGCTAGAGGAGCCGCACGAGCCGACCACCGCCGACCTCGTCCGTCAACGCAACAAAATCAAGAAGATCCACAAGGCGTTCGGGATCGCCACATGGTCGATGATGACGGTGACCGTCGCAGCGGGCTTCATTCAGTTCTACAACAAGTATGGTTGGTGGGACAGTCAGGCGAACAATCCTTGTGTCAGGGGCGACGCGATCTTTGGCCAGGGTCAGTGTAGTGGGCAACCGACGCTCCATTTAACGCTGGGTGTTTTGACCTCGGCGCTCTATTTCACCACGTTCGGCCTGTCATTCGCGATGCCCGATCCGCTAAAAGTCAGCGAAGGTAACAGCGACTTCGCGAGGAAGCTGCGAACGCACAAGATCCTCCGTTGGGTTACGTTTGCGGGAATGCTCGCGCAGATCGGTCTGGGGGTCGCGATCGCCAATTCCAACGCGTTTGGTTTGGATCGCGCCAACAACTACAAGACGCTGCGGGCGCTCGCGACCACCCACTTGGCGCTGGGCCTCGTGACGTGGGGTGCCATGACCTGGACCGGTTCGATCATGCTCTTTTGAGAGCTGGCTCACAAAGCTTCGGTTGGAGGCGAATTTCCCGAGATTCGAGGCTTGCCGTCGGGTTCCCGAGAACGCTAACATCTAGGCACCTGCGAAGCGGGGAGCTTAGTTCGCAGGATCCTTTTGCTTTTCGGGGTTTCGTGAGATCACCCAACGGTGGAAAATTCCCTTCGACTAAGGGACCAATAGGAGCGGAAATGCCGGACCTCACGGTGGCGAACTACTTGGGCATGTTGCTCGAGGATCCGTACGATACAGGACTGATCAACGGGTTGCGTCAGGTGCTCGATAGCGAGCCCGCCAACAAGAACGCGCAAGACCCGCTCAGATTGATCGAAGCGGCTCGCGGGGGGCACGAGCGACGTGGCGAGTTCTTGGCAGCCTCGTTGCTGATGGAAATCGAGTCGGAGCTGGTTTCCGACGATCCCGAGTTCCACAAGATCCTGCTGAAGGAGCTTGGGCGCGTTCGGCGTGACGAGTTGATGGACGACCAGGGCGCACGCCAAGCGTACGAGCGGCTGGGAGGTTTGGAGTCCGACGATCCAGAGGTCGCGCAGGCGGTCGAGCAGATCGAGCAGGCGGCGGAGAAGTGGCGCGAAATCGCGCATCGATTCGTGGAGGAAGCTCGTGACGCGGCCGATCCGCGGCTCAAGACTTCGTTGCTCACGAGGGCCGCATCGCTGATCTGGCAGTACGGCGGCGACGAGGATATGCAGCAGACCGATGCGATCTTCGACGAGGCGCTCGCTGCTGATCCGTCTCACCTACGTACTGCCCGTCAGTACGCGCTGAGCCTCCGCGCGCGCGAGCGATGGGAAGACGTGGTTTCGGTGTTCGTGATGGCCGCCAAGGCCGCGCGCAGCCGTGAGGAAAAGGCCGGCGCTTGGCTGCAGGCAGCACGCGTTCTACGCCGAGGCCTCGACGATATCGAAGGCGCTGCAGAAGCGTATCAGAAAGTCCTCGAGCTCACGCCCACCGATGAGGAAGCACTCGCTGCGCTGGTTCAGTACTTCACGGACAAAGAGGCGTGGGACGACTTGGCAGCGATGTACGATAGCGCGCTCCGTTCGCGACAAAAGCTAGAGGCCGAAAAAGGGATGCTTCTGCAGCTTGCGATGGTGCATTGGCGCTTTCGCAATGATTCGGAATCGGCGGAGCCCTACTTTGCCCGTCTACGAAAGATCGATGCGGCGCATCCGGGCATGCTGGATTTCTATCGTGAGCGAATCGGCGATGAGGACGTTGACGGTCGCTTGTTGACCATCTTCGGTGACGCGTTGCGAACGACGACCGACTCGGAACGGAAGCTGCAGCTTGCACGGGAGCTCGGTCATCGCGCGAACTCGGCCAACCGGCCAGAACGGGCTCTCGAAGCGTGGAAGCTCGTCGAACGCCTTTCTCCGGGAGATCTCGATGCGCGTATGGCGCTGCAACAGCTCTACGAGAGCAGCGGGAAATGGAACGCACTTTCGGAGTCGATTCGTGGCGAGATCGTGGCTTTGTCTCCGGACGCGAAGGATGAGAAGCTCCGGCTGCTGCGGGATCTGATTCCGATCTACCGCGACGCGCTCAGTCTCGATTCGATGCTCATTCAGGTGTACGCCGAGATTCTCGCGCTGGCACCGCACGACCCCGAGGCGCTGACCGCGCTTGCCGAGTTATACGAAGCGTCGGGGCGCTGGAACGAGCTCATCCAAATCCTCGACCGACAGGCCGAGGTGGCCGCGGATCCCGAGGAGAAGATCGCGCTCCATTTGCGAGCGGCGGACCTATGGGTCGAGCGCTTTGGCAATTTAAACGAAGCGACTCAGCCGCTCGAGAGAGTGATCGCCCTTCGGCCGGACCACGCCGATGCACTCGCGCAGCTCAAGGAGATCTACACCAAGAAGCGCAAGTGGCCCGCGTTGTTCAATGTGCTTGGTAAAGAAGCTGAGCTTGCCGCCGAGCCTACCGCTAAGCTCGAGAAGAAGATCGAGATGGCGGAGCTCTGTGCGAGCCGTCTACACCAGAACGCGATCGCGATCAGATTGTGGAAGGAAATCCTCGAGGAGGCGCCGGACACGTCTGATGCCCTCGACGCGCTCGAGCAACTTGCGGAACGAGAGAAGGATTGGGAGACCCTGGCAGCGGTACTTCGACGTCGGGTCGACCAGAGCATCGGCCAGCCCGAGCACATCAACCTCCTTCAACGCCTCGGGGTGGTGCTGATGGAGCGACTGTCGCTTCCGGTCGAAGCGGTGACGGTGTGGGAGCAACTCCTCGAGCTCGATCCCGAGAACAGCCGCGTTCGCCGCACGTTGAGAGACGCCTATATAGCGTCCGGTGCTTGGGATTCCCTCGAGGCGCTTCATGGTCGAAGCGAGGACTGGGCGGGTCTGGCTGAAGTGCTCAATCAGGCGGCCGAGAATGCCGGGGAGCCTCAGTCCGTCGTGGAGCTGAGCCTTCGCGCTGCAGGAGTGTACCGCGACCGGATGGGTGAGCCTCACCGGGCGCTGCGCAGTCTCGAACGAGTGCTCGTGGCGGATCCCACCAATGTGGACGCCGCCCGGAGGCTCGTGCCGATCTACGAGAGGGATCAAAAGTGGGGACGCTATGTCGAGGTCCTGGAGATCATCGAGGCAGGTGCTCCCCGAGACGGTGTTCCCGCGGACAGGCTCGAACGCCTCAGCGTGCTACGGAGCGTCGCCCTCGAGCGCTTGCGCGACCCGGCCTCGTCGTTCGCGTGGGCGAGTCGCGCTTACATGCTGTTTCCGTCCGAGCCGGGAGTGGTGGCCGGGCTCGAGCAGTCGGCTGAGGCGGCGGGGGCCTACGAGGATCTCGTTGCTCTATTCCGTGCGCGGGTGGACGATGCGGGGACTTCGGAATCCGAGCGAATCGACCTGCAACGACGGATCGCTGCGATCGCAGGCGAAAGGTTGGGACAGTCCCACGACTCGATTCGCCAACTGGAGGCCATTCTCGAAAAGAAGCCCGACGATGCCGAAGCCATGGCCGTGCTCGATCGGATGTACCGTGCCGAAAGGCAGTTCGCAGACCTTCGGAAGCTCTATGAACGTCGTTTGCGGGCTGTGACTGACCCCGCCGAAGAATGGGTGTTGCTCAACGAGGTTGCACAAGTCGAAGAAGAACAACTGGGCGATCTTCCCGCTGCCGCGGAACGCCACTGGCAAATCCTCGAGAACAACCCTCACGACGCCGATGCGTTGAGGGCGGTCGAGCGACTGTCCCAGCAACTGAAACAATGGGATCGCCTCGATAGCGCGCTCGAGAAACGGCTTCAATCCAGAGTGGCCGACGACGAGCGGCTCGCGGTGTATCTGCAACTCGCGGACTTGCGTCGGATCTACCTCGAGGATCCGTCTGGTGCACTCGAGTGTTATCGTAATGCGCTCGCGCTCGATGGCCGGAATCAAGTGGCGATCGGCGGAGTGGAAGCAATTGCGGCAGAGGGCGGCGCGCTGTTCACGCGGGCGATGGACTTGCTCGAGTCCGCGTACGCCCGGCGCGGCGAGTTCGAGAAGCTCGCTGGGCTGCTGCGAAAGCGGCTCGACGATACCGAGGACGGCGAGGAGCGCCGCACGCTGCGTCTACGGCTTGCGGAGCTTGCCGCGTCGGAGCTCGGCGACGCCTCCGGTGCATATGCCGCGCTCGAGTCCGCCTTCATGGACAACCCGCGCGACCTCGACCTCCTCGGTCGCCTTGGCGGTGTTGCGGAGGCGGCTGGTCAGCATGAAGCGTTCGCGAAGGCCTTGGTTCTCGCGATCGATGCCGGCGACGTGGATCCCGACGCGGAGGTAGCGCTTTGTAGAAGAGCTGCCGAGCTTCACGACGGAATGCTGGGTCTTCCTGAAGAAGCCGCGCGCTTTCATCGTCGCGTCCTCGAGGACGCTGCGGACGATGCTACCGCCTTCGCCGCGCTCAAGCACCTCTACACCAAGCACGAGCAGTGGGGCGACCTTCGGGAGCTTTATCAACAGCGCATCGAGGCGACGACCGACGCAGGAGCCAAATTGGATTTGCTTCTGCAGCTCTGTTTCCTGTTCGAGGAGATTCTCGACGAGCCGAAGCACGCAATTTCGAGCTACGAGCAGGCACTGGAGCTCGATCCGACCCACACTCCATCGAGGCGCGCGCTTCAGCGGCTATACGGTCGGCTGAAACGTTGGCCCAAGCTCGCTGACCTGTTGCGGCGAGATCTCGACGAGGCCACGGGCCAAGATGCGGTCGACCTCGCCTATGAGCTCGCCACCCTCTACGAGACGCGTCTCGATCGCGCGGTTGACGCCGTCGATCACTACGAGCTCGTTCTGGAGTCGAGCCCTACGCACCTTCGTGCGCAAGAGGGGCTCGAGCGCGTCATGGACGACCCCGAAGAGCGCCAACGGGTTGCGGGGATTCTCGAGCCGATCTTCGAGTCGCAGGGAGCCTGGGGCGAGCTCGCGAAAGTTCTGGAAGTCCAGCTCGAGGACCTCACCGACTCGAGCTCCCGGGCGGCGCATCTCTGCCGGCTCGGGGATCTGGCCGAAACGAAGCTGAAGGATTCGGCGGCGGCCTTCGACGCCTTCGCACGGGCGGTGCGAGAAGACGTTGCGGATGGCAGTGCGCGGTCGGATCTGAAACGGATGGCATCTCAACTCAACCGCCACCGGGAGCGGGCCGAGCTACTCGAAGCGGGGCTTTCGTCGGTCGACGATTACGTCAAGACCGAGCTTTGTCTCGAGCTTGCCGAGCTCTGGGATGAAGCGGAGCCCGAGCCCGAGCATGCCGAACGGGCCTATCGAGAGTTGTTACAACAGGAGCCGGATAGCCCGGAGATCGTGTTGAAAGCGTCCCGCGCGCTCGAACGCATCCATCGGGCGTCCGATGCTCATGAAGCGCTTGCCGAGGATCTACGCCGGCAGCTCCGTTTTGAAGAAGACCCCGGCCGGCGGGATGAGCTGTTTCCTCAGCTTGCCGACCTGCTCGAGGGGTCCCTCCAGGATCCGGACGGCGCCATCGAAGTCCACCAGCAGCGCCTCGAGCTCGACCCCACGAACGAGCAAGTCCTTGCCGCACTCGAGCGACTCTACGAGCAACGTGCGCGTTGGGAGCTCTTGGTCGACGTGCTTGAACGCCGCAACGAGCTCAGCCACGATGAAGGACGACAGAAGGCATTGTTGCTCAGGGTCGGCGGAATCTTCGAAGACGAGCTCGGTAATCTGGAGAACGCAATCGCGGCGTATCGCGAAGCCCTGTCGAGGTTCGGGGCGGACGACGACACGTTGCGCGCGCTTACGCGGCTCTACCGAGCGACCGAGCATTGGCACGAATTGCTCGAAGTGACCGAGCTAAGCGCGGACACCGCGGAAGCAGTCGACGATCAGATCGCGTATCGCTTCGAAGCGGCTGAGCTGATGCGTACCAAGACCCGTGAGGCCGAGCGAGCGTTCGACGTCTATCAAGAGCTTCTCGAACGGATGCCCGGGCACGATCCAACTCTGGGCGCGCTCGAGGAGCTTGCTAAGGGAGATGATCCATCGCTCCGGATCGCCGTTGCCCAGAGGCTTCTCGAGCACTACCAAAGCTTCAGTCAGTACGCGGATCAGGTGCGCATGTTGGAGATCGTCGCCGCCGGGGACGACCCGACTGAGCGAGTCAACGCGCTTCTGCGTGCCGCAGAGGTCAGCGAGATCGAGTTGCACGATTCCGACGCCGCTTTCGAGCTCACGGCGCGTTCCCTCCGCGGTGGAGTCGAGGCAGACGACCTCCAGCGGGTCGTCGCGGACTACGAGCGTCATGCCATCGCTACCGGCCGCTTTTCGGACTGCATCGCAACGCTGAATGCCATCGTGCCAGAGCTTCTCGATGCTGACCTCCGCACCGACCTGCGGATGCGCGCTGCCGAGATCGCGCAGCAGCGTCTCGGCAATACCCAATTCGCGCGATCTCAGTATGAGCACATCCTCGAGGAGCAGCCCGATCATCGGGCTTCCCTCGATGCGCTGTTGAGCCTTGTGGAGGGGACTGGGGACGTTCGCGAGTTGGTCGACTTACTGGGGCGCAAGGCCGAGCTCTCCGGCGAACGCGAAGAGAGCGCGGAGTTGATGGTGCGCCAGGCGGGGCTCTACGAAGCCGAGATCGAGGACCTCGATTCCGCCATCGAGGCCTTCGACCGCGCTCTCGGTGAAAACGACCACCCCGCTGCCTACGAGGGTCTCGAGCGCCTGTATCGCAAGACTCGCCGTTGGGAGGATCTATCCACCCTCTACGAGCGCGAGATCGACCAACGGATCGGCGACCCCGCCACCGTGCGCTACGAGCTCGGGCAACTGTGCCTACGCAGGCTCGACGAGCCCTGGCGCGCGCTCGATCAGTTCCGCGAAGCGCTCAGCCAAAACCCGGATCACGAGCCGACCGTGCGGGCTCTCGAGGACCTAGTCCAGCAGTCGGAGTACCGAAGCGGGGCGGCGGAGTTGCTGGAGCCTATCTATCTCAGGCGGATGGAATGGGCGAAGGTGACCGGTATTCTCGAAGCCCGTCTCGACGGCGAACAGGACCCGACCGAAAGGCTCGAGCTGCTTCGCCACCTTGGGGACGTGCAGGAGTCGCACCTCGAGGACCTCGATGGCGCCCTAGAGACCTACGGTCGATTGTTTGCCGAAGATCCACATGACCAGGGAAGCCAGGAGAAGCTGACTCGACTCGCAAGGTCGCTCGGCCGTTGGAACCGGCTTGCTGCCATTTTCGACACCACCCTGAGGGAGGTCGAAGTCGATGACGGGAGCACGGCGGCGCTCTCGCTGACGACCGCGAAGCTTTACGACGAGCGCTTGGAGGACTCCGAAAAGGCGGCCGTCTACTACCGACGCGCGCTCACCTACGACCCGAGCAACAAGGAAGCGGGCACCGCCCTGGCGGCCGTATATGCGAAGAGCGGGAAATGGTCCGAGCTTTTGGAGCTCGACCGTGAGCGAGAGAGTTTCGCGGAAGACGATGCGGAGAGGGTCTCGATCTTGCACGAGATCGCGCGCATCGAGGTGGACGAGCTCGGTGCTTCCTCGGGTGGCATCATCACTCATCGACGAATCCTTGAAATCGATCCCTCCAACAAAGACGCGACAGAGAAGCTCGACGCGCTGCTCGAAGAGACTGAGCAATGGGAAGATCTCGCGGCCCACGTCGAGTTCCAGATCGACAACACGTCGGATCCCAGGGCGGCCATGGCTCTTCGCCAACGCTTGGGCTCAATCATCGAGACACGGCTTGGCGATGTCCCGCGCGCGTTGGATATCTATGAGGACGTGCTCGCAGACAATCCGGCCTACGAGACAGCCTTGGAGGCCGTGATTCGCCTAGTGCCGCACGACGATCACGGTCCACGAGCCGTGCAGATCCTCGAGCCCATTCACCGCGACGGGGACCACTGGGGCGCACTCATTTACGTGCTCGAGGCCAAGGCCGGGCAGGCGACTGATTCGTTCGAGCAAGCCGAAACCTGGCGAGAGGTCGGCCAGCTCTACGAGGCACGCGGTGATGACGCAGAAAAGGCCTTCGAAGCGTGGGGGCGCGCGGTTGCAGCCGAGCCCGCTGACGAGCCCACGCGTGCTGAAGTCGATCGGTTGGCAGCCGCGCTCGGGGGCTGGGCGGGCTACATCGCCATCTGCGAGGCCGCCGCCGCCGCCGCCTCCGACGATCCTCCGCTCCGCGCATCGTTCCTCCGGAGCGTGGCCGAGACCCAGGACCGGCAGCAAGGTGACCCGCGCGCGGCCATCGAGACGTTCGGCCGGATCCTCGAGGTCGATCCGGATGCCACCTCCGCGCTCGACGACCTCGAGGGCCTTCAGATGATGGTTGGAGATTGGCAAGGTCTTGCGAGGGTTTACGAGCTGAAGCTCGAGCAGTCACAAGACCCCGACACCCGCGCGGAGCTCCTGAGCCGGCTTGGGGCGCTCTTCGAGGAGCAGCTTTCCGATTCGGAGCGCGCCGTGTCGTACTACCAGCAGGCGGCGGGCGAAAAGCCTGACGATGGCGAGGCGTACGCTGCGCTCGACCGCCTGTTTGCGGCCGCCAACGACAGTGACCGGCTTGCCGATGTCCTCGAACACCGCATGGCCCTCGAAGAAGATTCCGACGTGCGTGTGGAGGTGGGACTCCGACTCGCAGAGCTCTACGAAGCCCAATTGGCTCGTCCCGACGCAGCGTGTGATGCGCTAAGGGCGGTGCTCGATGCCGACCGCGAGCATAGGGGCGCACTAGAGAGCCTCAGCCGCCTCTACGAACGCCAGGGGCAATGGCAGGAGCTCGTGGACGTGCTGCAGCGTCGAACCGAAACCGCTCTTCACGAGCCGGAGCGCGTCGAGCTGACCCACCAGCTCGGCAACATCATGGAACGAGAGATCGATGATGAGCTGAGCGCGATTGCCGTGTACGGGCAGGTCCTGCGCATCGACGAACACCATGAGCCCTCGGTGCAAGCCCTCCTGCGGATCACCAAGCTTGCCGACTACCGCGAGGACGCCGCCGTGGTCGTCGAGCCCTATCTCCGCGCCCAGGAACGGTGGAACGACCTTGCAGTCCTGCTTCGATTGCGGGCCGATGCGATGACCGATCCCCATGAGAAGGCGGAGCAACTCGTGGGGCTTGCAGACGTGCAGGAGCAGGGGCGGGGGGATCCCAACGCCGCGCTCGACGCACTGCTGCAGTCAATTGGAGAGCGACCCGAGGACGACATAATCATCGACCGTGCGGAAACATTGGCCGGCTCCCTTCAGCGCTGGTCGGACACCGTGGACGTCGTGTTCGCGGAGGCAAATGCGAGCCTCGAGCCCGAGCGCGGAGCGGCTCTCTATCGCCGTGTCGCACGGATCTGCGAAAACGAGATCAACGACCACGCCAAGGCGATCGACGCCAACGAGCGCGCGCTCTCGTTGCTCGGGGACGAGCCCTCGATTCTCGAGGATTTGGATCGACTGCTCGAAAAGACCGAGCAGTGGGATCGTCTGCACGACGTCGTATCGCGCCGCCTCGAAACGCGCGACGCCGATCGGCCTTCGCTGTTGCTTCGTCAAGGACGGCTCCGCGCGAGCTATCTCGGGGATTTCGAAGGTGCCCTCGGCGCCTATCAAATGGTGATGGAGCGTGAGCCCGGCCGAGACGACGCCATCGCAGCCGTGCGGCGCCTGGCCGAGAAGCCTCAGGTCGCCGTCAGCGCCCTCGACTTGCTGGAGGAGTACTACCGCAACGAAGGCAATATCGAGGAGGTCGTTCGTCTGTACGAGCAGCGGGTCGCAATCGCTCCAACTGACGCGGACCGCGTCGCGCTGCTCACTGAGGCCGCTGCGATTTGGGAGAACGACATTGGTCGTCCCGAGGAAGCCATCGCGGCGCTGCGGGCAGCCGTCCGCACTGAGCCGCGCGACCGCGAGCTGATCGCCTCTCTCGAGCGTCTTGCCGAAAGTTCGGGACGCTGGGACGACCTCCGGGGCTTGGTCGAAGAGATCGCCGCCGGCAGTGACTTGGAACGACGCGAGCTCTATGAGCTCCGGCTGCGCTCCGCCGAATGGTATCGAGACCGGCTCTCCGACGCGAAGGCGGCAGAACGAGCGCTCGTCGAAGCGCTCGAGCTCGATCCCGAGCCGCTCGAGGCGCATGCCCAGCGCGTACTGTTACTGCGAGAGCAGGAAAGGTCGACCGAGTTGGTGGCGGCGTTTCGTGCTTGGGCTGACGTCGAGCCCGTGGTGGTGGAACAGACCACGCATCTTCGCGACGCGGCGAACATTGCCCTCGACACGCTCTCCGAGCCCGAGCTTGCGGCCGAATGCTATCAAGATCTGCTTGCGATCGACCGTGCCGACGCCGGTGCCCTACGCGCCCTTTCCGAGATTCGACACGGGCAGTCGCGATGGAACGAAGTCGTGGGCCTTCTGGAACGAAGTCTCGACGTCGCTTCGGACGACACCGAACGCGCCTCGCTGGCGCGACAGGTAGGGGCCGTCTACCGGGCGCACCTCGGCGATTCGAGGGCGGCGATCGAGGCCTACGAAGCGGCACTCGAATTCGGCGAGAGCGACACCAAGACCATGGACGTGCTCGAGGAGCTCTACGAAGAGAACGACCGCATCGAGGCGCTTCGTTTGCTTCTTCAACGCCGCTGTGAGCTCGTCGGTGACGACGAGCGAGCCGACCTCCAGCTCCGGCTGGCGAGGCTCTACGAGCATTCCTTCCGCGACCAAACCGCCGCCATTACGATGTTGCGGGAGGTGTTGCGGTCGGATCCCACCCACGACGCTGCGCTAAACGATTTGGAGCGCCTGTTCGAGGCATCCGGGGCTTGGGATGATCTCGTCGCCTTGCTGCTGTCGAGGCTCGGGAACGCGACAGACGAGGAGCAGCGCGGCCTTTTCGAGCGGATCGCCAAGGTGCACGAAGAAAAACGCGGCGATTCGGAGTCGGCCATCCAGACTTACGAGCGAATCAACGCCGAGATTGGCGTCAACGAAGACTCGCTTCGTGCGCTCGCGTCGTTGTACGAGGACGACGGGAGTTGGACGAAGGTCGCAGAAACCCTCGAACGCCTAGCCGGTCTTTTGGACGGCCGTCCCGCGATCGAGCTTTGTCATCGAGTGGCGGATCTATGGGCCGAAAGAATCGGCGACGTGGAGCAGTCCGGCAGGACGCTCCAGGTGGCCTACGAGCGGTTCCCGAGTGACAGCGCCACGCGCGAGCGACTCAAAGCCTTCTACGAATCGCAGGGCGACTACCGATCGCTCGCAGGCCTCTTGGACGATGAGCTTCGAGCTGCGAAGTCCGACCCAGAACGGGTCGCGTTGCTGCGGTTGATCTCCGATGTCCATCGAGACCGGCTCGACGATCCCGGCACCGCAGCGACCTATCTCGAAAAGGCCGTGGCCCTCGACGGCGAGGACCGGGCCGCACTCGTTCCGCTGTGCGACCTCTACATCGCGGCCGGGCGGCAGCAGGATGCGATTCCCATCCTCCAACAGATCATCGAGAGCTTCGGCCGGCAGCGAAGCAAAGAGCTTGGGGCCCACCATCACCGGCTCGGGCAGGCGCTCGAGTCCTTGGGCGACGCCGAAGGTGCGTTGGCTGCGTACGACGCTGCCTTCAAGATCGACCTGAGCAACGTCAGTATCTTGCGCGACCTCGGGAAGCTGACACACGCCCAGGGCGATCTCGATCGCGCCCAGAAGAGCTTCCGGGCTCTCCTTCTTCAAAAGCTCGAGCCCTCGTCCGGGATTCAGAAGGCTGACGTCTACTACTACCTCGGCGATATCGCTGCTCGCCAAGACGACAAGCGCAAAGCGATCACGATGCTGGAGCGAGCGCTTGCCGAGGACTCGGACCACGACCAGGCTTCGCAGCTACTCGCTCAGCTGAAGGGTTGAACCATGGCGACAGGCAAGGTCTGCATCGACGGGAACATCGTCGATACTGCGGAAGCATACGTGCCGGTGCTCGATCGGGGCTTCCTCTATGGGGACAGCGTGTTCGAGGTGTATCGGACCTACAGTGGGGTTCCGTTCGCTGAGAGGGAGCATCTCGAGCGGCTAGGCCGGTCGGCGGACCGTCTGATGATTTCCATGCCGGTGTCGATCGATGTGCTTGCGTCCGAGGTGCACGCCACGCTCGCGGCGGCCGGAGAGGGCGAGTGGTATGTCCGAGTCATGGTCACGCGAGGGACGGGACCGCTCACGTACGACCCGACGACCGCGAGATCTCCGCTGCGGGTGATCATCGTGGTTCCGATCACGCCGCACCCCGAAGAGCTCTACGTGCGTGGCGCTGCCGTCGTGCTGCTGAACGCTTCGCGGCCCACCGATGACGCGCGAGCAGCGGGCGCCAAGGCATCGAACTACCTCGCCAATCTGCTCGCCGTGCACGAAGCAAAACAGAAGGGTGCCCAGGAAGCAATCCTCCTCGGTCGCCGTGGTCAGCTCCTCGAAGGCGCATCGAGCAACCTCTTCATCGTGAAGGACGGGGTCGTTCGAACCCCCGAGCCGGAACCAGGAATCCTCGTCGGGATCACTCGTGCGACGGTGATCGAGCTCTGCGCACGGGAGGGGCTGACGGTCGAGGAGACCGAGCTTCTTCCGCAGGATCTCTACGACGCCGATGAGGCTTTCCTCACGAGCAGCATTCGGGAGGTCATGCCGGTCGTCCTCGCGGATGGCCGTGTGATCGGCCACGGAACGCCGGGTCCGGTGACCGGGAGGCTCCGCGAGGGCTATCTCCGGGCAGTTACGGCTGGAGCGAAGGCGAGCGGTTGACCGCTGGGGCGGGGGGAAGTAAAGGCAGCCGACTCCTATGTCCGACACAGCTAAGACCAAGGCGCGGCGGCGCCGGAAGAAGGCCGCTCAGGGCCAAGACCGCAAGAAGAAGCTCGAGAGGGACGGGAGCACCCCGAGGTTCCCGCTCGACCCCGCTGCGGACTCAAAGCAGACGTGAAGCCTGAGCGGCTGTGACCTCTCGTCTTCGTAGTCGTGGTCGTGATCGTGCACGATCGTGGGCGTAGTCGACCACGACTACGACCACGACCACGACTACGAAGACGAAGCGGGCAGGGGCACACTAGTGTAGCGTATGGTTTTCGCCGTCATGCTCGACATGCGGCACGCCGGTGTCCGTCACGACGTCAGTCTTGTCGGTTTTGGGCTCGGGCGGCGGCGGAGGTTGCGTCGACAGCCTCTCGAGCTCCTCGCTATGGCCCATTTGCTGAAGCTTGAGATGATGGTAGCGGCGCCTGCGGCGATACGCGATCACCACCAGGATTGCGGCGAGGACCCAGATCGTCGTACCTCCGAGCAGAGCCGGCACGACGCGGTAGCGAGTGCGGAGGCTTTCGCGCCACTCACGCTCGAGTCCGATGCTGGTCCACCCGTAGGCGTTCGAGAGTGCCGTGTCGAACGTGTCGCCCGCGCGCATTGCTCGAATCAACCGATGAAAGCGCCGCTCGTCGTTGGTGGTGCGGCGCAAGAACCCGATGATGTCCGCGCTTTGCGCGTACGCCACGTTGACGTCGTGGGGCCGGTTCGGAAACCGATCGGAGAGCTCCGATAGACGCAACATCGAGTGCTGGGCGGCGGCGCGCAACAATGATTGCATGCGAGGCAGGAGACGGACCTCCGATTGGTGGATGGCAACGCCCTCGCCGAACCAGCGCGGGACGTCGTGCCCGTCGACAGCGCGGAAAAGAGCGACGTGGGAGAGCTCGTGCACCAGCACGACTTCGAGGTCCGGAGGTTGCCAGGTGTCCGGCGCCGACATGGTGAGTAAGATCAGGCCCCAGTGCGGGTACGCAACACCGCTTGCGTAGTCAGGGGGTTGATGCCCAATGGGGGCCAACGCCCGCATCTCACGTGGGTTTCGGGCAACCCGGATGACCAGGTGATCATCGATGGCGACCCCAAAGTCATTCCCGACGTCGTCCCAATGCTCCGCCACACTTTCGATGAGCGGGACCACCCGATCTCGCTCGGAGACCGGAAAAGTCCACGTGACCGCGCCGATCTGCTCGGTTTCGTAGCCAGTCGGTGGCGCCGGCAAAGACGCATCGAAAGGCCCCTGCGCCTCTGTGACTGTCGCGAAGAGGGTGGCCGCGACCAAACACAGAGCCGGCCCGAGACCGGGCGGATGTCGTCTATTCGTCACCAGGCCTAAATCTTAGCAGCGGAGGTCCGGGGTCGTTAGTGCGACGCCGGTCAACTATGAGGTAGGTTACACCCGCGGCGAGAAGAGCCCCGACTACGAAGTAGGGCCAAGCCTTCTTGATCCAGCGTTTCTTCTCGGGCTCGTCGGCTGGCATGCCCGTTGCGTCGACTTGGCCGCCCGCGGCAGCTGCAGCCGCGCTCGGGTCTTGGTTCCATCGTTGCTGCGCGGTCTTCGCACGGCGCTCGATGTATTGCATGCGTTCGTGGGGCGTGGTTTTGGCGACCTCCAGCAGGCCCTCGTAGAACTGCGACGCGCTGACGTCGAAGACTTCGAGCTTGATGGTCCCCTCGCGGCGAAGAACGATCAGGGCGTCTGCTCCCGCAATGGCGCCAAGACGCTTGTATGACGCGAGGTCTTTTCTAGGGTCGACGCCGAGACTCCGCCGAATCGAACGAAGCCCTTCGAGACCGTCTTTCTCACCGCCCGGCTCGCCACGCATAGCAGCGCGCAAAGTCGGGTCGACCGGCGTACGAAGGCCCACGCTCGTGCACTCTTGCTCAATCTCAGAAGCCGTTGCGCGGAGGGACTCGTCCGGATCCCCAGCGACGACGACGGCGACCTTGGGGGGGAGGGAGGGGACCGTCGTGGTGACCTCGACAGCGCCAGCGCCAGCGCCAGCGCCAGTGTCAGCGCCAGTATCAGCGCCAGCGTCAGCGCCAGTGTCAGCGCCAGTGTCAGCGTCCGCGGCACTTAGGGCTAGGGTTACGGCCAGGGTTACGGCTAGGCTCAGGATCAGGCGCACGGTCGAACGATAGGCAACGAG
>PVMK01127938.1_pt1 | contig 27848 bp, 34 predicted proteins | sample 1853481 | NCBI WGS metagenome assembly PVMK01 (sample SAMN08533507, study PRJNA380276) | Marine sediment metagenome, whole genome shotgun sequencing project. | reverse complement strand
TGGAAGTTGAGATGTCTCGTCCACCCAGACGTGAACGTCAATGCCTTTGGCTTTGGCGAAGTAGATTGGCGCAGTCGCAGTGCCCCAGTTAATCGTCGCGAGCGAACCGGCGTTGCAGTGGGTAAGAATATTGACGGGCTCGCCCGCTTTCCTGGCCGCAATTTCCTCGATGAGTTTGAGACCCTGCGCGCCGATACCGCGGCAGATTTCGATGTCCTCGGCGCAGATCTTGCGGCTTCCTGCTGCAGCGCAGCTGCGATTTCACGCGGATTTTCCATGCGTCCGAGCACGCCAAGAACCCTGTCGATCGCCCACCTGAGATTCACCGCAGTCGGCCGGGTGGCGGCAAGCTCCCCGGCGGCATGCCGGATCAATCGGTCGCGGCTGGATTCGCCACGGCTCTCGAGCGCTGCGAGGTACAGACTCCACGCGGCAGTGGCGCCGATCAGCGGCGCGCCGCGCACCAGCATGTCGCTGATCGCGCGGCGCGTCACGCCAGGACCGCAAATCCTCGACAACGTACTCATGGGGCAGGCGACGCTGATCGATTATCTGTACTACTGCGGGGTCATCCGGTGCTGCCAGATGGTCCGAAAATCCTCGCCCGCTCGCCTCACTACGCGACGCTCCCTTGTGCGCAAACGAATGAGCCATTCTAACGCCCGACGCGGGCCAGGTCCGGATTGCGAGAATGGTGCACGCTATATCTTCGTGACGGTGTTAATCTCGATGCGTGAATCGTGTGGGCAAATCGATGAGCAATCTCGCGAGCCTGGTCCTGATCGCGCACGGTTTCCTGATGCCATCACTGCCCGCGGCTCAAGTGGATGACCAGGGCCCGGATGTTGACGCCCTGTCAGAACTACCATCGGCAGCAGAACTCGAGGCTGCCGGCGCCACCATCGGTCGCATCATCATCGACAAGCAAGATGTATTCGACACGAGCAAGCCTGGGGAGAATAAGTCGATTTACCGGCTGGCGAATCGCTGGCACATCATGACGCGCGACGCTGTCATCGAACAGCAACTGTTGTTCCGTACCGGGGACCTGTTTTCTCAGCGTGTGCTCGACGAGTCGGCACGGCTTTTGCGACAAAATAATTACTTGTTTGACGCCAAAATCACGCCGATAAGAGTTGCGGATGGCATCGTCGATATCCGCGTCTGGACGCGTGATCTGTGGACGCTTATGCCCGGAATTTCTATATCCCGATCCGGCGGCGAAAACCGGACCCGGGTCGAACTATCCGAGCAAAACCTGCTGGGGCTTGGCGTGAGGCTGCGCCTGTCCCATGTTGATAACGTCGACCGGAGCTCGAACAGCTTTTTGTACTCTGACAGGAATCTTGGCAGGAGCTGGACATCTGCATTCTTCAAATTCTCGGACAGCTCGGACGGTGGCACTTTGCAGTTCAGCCTGATCCGGCCTTTCTATGCGATGGATTCGCGCTGGAGTGCGGGCGCATCATTTTATGACGATGAAAGAGTAGAGGCTTTTTATGTTCTCGGTAACGAGGCGGCCGAGTACAAGTCGGAGACTGAAACATACAGCGCGTTTCGCGGATGGTCGTCAGGTCTGATAGACGGTTGGGCAAAACGCTGGACCATGGGAATCGTGTATGACGACCGGGAATTCGGCGCGGTTCCCGACGGTCAACTCCCATCCCTGGTGCCTGACGACCGGCGGCTGATCTACCCATTCATCGAGCTGGAATGGCTCCAGGACGAATTTCAAACGGCCAACAATCGTGACCAGATCGGAAGAACAGAGGATTTCTATCTCGGAACCCGTTTGACGGGGACGCTCGGATGGGCACGCGAAGGTTTCGGCTCGGATCGTGATTCGTTGCTCTATCGGCTGATTGCGCGTAGCGGCTTTGGGTCGATGGAACGCAAATCGCTTTTTTTGTCCTCTTGGGCTAGTGGACGCATTGATGAGGGTAGCTCCGCGAATACCCAGATTGGAATCAACGCACGCTACTACAATCAGATTTCGGAGAAACGCCTGTTTTTCATGAAGCTCGATGCGAGCTGGGGTAATAACCTGGACCTCGACAATCTCGTGGAACTGGGAGGCGACAGCGGGACTCCGGGGCTATCCGCTGCGCTATCAAACCGGCGATTCGCGCATGCTTCTGACCGTCGAACAACGAGTTTTCACAGATTGGTATCCGTGGCGGCTTTTCCGAGTTGGCGGGGCCGTGTTCGCAGATATCGGACGCACCTGGGGTGACAACCCGATTGACGTAACATCGTTCGGCTGGCTAAAAAACATAGGATTCGGGCTGCGGCTCGGGCGGACTCGCAGCAGTGCCAGGGATGTCATTCACATCGACATCGCCTTTCCGCTGGATGGCGACCCGACTATCGACAGCGTTCAGCTCCTGATCGAGTCGAAACGCGGCTTCTGACGGTCTGGCGGGAGTCAGCGCATGCTTGTATTGACGCGGTATTGTGACCTGCTTCGCGACCGGAATTCCGTGCACGCACCGTCTAGAGTCAGGCAAACGCTATGAATGCTGACGAGCATTTGCGGTCTGCTGCCCGTTAGACCTCCGAATGGGGGCGAATCGGTTGCATTAGTCAAGTGATCGTTGCGCGGATAGCAAGGTATTTGACATGAGCATTGCTATCGTCATCGGACCGACGCCACCGGGGACCGGCGTTATCGCGCCCGCTACTTCAACAGCCTCATCGAAATCGACATCGCCGGTAAGCTTCATTTTTTTCTCTCCGTCCACATCAACCTCGATGCGGTTGATACCGACGTCGATAACAATGGCTCCCGGTTTAATCCAGTCGCCCTTAATCATTCGTGGACGCCCGACTGCGGCAACCAGGATGTCGGCATTGCGGGCGACCTGTGGCAAATCTTTGGTGCGGCTGTGGCAAATCGTTACGGTGGCATTTGCCTGCAGCAACAGGCTCGCCATTGGTTTGCCGACAATATTGGAGCGTCCGATGATGACTGCATTGAGACCCGACAGGTCTTCACCGAGCTGATCCTCGATCATCAACATACAGCCGGCAGGCGTGCAGGGTACAAATGCAGACGCCGTGTTGCCGGATGTTAGTTTGCCGATATTCTGAAAATGAAAACCATCGACATCTTTTTCAGGCACGATCGACTGCGTAACGGTCAGCTGGTCAAGCTGTTCCGGCAGTGGCAGTTGCACAAGAATTCCATGAATTGCAGGGTCGGCGTTAAGTGCATCGATTAACGCGAGCACTTCGTCCTGCGAGGCGTCGACCGAAAGCGTGTGCTGCTCGGAATGAAATCCACAAGACTCGGCCATGCGTTTCTTGTTTCTCACATAGACCTGGCTGGCCGGATCTTCACCGACGATTACAACCGCGAGGCCCGGGCGCAGGCCATCACTGGTGGCGAGATCTGCCGTGGTCTTCGTTATTGCGGCGGATAGATCAGTAGCCATCGCTTTGCCGTCAATTAACTTCGCTTTCGCCATAATGATTGCGCCTGAATAAAAACGACCGCAAGCATCGGCGGTCATCAGTAATATGGAGTCCTGAGAGTCTGCGCGGCAGGTCGTCAATTACCGGCCCGCTTCAGTGGCGCCAATGCTAACATCAGCTTGATCGTCGTGCCGATAAATGGATGACGGTGCTCAGGTGGACGCAATGGTTGATCGTATCGATACAAGGCCGCATGGTGCAGTGAAGCACTGGCCGATCGTTGCACTCCGTGTCTACGCGGGACTGTTTTTCGCCTGGAACGGGTTTGGCAAGATTAGCCGGGACAATTTTGCGGACGGGATGGAAGGCTTTCTCAACGCCCAGCTTGCAAACAGCTTTACTTTTTACCGGCCGTTCATCGAATCCGTCGTATTACCGAATAAAACAGTGTTCGCTGCCATGGTTGGCTGGGGCGAGCTGGCCGTGGGGCTGGCAATGATAGTCGGCCTTGCTACCCGTTATGCTGCTGCCGTTGGTGCGTTCCTCGTTTTAAATTTCTGGTTCGCGAAAGGCGCGCCTGTTTTTGCCGGCAGCAATCATGATGTCGTCTGGTTCGTAATATTCGTGGTGCTGGGCATGGTCCCCGCAGGCAAGATTGCCGGACTCGATGATGGGTTATCCGATGTGCTGCCATTTCTAAGGTAGGGATCAATATCAGTGACCGAAGACTGGCTGGGACGTTGGGACCAGGGGCGGATCGGCTGGCATGAAGCCGCTGGCAATGAGGGCCTGAAATCTCACTGGCCCGAATTGCCGGACGGCAGCAGCGTCCTCGTACCACTCTGTGGCAAAGCGCCCGATTTAATCTGGTTGGCGCAACGTGGTCATGTCGTCGTGGGCGTAGAGTTGTCCGACATTGCCGTCGCCGCTTTCTTCGCCGAGCACGAGCTTGAGTTTGATCGCGAGCCGAGCGGGCCACTCGACCGATACACAGCGAAAAATTATCCGATCACGGTGTATTGCGGTGACTATTTCAGTTTTGAGTCACCGACATTTGATGCCTTGTACGACCGCGGCGCCCTGATTGCACTACCGCAAGATCAGCGATTGCGGTATGTCGAGCACACCAGGCGATTGCTCAGGGCCGATGCTACGCGCCTGGTGATTACGCTCGAATACGATCAGCAGGTTGTGAACGGCCCGCCTTTCTCTGTGCTTGCCGGAGAATTAGCCGGGTACTGGGACGACCTGGTCCGGGTCGGCGAAAAAAGCGACATCGAAAACTGCCCGCCGAAATTCAGGAAGGCGGGATTGACCGATATTCTGGAAGTTGTCTGGTTGTCTCGCTAGCGATTCTTGGGAACCTCAATAACCGGGGTCCAGCGTTCCTCACGACGCGATACCCGGCCATCGACATCTTCAGCGTCATAACTGATCGTCGCAATATTGGCGAGATCGTCGGGAGTCTCCTCGAGCGCGCGCACGTTGATAATGCCGAAGGCGTTGCCGGCCGAAGCAACGACCGCTCCAATGTAGACGCCACATTCCCTGCACAACAGGAAGTCTGCCGTACGTAAGCCGAAGCGGTATTTCTGCAGCGATTCAAGCCTCGACGCGATGAACGAGAGTTGCCCCGCAGGATCCGAAGTGCTCTGCGCATCATGTGCCCGGCAGAATGAACACTGGCAGGCCCGGATCGACCAACACGGCAGCTCGATAGCGGTCCGAAAAGTGAATCCGATGGCACCGCAATGACAGCTTCCGGTGAAATCATTCGGCATTATTCACACCTTCATTCGTTGACTGTCGCAGCTGCCGTTTTGATCCGCCGTAAATCAGTACGATCGATCCAAGTGCTGCACATACGTGTTTGATCGAATGCCCGCTGATGATCTCGCCAAATCCGTAAATTGCCACATCCAGTTGCTCGAATACTTTCGCGAGCGCATACAACAAAAAGGCGACCCAGATAAACCTGGTCCGGTCAAAGATAGATTGGTACATAAGCATAATGGCGGGAATCAGCAGAATTGGCAGAAACTGTACAAGTCCGTACAGGCGTAAATCACCGGCATGCTGCGATTCCGAATAGTCCCAATAGAAAACCGATCCGACGCCGATCGCCAGCAGCGGCCAGAGCAATCGTCTTCCCAGGTTCTGCGAAACATGCTCGCCCACGATGATCGCGACCAGGGACATGAACGCGACTGTCATAGGCAACCGGTCCCAGAAAAGCGTGTCGTTGTCAGGTGCGAGGTGAAACCAGCCGGAACCAAATGCTGTTAGTAGAACGCCGACAAACAAAATGTAATAAGCCGGAAAGAGGTCGGACACGATGCCGGCGTGATCCCTCGATCCAAGCATCCACAGTCCCGCGATTCCCGGCACCAGGAATACAGCGTTGGTCGCAACGTTCCAGAAATTCGCTATGCCGAGCAGGGATCTGTCATCCGCGAACGCGTGATAGGCCTGTGGTTGCGGATAGGGATCCACAAATACGAAAACAGCAACAATCGCAAAGAGCGAGACGGCGAGCAAGGCGCGGCCCCTGGTAAGGTATGTCCTGCTATGCTGGGTCAATCCTGTTGCCACAATTCGTTCTTGTCATCGGAAAATCAGCGGATCGCTTCGCGCCATCAACAATTCCCTCGATACGCCCCAGCAGTTTTCCACTGGCAACCAGTCGATAAATAATGCGCTGCGGGAAATCGTGATCCTTGTTTTCGAAAACAACGTCGTATTCGCTCATGCTGACCATTCTGAAGCGGGCGGTTTCCTGGCCGGACGGTGATGCGATCAGAACGATCCAGCCGCCTACCTCTTCAACGATGCGTAAATACTCGAAGGCCACGGTCTTGCCGCCGCTCACAGTACGGCTCATTCCGAGCATGGTTCCGCCTGCTGGCGCCGTCCATTGTTCCACCGATCCGGATTCTCGCCCATCCTGTGACCAGCAACCCGCCAGCCATTGCAAGTCCGCGACAGCAGCGCGGGCCGACAGGAATGGCGTCAGAAAAATCAATCCAGCAAGAATTCTAATCATCAGCTTCCCGCTCCGGGAATCGCGGCTCCCATAGCTCAACCTTGTTGCCATCGGGATCGACGAACCATCCAAAACTGCCGAAATCATAGGATTCAACCTCGCCAATCAGTTCGCCGCCGCCTTGTTCAACCTGTCGCAATGCTCCTTCGAGGTCGTCGACAACCAGGTTAAACATGTACTGCTTGTCGGCGGGGTCAAAATATTTGGTGTTGTCGTCAAACGCACTCCAGACAATAAAGCCCGCTGGCGCTTGCTCGGAATTCTGAAAAGACACGCCAGGCCCATCGTCCTTTGTGATACCAAGATGCTCGCTATACCAGTGGTACAGTCGATCGGGATCCGGCGATTTGAAAAAGACGCCGCCTACGCCCAATACTTTTGCCATGCTCGTATTTCCCGTGACATCACTCGCCGCCGATCGGTCCATAGAATATTACCCAGGCCGCAAAATCATCAGTGAAATCTTCGAACCGATGCACCACAAACGCCGGAACGAAAAGGGCATCACCCGGTGAAAACGATTGCCGGTCATCTTCGACGACAAAGTAGCCGGAACCGGACTGTACGATATAGACCTCATCCCGGTCGTGAGGATTCTGAGGATCGACGCCATCCGGTTTGTAATAACCAAGCTCGAGTGAACCGTGTTCCAGGAGAATTCCGTACCGCTTGTCTTCGGATTCTGTAACCTGGTCAAGTGCCTGATCGACGCTGAATTGCTTGTTCACAATATTCTCCTGACTGGATTCAAGTTAGTGCCTGGCGAAAGCGTTCGCCAATGCCACGTAGTCGGTCAATATTTTCATTAGAGTAAACGACACGAACATAGTTAGCACAATTCGCGCCGCCCCAGTTGATCATTGGGGTTGCCGCGATCTTGCCTTTCTCCAGCAACAAGCTCGATGCCGACGGCCCGTCCATGCCCAAGGGAGACACGTCCACGAGCAATGACCAACCTCCATGCGGCGGTATTACGGTGAAATCGGATAGTTCTTCGAGCACCACATCGCGTCTCGCCTGCAGTTCCGCAATACTCTCAGAAATGCCGTCGTCGGTGCCATCGATTGCCGCAGCGACCGCACCCATGGCGATGCCGGTTTGGCAGACCACGTTCGTGATGCTGACTCTTGCAACATCGGCAATTATATCTGCAGGTCCGACGACCCAGCCGACGCGCCAACCGATCATGCGGTATTCCTTCGATGCCGAACCGACCGTGATCACTTTAGCGCGCATATCCGGAAATGACGCCGGGTGGATAACTTGCCGCCCGTCGAAAAGAAGTCGCTCCATCGCCGCATCATTAATAAGCCAGCAGTCTGCACGCTGGCAAAAATTGATAATCGCCTGCCATTCATCAGCGTTAAACACAGCACCGCTCGGCATGGAGGGACTCATCAGCAAAGCGGCCTTGATAGCGCCCGGGTCGATCTGTTGCAGTGCATCCAGATCAGGGCGCCAGCCGTCCGCTGAAGGCAACATCGGCAGGAAACGCGGCACGCCGCCGGCCAGTCGAACCCTGTTAATAAGACCGACATAGGTCGGATCAGTCAACAGAACCTCATCGCCTGGTTCGAGCACTGCCAGGAGGGCATTGAATATGCCGGAGAGCCCGCCGGCACTGATTACGCACTCGGTCTTCCAGTCATAATCCTGCCCGGATTGCCGGCCGACCAGCGTCGAGGCCGCTTGCCGCAATGAGTTCAAGCCCAAAAATGGCAGGTAACTGTTTGCGTCATCGTCGTCTGCCGCGTCTTTGGTATGCGCGATCGCAGTCGGCGGGGGTGCTATGTTCGTGTCCAGATTCTCAAGACGCAACACATCCGCATCATCGAGGCTATCGACAAGCTCGCCCATCTGCTCCACGCCGATTTTGGTAATGTGCTCAAGTCGTGATACGGACATTTCCCATTCTCTTTGCTCGCCGCTTTCCGGGACTGCAGATCAGAACAGTGCGCGAGTCAACAGGAGAAAACCCAACGCGGCGAGCGGTATACCAATGGGCGCGCCAACAACGCTCAAAGAGATGGCAACGCCGACAGCCATCAATGCAATACCGAGCAAAGCACTGATCACGCGGCCGATAAGGTTCAGGATAAAAGTAAGAAGGCGCCAGATCGCGTAGAACGGCCATAAAAGAATTGGCACGTTACTTTGCGTCGAATCATTCATTTTCAGGACTCCAAATACGACAAAGTGATGCCAAACAATTTTTGATGATACAGCTAATCATCTGCAGGGGCGGCTACAAATGATGATCCCAGCCGGCCGCTTAGGAAGATCGTTGCAATGATTGCCACTACGGAAGTAATCGAAAACCAGCGCGGATGCGGGATGGACATAAGATTAATGATCGTTCCCAGGAGTACCAGCCCGCCGATGATGGCTGAATAAACCAGTGGAGATTCTTTTGCAATAAAGCAGGCCAGCAAACCGCCGACCAGCGTTGCAACCAGCCATGCTGCCAGGACGAACAGAAGCGCGGCAATCGGCAGGTCCATGATGTATGCCTGTAGCGCCTCCTGGTTGGTGAGGTCCAAACCTTCCGGCATAGGGTAGACCGCATGACTCAGCGCCTCGATGGCGATGATGAGTACAAGGGCAACCACGATGCCGAATACGACCGCCAGTATTTTTCTACTCATTTTCTTGTTTCATGTAACCGTTGACAAATATGCAGGTGCTATTTCTTTGTCGCGTCTTTGCTCCTGCCAAATATTCGAATCCAGAATGCGGCTTCAGCGAGTACGCCCAGAAGCAAAAGAAACGTGCCCGGCATGGCGGCGCCGAGCGAGTAAAACACAATCGCGAGGACCAGGCAGAGGAAGGTAACGAAGTGTCTTTTAATGTTCAATTCTTCAAGGGACCCAACGGACTTTCGGCGCAATTATCAGGCTCCATTGAAAAAACAATACCGGTGATCTTCCATCCTTCATCGGTTTTCAGGAAATTGAAATTATCGATGCCACAATGGCTGAACTCACCGTCGACATAAAAATCGTAAGGGGTCCACACCACCGCCATGCGATCATGAAGCAGCACCTGCGGATCCCAGAATCGCTCGATGAGATTGTTGCTACGTTCGCCAATGCCGGCAACGAATGACTCATGTGTCGGACGAGTAATTTGCAGGCCCTCTGCAGTCTCACGATAGCCATAGAAGATTCCGTCTGTCGTCAGCATGGAGCGCATGGCATCGACATCCCGGCCAGTCATGGCGTCAAAAAATGCCTGCACCATATCGACGACCGCAGCCTGGTCCAGAGCATCGTCTGCGATCGCAGCAGTAAAACAAAAGGGACCACACAAAAGTAATGCCAGCAGAAAATTTTTCATTGCAATACGCTGCAGCGTTATTCTTGTTTTCAACTTTGTCTTTCTTGCCACCAGAACGTAATCATCAAGACTACAACGACAACAATAAGAATGGCGTAAGTTTCCCCTGCCGCCACACTGGCGCCGACCTGGATCGACTCATATATTCCGGCGCTGTCCAGGACATAGACTGCAGCGATGCCGGTAGTGCCAAGTACCGGTATCAACATCTGCAGTCCTTTGTAAGGCGAAAACGATTCGCGGCGCCGCCAAATCAACCAGCCTAGCAAATTGGCAAGCGCAAATAATCCCAGGACTGCGATCGCCGCGTTTGTATTGGCAGGAATCGAAAGCAAGCCCGCGACCATCATCCAGCAGCTGCCCCCAATCTGACCGCCGAGCCAGCCACCAAGATTCCAGCTCATTTGTTTTGATTCGCTCATCAAATCGTTCTTTTGAATCATTCGTCTTGCGGCAGATCATCCCAGATGTGATGCGTGATCCGCCACAGGCCATCCGGCGCCTTCCTGAGTATCGTCACATACTTGCCATAATTCTCATAGCTGCTGCCATCGTATTCAAACGCCAAACTGAAGGTGCCGCGCACATAGCCGAGATTTCCGGATCCGGAGACTTCGATCTCCATCAATTCAAATTCGGTCACTTTCGTGGACGGCGAATCCGCGGGAAACCAGAATGCCCGAGCTGCATTCTGGCCCTCAAGATACGGGAGTCCCGAGGGCGACAACACGGGCTCATCGACGAACGTAGCCATAATGGTATCGCCATCATTTGTCAGCCAGGCATCGGCATATGCTCTCGCCGCAGTGCGCATTGCGCTCAGGTCGGCGTCGCCCAGTTCGTAAGCTACGGCGTGGCCAAACATCAGAACAAACAGGAGGCCGATAGTGATTGAAGATTTCGCTGCTATCATCTCCGTAACCCCTCCCAGCCTACGGGTGTCTCACACGCCTCGAAGAACTTCCTGGCATTTTCAATAGCTGACATGATGTCTCCGATTCTTGTTTTTGATTACTTGTCTTCGAAATACTGCTCGTAGACTTTGTTCATGATTTTATCGGGAATTTTCAGGCCCTCGATCAGGGCAGCAAGCAGTTTCATTTCCGCCGCATCCTTTTGATTATCCGCTGATATCACGCTCAGAACCATCAGCATCAGATCTTCTTTTTGGGCGAGAGCCAGATTGTCATTTACAGAGGCCAGGATCTCGTCGAGACTAGTATGCGTGGCAAGTTCGTCGGAGGCCCGGGTAATCATATTCAATGCCTCACCTTCCCTGAGCTGAAATCGACTGCGTAGCAATTGCACCATGCGCAGAGTTTCATCGGGTGAAATTCCGCCGTCACTCTTCTCAACCAGCGCCAGCAACGACGCAATCAGAGTCTGTGCTTCAATATCGGCGGTGACGCTATCCAGTCCGATATTGATTCGGGTTTTTGAATAGATCAGGTCGACCAGCGACATGTCAGGGATGATCCGAGTAGCCGGAATCTCCGGCGCTGTCGCCGCAGTCGTACGCATCCAGCTCGATTACATTGCGATCAGGGTCCCGGACAAATATGGCGGACATATTTCCGAAACTGAACGACCCGGTAATCTTTATGTCGTTGTCCGACATGAAACTCTTTGCATCGTCCAGGGATTTGACAGTAAGCGCAAAATGGGTGATGCCGGTGTGCTTTTCGTCCACGTCCATCAGGATATTGGAATCTCCCGACGTGTTGGCCGGCCCCAGTAGATTCAGCACCACGCCAGACGGATGCTTCATTATGATCGGGTGCCCGTCATCAAATCCAGCATCAGAACTAAATTCAAAACCCAGGAGCTTGTAAAACGCGACTGCCCGTGTTTTGTCCTTGATGCGAATACCGATGTGATTGACGCTTTCAATGTTAAGCATATTTCGTCCCCTGGTGGCTCTCGAAGAATTCAACCTCTCCTGTATCGAGTGAATACTCGGATCCGACGATCCGCATGTTTTTTTCATTGATCAGATGTTTCAGCATTCCCGACTCGTGCCGCAGTTGAGCAACCGATGCATTCACGTTGGCGCGAACGGCAGACTCGCAAAGTTCGGCCGGATCGAGCGGATCGTCGGATTCGAGCAAATGTTCTACCGCCGGCCGGATGCGGTCAACGATTGAACGCGAATGTTCGGAATGTTGCTGCACGGATTGTTCGTGGAGGTGTTCCAGGGTAGCGAGTACCGCTCCGCATTGGGAGTGACCAAGCACCACTACCAGTGAAATATCAAATCTTGATGCCGCGAATTCCACGCTGCCGATCTGGGACGGTGCAACGATATTCCCGGCGACCCGGATGACAAACAGGTCGCCGAGCCCCTGATTGAATACGATCTCCGCCGGCACGCGAGAGTCCGAGCAACCAAGTATGATCGCGAACGGGTCTTGCTGCTCTAGCGTGAGGGCCCGTCGGAAATTATCGGGCCGGGCGCTACCACTCTGCATGCCGGACACGAATCGGCGATTCCCCTCCTGCAGACGATCCAGAGCCTCCTGTGCTGACGCCATTGTGTGACTGTCCTCAACAATTTCTCGGTTGGCAACCCCTGACAGTTTTGGTCACAGGCGCCAGGTAACAGACGCGGTTGTTGCCAACTACAATCATAACAGTTGTAAGCAGTGTGACAGAAAACGTGCGGTGACTCGCCCGGCGGCCAGCAGTCGAATTCGACGCTCATCAAAATTCCAAATCCGTTCCTATTTCCGGGATAATGCACGCACTTTTTCGTTACTGGAGCAATTCGTATGGCCAAAGCAAGAGCGCGCCACATATTGGTGGACACCGAAGAGAAATGTCAGTCGCTTAAGGATGAGATTGACGGGGGCGCGGATTTTGCCGATCTGGCAAAGGAGCATTCATCGTGCCCGTCAGGGCAACAGGGTGGTGACCTGGGAGAATTCGGACCTGGAATGATGGTGAAGGAATTTGACGACGTAGTATTTACCGCCGACCTGAATTCAGTAGAGGGTCCGGTGCAGACACAGTTTGGTTACCACTTGCTCGAGGTGACCAGTCGCACTGAGTGAAGTCGATGCTTGATCAAGCGACGTCCTTCGACGCAGGATCTTCGCTGGACAGGTCGTGAAGTTTGACCGGCAGCTCGCGAATGCGTTTGCCGGTCGCATTGAAAATGGCGTTGACCAGCGCTGGTGCAATGGCTGGAGTTCCTGGTTCCCCGGCGCCGCCGATTTTTTCGCCACTATTGATAATAAAGGTCTCAATATTCGGTGACTCGTTCATGCGCAACATCGGGTAATCGTGGAAGTTGCTCTGTGCAACGGCGCCACGATGTATCGTAATGTCGCTGTATAACGCTGCGGTCAGACCGTAAACGATGCCACTTTCCATTTGCGCTTTCATGCCGTCCGGGTGCATGGCGAATCCAGCGTCAACCGCACAGATAGCCCGGCGCGGCCGTACTTTTCCTGCTGTGACTTCAACCTCGACGACTTGCGCGACAATGGTGCCAAACGATCTGTGGATTGCGATGCCGCGGCCCCAATTTTCAGGCAGCGGTGTATCCCAGCTGGATTTTTCCGCCGCAAGGTCAAGGACCTTCTGGAAGCGTGGTGTGTTCTCAAGCAGGTCGCGACGATATTGATACGGGTCCTGCCCGGCTTCGAACGCAAGCTCATCGATAAAAGATTCAGTGAAAAACGCATGCAGCGAATGATCAACGCTGCGCCAGAATCCCCACGGCACGTGAGTTTGTGATTCTGCAAAATGAATGAACTGGTTGTCGATGCCGTACGGAATGTAAGGCGCTTCCCTGGGGTCGTGCTTCTCCACATATTGATTGACCCACGCTGTCGGTTTACCCGCGCCATCAAGCGCTGCCTGGAAGCGGCTGATGCTTGCCTGCCTGTAGTGGTCATGGCGCATATCCTCTTCGCGCGACCAGATTAGCTTCACCGGGTAGTGCACTTCAGCCGCCAGGCGGGCAGCCTGGATCGTGTAGTCGGGGAAGGCGCGCCGCCCGAATCCACCGCCGAGGTACTGGTTATGCAGCACCACGTCCTCGAGATTCATGTCCAGCACGTCCGCGACTTCGGCCGCAAAGCCGAGTGGGTTTTGTGTACCGGTCCAGAGTTCGCAGATATCGTCATGAACCCATGCCGTGCAATTCATCGGTTCCATCGTGGCATGTGACAGGTAGGGGACGCGATACTCAGCCGCAACAGTTCGCGCGGCAGATGCCATCGCTGCATTGACGTCACCGGTCTCGAAGTCGACGATCTCGTCGCCGTTTGCAATTGCGGTATCCATGTCGCCGGTGAATTGCTCAAAGATGTCGCTTTGCCCAACGGTTTCGTTGCCGCTTTCTTCAAATACGACGTCAATCTTGCCCAGGGCTTGCCTGGCCTGCCAATAGCCATCGGCGATGATGGCAACTGCATTGCCGAGATTGACCACTTTGCGAACGCCCGGCATGTCCTGAACGGATGTTTCGTTCACGGATTTCACGTTTGCGCCAAACACCGGAGAGGCCTTCACGGTGGCGTATTTCATGCCCGGCAATTGCGCGTCGATGCCGAAAGATGCGCTGCCATCGACTTTGGCTGGCACGTCGAATTTCTGTACGTCTGTGCCCAAGGATGGTGAATTCATGCGGCGATTTTAGAATCGGCTTTACGGGTTGTGACAGTTCCGCTGCCTGTCGTGCAAAATCCGCATAGGGCGCGCGGCGGCCACTGCCCGTGGTGAATGATGTGACTGTTCTTCGCCGTTAATTCTTCAATCGGGACATTCCAGGATTCTGCCGCGGCCTGAAGCAATACGGCTTTTGCGGCGGCACCGGCAACCCGCATGGCGTGCTGACCAGTCGTCGGCACGGAGGTGCTGCCGCCGGTGATCTGCAGGCTCATCATTTGGGTGGCGGTCAAAAAGATGCCATCGATCGTATCGACAAGGAATGCCGGGAAGTCGATATCGCCGGCCGCGTAGCCCTTGGCGAGCGCGTAATTGGCGTATTCAGTGTGCGCCGGCGCTTCGATCATGGAGACATGATTCCAGTCGGCGTCCATCTCCTCGGCCAGCATCATGGTCAACGTCGTGTGCACGCCCTGACCCATTTCGGCATGCGGGATAATCGCAGTCACTGTGTTATCCGGCGATATTTTGACCCAGACATTGAATACCGTGTCATCTTCGCCTGCGATAAGTGGCGCAACCTTGCCAGCACGATTGCCGGGACGAATGGCGACGCCAATGACGACCGCACCGCCGGCGAGAACACCAGTGGTAATGAACGCACGCCTGCTCCATTTACCCATTTTGAGAACCCGCCGTGCCGGACGACCCGGCAAGTGTTGTTGCTGCACGTTTAATGCCGCGCCGGATGCGCGAATAGGTGCCACAACGGCAAATATTGCCGCTCATCGCCGCATCGATGTCAGCATCGCTTGGTGCGGAATTTCGCTCGAGCAGCGCGACCGCCGCCATGATCTGACCGGACTGGCAGTAGCCGCATTGCGGAACCTGCTCGTCGATCCATGCGCGTTGCACGGCGTGCAAGCCAGCGTCTCCACGGCCGATGCCTTCAATGGTTGTGATTTGCTGGCTGGCTGCCGCCTGCACGGGCGTTACGCATGAACGGATTGGCTGGCCATTGAGATGCACCGTGCAGGCGCCGCACTGGGCGATGCCGCAACCGAATTTAGTGCCGGTAAGTCCGGCTTGTTCGCGTATGACCCATAAAAGCGGTGTCTCCGGGTCAACATCAAGCTCGTGAGTCTGGCCGTTAATGTGCAATGTGATCATGCGAGTTATCCATTTGTTCACGGGGCAGGGCGCTGGCGATTACCCTACTTGATGGTCTTGACCGAGGCAACTGAATCAAGGATTTTTGATCCTGTCGCTCAAGTTCACCTAAATCGAGCTAAAATGACGTCGCAGTCCAACCAGGAAGCAGCGCACCTTGCTGAAAAAAATTCTAAATAATATACAAGCCACTATCGTTTTCGGCGGCTGTACGATTAGTACGATTTTTTGGGTGACGCCGTTGATGGTGTTGGCCATCTTCAAGTTGCTCATTCCAGTCACGGGTTTTCGCAGGCTGATGACACGCTGGATCATGGCGATGGGTGAAAACTGGGTGAGCTGTAGCGCCGCGATATACGGCCTCGTCAATACCACGCGCTGGGAGGTCCGGGGGCTCGATGACCTGAGTACCGACGACTGGTATCTCGTCATCGCCAATCACCAGACCTGGGTCGATATCGTCGCCTTGCAAACGGTGCTAAATCGCCGCATCCCGTTCCTCAAGTTTTTCATCAAACAGGAATTGATCTGGTTTCCGATCCTCGGCATGGCCTGGTGGGGACTGGACATGCCGTTCATGAAACGGTACTCGAAGTCATACCTCGCGAAAAACCCTCACAAGAAAGGCAAGGATCTTGAGGCGACCAGGAGGGCATGTGAAAGGTTTCGATACACGCCAACCTCAGTCATCAACTTTATCGAAGGGACGCGCTTCACTCCGGAAAAGAAATTGAAACGGGAGTCGCCTTTTGAGAATCTGCTACCGCCACGCGCCGGTGGTCTCGCATTAGCAATGGACTCGATGGGTTCGATGTTTAATGCGATTCTCGACATCACGATCGTATATCCAAACGGAACTCCGCAATACTGGCAGATGTGCTACGGCGAATTTGATCACGTCGTTATCGAAATCAGGAAGCGACCCGTGGAACAATGGTTGGTGGACGGCGACTACGCCAACGATCGGGATTTTCGGCGTGAATTTCACCGATGGTTGACACAGATCTGGCAGGAGAAGGATGAAAGAATTGAAGCCATCCGCCGGGCGGCGAACTGATTGCCTTGCCGAAAAATCGAACTCAGCACAGCAACTGGCGTAAACTACTGACTGGGCCATCACCAGCAGGATGTCAAAATGTCGGGTAGTCGCCACTACGACACCGTTGCATTTGATGTCAGGTACAACGCCACTATGCTGTTTTTCGCGCGGACGTCTGCCGCGGGCGATATTGAGGATTACCTCTTGTTGATGCGCGCCGAAGGCGACGATCTTGATGACGCAATCTATATCGAAATCAACGAAAATCAGTTTGCCGGCCACGACCTGATTCAGGAAGCAAGGATGACGGGCAATATGCTGACGCTCGAACTCAAGGAGCCGGTCGCCGAACTCGATGGCGCGTCCGAAATTGTGCTCACCTACGATGATTCGCCGGAAAACCGCACCAGCATGGAATCCGGCGCATTTCGTGTGCTTGGTAATGCACTTGCCGGCGGCCACGCCTGAACGTATTGCTTTCGTGCTCGAAATTCGCCCAATCTGTGAACACTGTGAGTGTGATCTTGCGTACGATTCTCCGCTCGCAATGATTTGCACGTTTGAGTGTACGTTTTGCCGACGCTGCGTTGATGATGTGTACGCTGGCGTTTGCCCGAATTGTGGTGGTGAATTTCAGCAACGGCCCATCAGGCCGAAGGATTTACTGGAAAAATATCCGCCATCCAGTCAACGGGTCACGCGGAACTGACGAGCGACATGCCAGAGTGGAGCATCTACCTGCTGCGTTGTGCAGATGGCTCCATGTATACCGGAATTGCAACCGATGTATCGCGACGGATCAGCGAACATGAGCAGGGAAAACGCGGTGCCAAATATCTTCGTGGACGAGGGCCATTCGAGCTCGTCTATCAACGAGCAGTGGGTGATCGCAGCGTTGCCACGAGGATTGAATATTGCGTCAAGCAGCTGTCGAGAAGCGAGAAGGAAAACCTGCAGCGATTACCTGCGCGAATCGACGAACTGTTGAAAGATTTTCAGGATACCGCTTAATAAAGCGGGATCGGTTGCCCGAACGGCGGCAATTCAATGGTGATTTTCGCACCGTTCTCTTTGACGATTTCGTCGATCCAGCCCGTCGTTATAATAATGTTCTCGACGGCGTCCGGAAACAGGCGGACCTCGCCGAATGGCGCTGTGAAATCGTCGTAATGGATGGCCATGATTCGCGTTGCACCGGTAGCCGGGATAGTTTCGTTCCAGAACTTCGTGACGTATTCCTTACCAAGGCCAACCAGGCCGGCTATGCCCAGCATGACTACATCCGCAGATTGACCTTCCAGTTTGCCTTCGATAAAACCGCCACTCCCCTGAATCAAGGTCGTGCCACGCGGGTGCCCGATGAATACCGACCAAACCACGCCCTCTTTCCACTCGTGTACAGATGCCGGTTGTTGCAGCGGCTCATCGATGGTGCCGGGAAACCAGGGCCCTTCACCGCCGGGTTTGATTGGTGCATGCCTGGATGCCAGCAGCCTGATCGTAAAGTCGCCGAACTGACGGGTCTCTCCCTCGGCAAGTATCTGGTATTGGTCGACCGGAACCTGGGCACCACGGGCGATGTTAGCAGTCGACTCCGAGCCGAGAATCACGGCATTCGTCCGGTTCGCCACATGGCCGACATCCATCGCATGATCGAAATGAGAATGCACTGGCACTATCGCCGCCAGCCGGTCCATTCTGAATTCAGCAAGCGCGTAGTTTATGGTGGCGATGTCGGAAGAGACCGGCAGGAACAAGGCAATCTTGAAGGGACTCAGGCGCGTAAAGTTGCCGTCAATTAAAATCTGGGTTTCGCGATCATCGAACAGCAGGCTGGAAGTGCCCAGCCACGTTACCGTGACCATATCAGTCGGTTCAGAAACCACAGCTGCGCTCGGCCAGCCAATGTCTTCTATCGAGTGACGGTCCTGCCACAATCGGACGACGCCGGCAACGGCGATACCCGCCAGTGTGAGCAGCACCAGGGCGATGATCCGCGTCCATCGAGCCCTTACATTCATTCAGGATTGCTGCCGCTGGTTACACAGATTCTCACTGTTACTGCCCGGCCGCAATTCGTGCAAGATGTGCAGCCAGGGGTGCAAGGTAGTTGCCCAATGCATAGCCGATAAGCGCCATCAACACCGAGACCGGGACCAGGCTCGGACGGTGGAATGCAGCCACAATCGGTGCTGAAGCCGCCGCCCCTATGTTTGCGGCCGACGCAATCGCGACACTATGCACGTCAACGCGAAACAACTTTGCTCCCAGGAGGCAAAATGCGCCATGAATGAAGATCCAGATGAACGCACCAAGCAAAAATGCCGGTGCTTGTCCGAATCCTTCCATCGTGGCCCTGGCACCCATGCCGGCAACAAAAATGTAAATTAACGCCGTGCCCATCGCCGTCGCGTTCGGCAACCTCGATACCGGTGTCGCAGACAATGACAATGCAATTGTCGTGATCAATAAAATCCGCCAGGTTGATTCTGACAATACGACTTGCAGATCCGGTGCAATGCCCATCATCGCTTCGAATAATATGCTTGCGAGCGCAGCTGCTATCCAGGTGACGCCGACCGCGATCGCAACCAGGTAAATGTAGTCACGCATTTGCGGCGCCTTTTCTTCCTGGATAACCAGCGCCGCGGCCGAATCCATCATACGGATCCTTTCTTCCGGCACCTTTGCCCAGGCGTTGAAGCGGTCGGCGAAGTTTTTTGACGCCAGGAGAATGGGTAACCAGACGATGTAAATTACATTGTCCGCCAGCACGGCCAGGCCGAATTGCTCAGGCGGCGTGTTCAGCATTTCACTCGTGGCGGCCATGTTACCGGTTCCGCCGATCCAGCTACCTGCTAAGGCACCAAATCCGGTCCATGCGTCGGGCGCCAGCCATCGATGCACAATCAGGTATGAAACGACGCATCCGGCAACTACGCCGGCGGTTCCCATCAGCATGACCAGCACGCCTTTACCCATTATTTTAATGGCCGCAGGAACGTTGACCTTGATTAGCATCAAGACGATGAACGCTGGTAATGCGTAGGCGCTCAATCCGGAATACACCGGAGAACTCGCCGGAATCACGTCCAGGTTATTCAGGAAAACCGGCGTGACATAAATGAAGATCAGCGGCGGGATGTACTGAAACAGTTTCGCACCGGATACTTGCTCGACATAAAACCAGAATGCGGCGACCGCGCAAAGGACGGCAAGGACTCCCCCCGGTGAACTGATCAGGATATCGGACATAGTTGTGCGCCATGTATTTGTTCAGGCGATGATTATATCCGATCCCCAGATCAGAGATGTGATGAGGTCTCGTTGGAGCTCGCCCCAGCGAGCGATTCATAAATCACGAAAAGCTTAACTGCGCCCGAAAGTCTTTGCGGCTTTCTTCATCCATTAGCGCAGTAGATTCGACCGTAAGCCAAACCGCATCCCAATCATTGATTTCGCAGGGGCCGAACACGAATTTGGCGATGTAACTGTCCAGGTCACGCACATGAATTACGTTATCTTCCAATGCTGACGTAAACTGAATGGAACCGGTGAACACAACCAGGTTGGCAACCGGCACATTGGGGACAATCTTTCGCAGAGCTTTCTTGCGGCCTTCATTCTGAATTAACGGATTAAGGAATTTCCGGCGGTGAACGCCGTCAACATTCGTCCATTGTGGTTCGTCGGCGGCGCCAAAGACAATGCCATTATAATGCTTGGTTTGAATGCAGAGGATTCCGCCCGAGGTCAGAATCGCGTGGTCAATATGTGTCAGACCACCGTAGGCGCCGGGGAGTATGAAATCCTCCAGCAGGTCAGGGGATCTGGCGTTCAAAATCTTGTGCATCTTCAGCTTGCCAGTTTTCTCCGCAATCATTCTTGCGACATGCGTGGCGGATGCTCTGAACATCAGCGTCAGGAGGAGCGCTGCGGCAATTGCGATGATAAACAGGCCGATTCCGGTGTTAGCCAGTCCGGTAACAACTTCAGGATCGGCTGTCCAACTTTTGCGATTCTCACATCGGCATCGTAGGTCTTTTTGAGGTTTGCCTCAGTCAAAACCTCCTCCTTCGGACCATCGGCCACGATCCTGCCCTCGCGGAGAAGGATGATGCGCCGAATATCGGGAGGAATTTCGTTGAGCAGGTGGGTCACCAGTACGATGTTTTTGCCGCCGGCAATCTGGCGCCTGATGCGAGCCAGGTAATCGAAACTGGCGGACAGGTCGAGGCCAGCCGTCGGTTCGTCAAGGATCAGTGTATCCGGATTGTGTACAAGCGCGCGTCCCAGTAAACAACGACGCTGTTGACCGGTCGACATCTTGCGTAAGGGCGTAGCAGCCAAAGAATCGATTCCCAATTCGTGCATGATACTTTTCGCATGTTCCTTTTGTTCGCTTGTTATTTGCCTGGACAATTGTCCGTGGATGCCAACGCTTGACAAATAACCCGATAAGACAACATTCAATCCGGTAGTCGAATTGCGGTAGCGCATTTGCAGATCGTGTGAAACGATGCCGATATGCGACCGCAGCTCCCAGACGTTCCAGGTTTCGCGGCCGAGGATGCGGACCCACGAGTCATCTTGGCGAACCGGATATATTTCCCGGTTGATGACCTTTAGTAACGTTGTTTTGCCTGAACCGTTTGGGCCGAGAATTGCAGCCTGCTCGTGTTGGCCGATGCTGACGCTGAAGTTTTCAAAGACCCGCGTTTCTCCGCGATAGATGGTCGCGTTGCGAATATCGATGAGGGGCGGGTCTGTCATACGTTCAAGGCTATATCTCGTGACGGAGATGCAACGGTATCCAGTCCTTGTGTGCTTGATACGCCGGGTGCGGATCGCGCGGCTGATATTGCTCGAGGCGTTCGGCCAGCCACTGGAACCATTCGAATGCGGCTTCGTCGCCCAGTTCTTCGCGCAGTGCGATCGCCCAGTTCTCGAGCTTGCGCCACAGTATGATGACGCTGCTGCCAAGCAGATTGTTGACGATCACGAACGGCACGATCCGCTGAAACGTCATGACGCCGATGTTTTCCATGGTTGAGCTGATAAGCATTGCGGCGTCATCCAGATTCGCCAGTTTCGTGCGTATGTCCTCTGCACTCAAACCGTCCGGAAGATGCAGTACCATTTGGTACGCCGCCGTAAATTGGGGATTTCCAAAGAAACGAAATAACTCAATCGCTGCAAGCTCGCGGCGTTGTTGCCTGATCTGGCGCATCTGCAAAACTGCAAAGAACAAACCGCCAATAACGATGATGACGCCCAGGATTTCGGCCATGTTGGCCAGCGTGGATAGACTGTTCATAAAGTTGAATCCCTTGTCATGATTTACACAATATTACGCATATACGAATTCGGGGTCAGAGCCGGGCTCTGACCCCGATTCTGCAAGGATAAAAGTGTCACTGAACTAAGTTTCGGTCAGACCTGGCTTAGGCGCCACTTGCCTTTCCTGAACACGACCACGGCCATTACAGTGAGTATCGATTCGGCAATCACGATGGCCAGGAATACGCCGTTCGGTCCGAAACCCGCCGTCGTTGCCAGCCAGTAGGCAAGCGGAATCTGCAGCAGCCAAAAACAGATGAAATTCATGACTGACGGGGTGGTCGTATCACCGGCACCATTGAGAGCCTGGATAATAATCATGCCAACCGCATACATTGGGTAGCCGACTCCGAGGATTCTGAGGCAACTCGTGCCATAGCGGATTACTTCGGGTTCGGTCGAAAACAGCGAAACGATTTGTGGCGCCAGGAAGATCATCATAATACCGATGGCGGCCATGAAAATCGCGTTGTACTTTGAGGCCCGCCATACCGATCGCTCAGCCCGGTCCGGTTTTTCGGCGCCGAGATTCTGACCGACCAGTGTTGCGGCAGCGTTTCCAAGACCCCATGCAGGTAGCAGCGCGAATTCGATCAGGCGCAACCCGATAGTGTAGGCAGCAATCGGCGCGCTGCCATACATTGCAACAATGCGCATGATGGCGATCCAGCTTGAAGTCGATATGAGGAACTGGCCAATTCCACCGGCGGATATCCTGATCATTCTCAGCATCAGCTGTGGCACAGGCACCAGGTGTTTGAGCCGGAATCGCAGACGCCCTTTGTCGCCGAACAGGCAGTAGACCAGGTAGGCGACACCAATGCCGCGTCCGATTGTCGTTGCGACCGCTGCGCCAGTGACGCCCAGCTCCGGGAATGGACCGAGCCCGAATATCAAGCAGGGGTCCAATCCGATATTGATCGCATTTGCGAGTGTGAGAGAACGCAGGGCTACCGGCGCATCGCCCGCGCCGCGGAACGCGGCATTCAACAGGAACAGGTACAGGATGCTGGCTGATCCACCGAGCAGCATCGCCATGAAGCCCCGGCCTTCTGTAACGACATCCTCGCTCGCACCCATCATGCGCAACAAATCTTCAGCGTAAACGACGCCGCAAACGCCGATGAGAATAGCGAGCGCGCCGCCGACCCAAATTGCCTGCCCGGTGACGTGAGCGGCCGCGTCCGGGTCCTTCGCACCGACGCGTCGCGACACCATTGCCGTGACAGCCATACCAAGGCCGATGGCTGCGGCGTAAAGAACGGTGATGAGTGCCTCTGTCAGGCCAACGGCAGCAATCGCGTTCGTGCCCAGACGGGATACAAAGGCGATGTCGACAACCGCGAACACGGCTTCCATCCCCATCTCGAGCATCATCGGTATCGCGAGCAGGCCGAGCGCCCGGCCTATCGGTCCGACGGTAAAGTCGGTCTCGTTGTCACTGATCGACTCGCGGAAAAACGCGAATGCGCGTCGCCAGCCAGTCTTTTCCTGATTTGATATTTCGTAAGTCATTGCAAATTTCTTTTTCGGTCACCGTTCAGACACATATTGGTCAGGTACGGCAAAGTAATCCGGATGCACCGCGCCGGATACTCAGAACTAAAAGGAAATATCGGCTAGGTGTGCGTGTCAGGCCGTAGCGGAACGGCAATCGTGAAACCGCCGGCAATTCCGATGACACAGACGAGCCTGACCACAGTGCTAAGAGTTTTAATCATTTTCGTGGTTTTCATAGATGGCTCGATTACAGGCGCAGCCTGTCTTGACTTACAGGCACCATGCTAACTGAACACTATGGAAAGTCAACGAGTACGGTTTCCGGCTACTCCGCGCCCGGTATGTCTGCAGCGGCCTGTTTTTGTTCCCAGGCATCGATCAGATAGCGATTGTCATGTTGCCAGGGATGAAAGTCCTTCCGCAGAAACCTTAGCCAGGGGATGAAGATGCGACGCAATACGCCCGGATTGATGAAGAGGTAGTAAAAGCCGCTGCCCCATTCACGAAGGCTCCACAGCTTGCCGTCTTTCTGCAGCATGATGCAGAGATTGCGCATCGTATCCTTCAGGAAAAAGAAAGTATTGAGTATCAAGGCATGCCGCCTTTCCCTGACCGGCCCACCGACAGCGACATGCACATCAAACGCTCCACCCTTGTGTTCGGTTTCCTCGATTCCATGCCAAAGCCACAGGCTGGCGATGACAGGATCGGCGCCGGCCATCGGTGCTTCTCGGGTCAGCATCTCGTCGGCGAGTATGGCGGTGAGGTGTTCGCTGGCCGTCGTGCCGGCAAGACGTCTGCGTGCTGTCAGCTCGCGGTATGCCCAGTCGATTCTTTCGCGCTCATTACGTTCGATGCGATCCAGGTCGTAGCCGCGCAGCTCGCACAGAATTTCGTTGTAGCGCTGATGCTGACGACGGTGCGTCGCCTCCTGTGCCTGGAACGCAGAGATTTCTTCCAGCAGCTTCGGATCTTCGATGTCGTCGGCGAAATGGCGGACGCTATCGATGAAGAACTTTTCACCTAGCGGAAATAGCATGGACATGGCATTGAACCACGCTGTTCGGAAGGCGCTGCCGCCGTGCCAGTCTGCCGCCAGTGCTGCCTCGAATTCAAACGATTTTCTGCGTGGCCCGAACTTGAGGCCTTCCGGGCTGCTACTTTGTGGAATTGCTGGCATGTCCCAATTCTATCGCTGCCCGGAACCCTTCACCATTGATAAATTTGTGTTATCCCGTATCACGACATCCATCGGAGGACGATAACGACTGGTAGCAATACCCCTTATTGCTTCTGGTCACTCTTGATCAGCAATTCAAGTTCACGAGCGGTGTCGCGAGCGGTCTGAATAAGCTGTTCTTCATCGTGTTGCAGGGCATGCTGTTCATGCATTAACTGATTGTCTTTGTCGCGAAATGCCGTGATTAGTCGATCGACTTCTTTTTCGTCGAAACCCAGACCAAACAACACTTGCTCACTCATCGCGAGGCTGGACAAAAGCGTCTCACGAAATATGTGCTTTATGCCAAGATCCATCAGATGGTATGCGTGCCGGCGGTTCCTGGCTCGCGCTAGGATGACCAGATCCGGGAAATGCCTGGTGACGGCACGCGCGGTCCTGACCGATGCTTCAATATCATCGATCGCCAGCACGAAAAGCCGGGCATGTTCTGCACCGGCTGCGCGAAGGAGGTCCAGCTTCGACGCGTCGCCGTAATGCACGACATTGCCGTACTTGCGGACGACATCGACCTGGGATGCGTCAATCTCGAGCGCGGTAAACTGCTGGCCAACGACGGCAAGTATTCGACCGACAATCTGCCCGAAGCGACCGAATCCGGCGATGATGACCGCATGCTGCTGATCCTCCATATGGTCGTACTCGGGCTCTTCGTCTTTCTCCAACCTCGAAACGAAATATTGGTTGAGCATATAGACAACCGGCGTCAACAACATTGAAACTGCGACGGCGAGAATCAGTTGATCGATTAAATCTGTTTGTAAGATTTGATGGCGCGCAATGATGGCGAAAAGCACAAACGCAAATTCACCGCCTTGCGATAGCACTGCAGCCACGCTGGCAGCACTTTTCGTATCGCAAATGCCAAATAGCCTGACCAACGGAAACAAGACTGCCGCCTTGACAGCCATCAGGCAGATGACAATCAGCATGATTGTGCCAGGATGCTGTATCAACAAGCCGAGATTGACAGACATGCCGACTGCGATAAAGAACAGGCCGAGCAACAGTCCCTTGAAGGGTGCGATGTTCGCTTCAAGTTCATGTCGATATTCAGAATCCGCCAGCAGCATGCCCGCAATGAATGCACCCAGCACCATCGACAATCCTGCCACCTGCATTAATAGTGCGGCGCCGATGACAACCAGCAGTGCTGTGGCTGTAAATATTTCAGGTATTTGAGTTCGTGCCGCAACTCTCAGCACTGGCCGAAGCAGGTAACGGCCGCCGATTATCATTCCACCGATGATTGCCACCGCAATGGCAAAACTGCGCAACGCAAATCCCTGGTTGGCGGCTGCAGCAAACATTGGAATAATCGCGATTAAAGGAATGACGGCAAGGTCCTGAAACAGCAAGATGGCAAACGCGCTACGACCATGCCTGGTCGTCAGCTCCTTTTTTTCGGCCAGCAACTGCAGCACAAATGCGGTAGACGACAGCGCAAGTACGAAACCGACCAGCACAGCTTCAGTGAGACCCAGCCCGAACAATAGTCCGACTGCCGCGATCGCCCCTGCGCTGATAATGACCTGGGCACTGCCCAGCCCAAAAACCATGCGCCGCAATACCCACAAACGGGACGGCTGCAATTCGAGGCCGATAACGAAGAGAAGAAACACAACGCCCAATTCGGCGAAATGCAGAATGTGTTCAGCATCCTTTATGAAGCCCAGTCCGAATGGGCCGATGATGATGCCAGCTGAGAGATAGCCGAGAATTGAGCCGAATCCCAGTTTCCTGCTGATTGGCACCGCGATCAGGGCGGCAATGAGGTAAATAACAGCTTCCAGTAACAGGTTCATGTCAGTGCAAGATTCACGTCACAGTATCGATGTGGCCCATGGTGCCAAAATAACCGGCTCAACTGCCAGTAATGGCGGTTTTGCATTAAACTACTTCGCCAGGGGTCTGCACGGCAGAAGATATTCCTACTCGGTAACTAATCCATGCGTTACTCTAACTCCTACATCCCTTTAGTCGTGCGAAAGCGCCACAACGGTCTATTTTTCCGATCCTTCTCGTGACGTAGAACCACTATGTGCCTCAAACGATCGAAAAACTGTCCTCGCTCGACTGCATGGATGCAGGACGTAGAGCGAAGCAGGAGCCAGAGCCGAGTGGCACTTTCTCGCTACGGATATCTCTACCGCGCAGACAGCCAGTTTCGAGGGACCATTTTATGAGCAGGCAGAACGGCGGCCACCCGCTATTGATATTGGCAGCGATCCTGTCGTTGTCGGTTTTGGTTGCATGCGATAATGCTTCGCAGGGCACAGGCGCGGCAGCGCCCGACTGCGCCGCGCAAGCGGTTGATGCGGGGCCGGAAGAGGCGGCCGAAAGTGCCGGCTCACCGCCAGAAACAGCGCCACAAAGGCCGGTCGTCGCCGAGACCTTACCGTACGCGGAAGTCGATGACGAACTGGTGTACGGCCACTTCGTTTTCCCGGCCGATATGGTCGATCCCCTGCCGGGCATCATCGTAATTCACGAATGGTGGGGCCTGAATGATGAGGTGCGCGCGATGGCAGATCGTATTGCTGCCGAGGGCTACGTCGTGCTGGCAGTCGATTTGTTTGGAGGCCGCAGCACTCGATCGCCGGCGGATGCGCGGGCAATTACGGTCAGTGTCGTTGAAAATCCCGATCTTGCGGAAGAGAATATTCGTCAGGCCTATCAGTTCCTGGTTGATTCCGGTCAGGCACCAAGAATCGGGACAATCGGCTGGGGCTTTGGCGGCGGATGGTCCCTGAATACCGCCATTCTTTTCCCTGATGATCTTGACGCGGCCGTCATCTATTACGGGCAGGTCACCATTGACGAAGAGCGTCGTGCACAGGTAAACGTGCCCATACTTGGCTTATTTGCTGCGAATGACCGCGGCATACCGGTGGCAAGCGTGCGCGGCTTTGAACAGGCGCTGGAAAATCTTCGCAAGACATACGAGATCGAAATTTATGCCGATGTCGGCCATGCCTTCGCCAATCCGACCGGCCCGAATTACAACGCCGCAATAGCAGAGCAGGCGTGGACCCGTGCACGCGAGTTTCTGGACCGGTATTTGTCCGTCGCTGTCGACTAATAGCTCGTTGAAAAGCCTCACGGCAGCGTGCCAAAGGCGTGCAAGGACGTGCGCGCCTCGTTTTAGTTAT
>PVMK01117764.1_pt1 | contig 27850 bp, 22 predicted proteins | sample 1853481 | NCBI WGS metagenome assembly PVMK01 (sample SAMN08533507, study PRJNA380276) | Marine sediment metagenome, whole genome shotgun sequencing project. | reverse complement strand
AGGTTGGAGCGGATTTTAATTGCGAAAGCAGGAAACCGGAAACCATCAAAACGAACCTAATGATCAAAACCATCCAAACGGCCTATAACCATTTATAAACGTTGCTGCTGTCAAGCCGCAATATTGAATGCCTGCCAGGTGATTTTGATCATTGTTGCGTCCATCACCAAAATATTCACCGGTTCCATCCAATATGATTTTTTATATACCCCGTCCGCTTTCGGCGGGGAGATTCATTTGAATTTGATTTATTTTATCCATGCTGTTTTATTTATTGACAGGCATTAATTATTCTGTAAGCTGTGATCAGGAAATTAACCTTACCATTCTCTTAAACTTTTGTTTTTGGAAGAAAGGGGGTGAAATTGAGCCAAGTTAGTGATCCATTTTAATATGCAGACTTGAATTTGTTTTTCAGGTCATGGGCGCATTGTCCATTTAACACTTTTGAATTAAAGGAGGTGCATGATGAAATTTAGACTAATAACAATCGCAACTTTGGCCCTTATCATGACATTTGGCTTTGCTTCCAGTGGTCTTCACGCTGCTGATTCGATTAGCGCTTACCTGGGGATTCTCCCGGGAGGTAAATGAAGCCCTGGCAAAGAGAATTCAGGAGAAAACGGGGATTGAAGTTAAAAACATCACTTTATCCTGGGGGGAAATCTGGGCCAGACTGTGTCGGAGGCACCCAGGTTTAACGCGGACATGGTATTGTCTTTTGGTGCGGCGCAGGCCATTGACGGCACTAAGAAAGGGTATTACGTCCCCTATAAATCCCCCGCCTGGGAGGACATAGATGCGGCCTTTAAATCTCCGGATGGCAGCTATTATGCGTTTGGGTACTTTCTCATTTCTGTTGATCGGCAACAAGGTAAAACTGGCCGAAAAAGGGTATGGGATGCCGATGAGCTGGAAGGAGCTTCTGGATCCCAAATGGAAAGGACAGATTGTGGCTCCCTCGCCCCGGACATCCGGCACGGCCTTCATGATCAACTACTCTTTTCTCCAACTTTACGGAGAAAAGGAGGGCTGGAAGTTCCTCGCAGCGCTGGACAGAACATGGCCCAGTATACCAAGAGCGGCAACGCTCCCACCGATCTTGTAGGCAGAGGCGAATACCTGCTCGGAATTACGGCGGATGAAAACGTACTGAAAAGAATTAACGACGGCTATCCGATCCAGTGGGTGATCCCGGCAGAGGGCATCGGATACGAGGGCAACTACTGCGTAATCTTGAAGGGTACCAAGAAGCTCGACCTGTCTAAGAAAGTGATGGATTATTTAGGCACCAAAGATGCCAGTGAGTTTCTAGCTTCTATGGGCTATATTCCGCCCCGTCCGGGCATTCCCAGTGCGCTTTACGGAGCTGCCAAAACCAAAATTCATCAAGCTTGACCACGGGTGGGCGGTAAAGAACCGAAGCAAAATTATCAAAACCTGGAAAAGCAAGTTCATGATGAAAGAAACAGCCAAAGCCAAGAAAGTCGGTGATGAAAAGGAAAAAAAGGCCGCCGAAAAAGCAAAGAAACAATAAAGTGGGTTCCGGCCCGGGGTGGGATAGGGAGGAATTAAAAGATGGCAGAAGCGGTAATGGACAGTGTGACCGGTAAAGGCATCTGGTATAAAGTTCGTTCATTTTTAAATGCAAATCTGATCAATATTTTTGCCGGCGCTCTTTTTACCCTTCTTGCCATCTTCCTTATTTACCCGATTATAAGCGTATTGGTGAAAAGCCTTTGGGGAGATGACGGTTTTACATTCGACTTTTATGTCGAGTTTTTCAGTTATAATTTTTACTACTGGTCATTTTTCAACACCCTTATTCTGGGCTTCTCCACGATGATCATATTGCTGATCGTCGGCTTCTGTTTTGCCTATTTGACTACGCGAGGCCCCATGTGGCTGAGAAAACCGTTGAAAATTTGTGCCTTGCTCCCTCTGGCGGCACCGCCATATATCTTTTCCATTTCTTTGATCACCCTCTTTGGTAACAACGGATTGATTAACAATTACTGAACCTGGATTTTAACATTTACAGCTGGACGGGGGTTATTGCGGCCCAATGCCTGGCGTTTCTTCCGCTGTCTTTTATGATGATTGAAAATGTCCTGAACTCCCTGAACCCCAGCCTGGAAGAAACGGCCAGCGACATGGGGTGCTTCTGAGGTTCGGATCGTTCGCTCCATTACCGTTCCCCCTGGCCGCCCCCGGCCTATTAAAAGCAGCCCTGTTGGTCTTTGTGATGACCATCGCCGAGTTCGGTAATCCCCGCAATCCTGGGGGGAAGGACGCCCATTTCTCTCGGTGGACACCTATTTGGCGATCACCGGTGAAGGCGATTTCAATATGGCCAGCGTACTTTCCGTGGTTCTGATTACGCCGTGTGTGCTGATATTTATTTTGCATAATTACGTATTGAGGGGTAAGGGTTACGCCACGATCACCGGCAAAGGCATGGCTGCCGAACCCAAACCCATAGCTCCGGTTATCCGGATTCCCTTTATGATTATCAGCATATCCGCAGCCGTGCTGGTGTTACTGTGCTTCGGGTGTTATTCTGCTGGGGATCATTTGTCAAGATTGTCGGTGTGGATAATACCTTCGTCATCGATCACGTCCTGAATACCCAGTCGAATACTGCGATTTGGAACAGCATCAAGGTCTCTCTGGGTGCCGGTCTGGTCGGTGCCATCGTCGGGACTTTGCTGGCCTATGTGATTATGCGGGGAAAATTTCGCGGCAAGCATATCATGGAGATGGTCGCCCTGTCGGGTTTCGCACTGCCGGGCACGGTTATCGGGGTGGGGTATATCATGGCTTTCAACCGCCCGCCATTTCTGCTGACCGGGAGGTATCTTAATCATTATTTTAAACTGTGTATTTCGATTCCTGGCAGTCGGTGTTGAAGCCGGAATCAGCAAGCTGCACCAGATCAGTGTCGAAATAGAAGAGGCTTCGGCTGATCTGGGCGCAGATTTTTTAACGATATTTTTTAAGGTGGTTCTGCCGATCATGTTTTCTGCGTTTGTGGCAGGATTTATCTACACATTTATGACCACCATGATGTCATTGAGTTCGGTGATCTTTTCTGGTGACGCCGGGCTTTGATCTGGCATCTGTATATATTTATTTGACGGCCCAACTGGGAGAATTGGGTTTGGCTTCGGCAACAACAATGAAAGTGATCGTCATCGTTGCCATTTCACTGGGAATACTTCAAATCATTGCTAAAAAGACCGGACTCGATGTCAGCAAGAAGCAAGGAGCATAAATGTCTCGCAGATTCTATCCCGCCGCGGCGGGAAAAATATAATATTACTGAGGCCTCCGTTTTCGCCTCAACCATGGAATAATGGAATTGTGGAATAATGGAAGGTTGGTTTTTCAAAAAGATAATATCCATTTTCCCAGAACCCATTTTTCCATCATTCCAATTATAAACGAAGCGAGCTAAGATCATGCAAGCAACAGAAACCCCCATGCTGGAGTTAAAAGATATCTATAAAAGCTTTGGGGATGTGGAAGTGCTCAAAGGGATTTCTGCCAAGATCGACAAAGGCGAATTGCTGACCTTTGTGGGGCCGAGCGGGTGTGGCAAAACTACCTTGCTGAGAATTGTGGGTGGTTTCGCCACGCCTACGTCCGGACAGGTGATTCTCGACGGAGAGGACATCGGAAAGTTGCCGCCCAACATGCGTGACACCAAAATGGTTTTTCAAAGCTATGCGCTTTTCCCCCACATGAATGTAAGGAAAGAATATCGGCTTTGGGCTGAAAGCTGCAAAAATGGCCCAAGGAAAAGATTGATACACGGGTCGAAGAGCTTCTCGCTGGTTCACATGGAAGGCCTGGGTGAGCGAACCATTGACCGCATCAGCGGCGGCCAGCAGCAGCGGGTGGCGTCTGGCCAGGGCTCTGGCGCTGGAACCCAAAGTGCTGCTCCTGGACGAGCCGCTTTCCAACCTGGATGCCAACCTGCGGGTGGTTATGCGGGAGGAGATCAGGAAATATCCAGGAGCGGATCGGGGTCACCACCATATTTTGTCACCCACGACCAGTATGAGGCCATGAGCATTTCCGATCGGCTGCTGGTGCTCCACGACGGCGTAATCCAGCAGATCGGATCTCCCATCGATATTTACGAGCGACCGGCCAACGAGTTTATTGCCGGTTTTGTGGGATATGTTAATTTTCTCGAGGGAACCGTCGATGCCATAGACGAGGAGACGAATACATCTTACGTCATAACCGAGTACGGTAAACTCGAATTAGATCATGATCAAAGAAAGAAATAAAAGGTGGGCGATGAGGTCTTGCTGGTCATCCGACCGGAAACCGTTTCGCTTTCACCATCACACGGAACCGAACGGCCCAATACGTTCCATGGGACGGTGGAAAGCCAGATGTATGCCGGCAACCTTGCCAAATATACAGTGAAATTCGGCGACAGGGAGATGGTGGTGGATCATTACAACCCCATGGGTTCTGAAAAATTTGGGGAAAAGACCAAGGTTAAAGTTACGGTGCCGCGTGCCATTCATGTATTAAAAAGATAGGAGGTTCAGGGTTCAGCCCCGCCGCCGGCCAAAAAAACGGCCGGTCAAATCGAAAAAGAAACTAATAGTTCACCGCGGAGCTCGCAGAGAACGCTGAGAAAGAAAATTTAAAATTATCTCTGCGTACTCAGCGGTCTCTGCGGTGAGATAATTCTTGGAATGGCATCAGATTTTATGAAGTTTCATACAAGAAGTTCAGAATTAACATCAAAACTGAGCCGTGGATTGATGAATTCTGATGGGGAAACGCATGAAAATAGAACGATTTGAGGATATTGAGGCATGGCAATTAGCCTGAGAGCCAACGTGCAAAGTTTATGTGTCCTGATCTATGTTTGATTTGACAGAATCGAAAGGTGAGTTAAAACATCGATTGACAACTATATATCACAACTTTTTTGGAGTTTTGAAAACCTGTAATATGTTGGAGATACCTCAAGTTTTAACATTGTAAAAATAGTTCTGATATTTAGTGATACATGCAGTCCGAATTAATTTTGCCAGACCACCAGATATAGTGGTAGATCATCAATTATTAAATCCAAATAATTTAGGAGTAATCTGTAATTTGGAGATTTTATAATAACAAAATTACCCAAAGAGATATGTAACAATAATAATATTTTCGGACTAATTAAAGTTCCTATCGGAACATACTGGGATCGATCTCCACCTCTACTGCGGTAATTTTATCAACAGGTAGACCAACTTGATTAGAGTGTTCTTGAAGAGCTTCTGAATTGGGCGCTTCAAATTCACAATAGGATTTGCCTTCGGATTCAGAGATACTGCTTTTGATCCATGTAACACCGGGCATTTTTTTAGCTACCTCAACAACCTTCTTTCCGATTTCTTGTAATTCCTCTGCCGACAACGTTGGTAGAGTCCTTTCGATGATGTATCGTGGCATAACACCAATCTCCTTTCTTATCTTGAAATGAAAATAAATAATGGTAATTCCTCCTAAAAATACTCATGGTACAATACTTCCCTACCTAATTTGGGGTACAATATCAATTATTCTTTTCCTGGCGATTGACGAAAAATAAGGTTACAAGCTTGATGAAGCTCAATATCTTCACACTCTTCCGCAATAGCCTGTGCTTGTGTTATATAATCAACAGCTTTATCATACAAATCCTGATCGGAGTACACCAGGGCAAGTGAGTGAAGCATCCAACCTTGCCCCTTAAGATCACCGATCCTCTGCCGCATTTCGAGAGATGCATGGTAATGATAAGCGGCTTGTTCATGTTCTCCTAATTCATGATAGATGTCACCAATAGCCGTCAGTCCATGCCCCTCCAGCAGCTGTTCTTCAGCCTGGCGATTCATCAAAACAGCTTTCTGAAGTCGATCAAGTGCTTCCTCATAATGACCGAGTTTATGCAGGGTTATCCCTATGCTATTTAGCATCAAGCCCTTATGAGCCTGATCCTTAAGCTCATGATAAATATCGAATGCTTTTTCATAATGTTTTAATGCCACATCATATGCCTTCTGGTGCCACTCTATAATTCCAATGGTGTTCAGTAGTTTGCCTTCTCGTTTGCGATTGCCTATCTTCACAGCAATGTCAAGGGCATCGTGAAAGTATCTCAAAGCCAGCGCTGATTCACTGAATTGCTGCCTAACGAGCTTTGCCATTTTCTCTAGTGTCTCAATTGCACTACAATAGTCATTCAACATGATCTGTAGTTCTTTAGTTCTCTTCCAAGCTTCTATAGCCTTATCGTGTTCATCTAATTTCTCCCCGTAGATGTCACCTATCTTTTCCCAGACTTCAGCCTCGCTTTGCTTATCTTTAAGTTCAGCAAAAACTTCTGTGCTCTGCAGCAAGTTATCTAAGGCTTGTCGAGGCTTTTCTAAGGATAGCAGCAGTTCCCCAGCAGCACGCAGCGCATGTGCCAATCCTTGCCTGAAGTTAATTTCTCGGGTTACTTTCACCACATCTTTGTATAGCTCAAGGCCTTCGTGAATCTTTCCCTGTTCCCTATAAACACTGGCGATGCCAGCTATTGCACGAGAACTCATAACCCGATCATGGTATAGTTCAAAGATCTCGTGTGCCCGCCTGTATTGTGTTAGAGCACGATATAGTGCGCCCTGTTCTCGATGAACATTAGCAATGCTATACAATGTGAAAGCTTGCTTTACCGGTTTTTGCTTGGTTTCATAAATCTTGAGAGCTTCTTCTAAACATTTCAAAGAACGCTTAGGATCTCCAAAATTACGCCAGACCGCTCCAAGATTGGTCAAATCGGTTGCAACGGCCATTGGATTTTCTCTCTGTCGATCAATGCCCAAAGCTTCTTCATTACATTTTATAGCCTCTTTATACCGACCTTGATGCCAGCGGAGAAAACCCATACTCCTTAGGGAACTGCTTTCTCCTATATCATCGGATAAGGATCGCCAATTGTTAATCGCTTTATTCAGAGCAAGCTGAGCTTCATCATAATTACCTAACTGAGTATAAAGGTCACCCTGCCTCATATAAATCTCTGCCAATAAAGCCTGATCTTTATCCGGCTGAACAAGAGAACTAAGTTTGTCAATGATCTTCTGTTGTTGACCACGCCTCCCCAATGTTTCGTAAAGTCGTTCTTGTTGCAAAAGAATGTCGATTTGAGTCTTCAGTCTAAGCCGGTCGCCAGGGAGCTGCAACAGCCAATTAAGCACATATTCGAACGAAGTTACTGCTTCATGAAATTGGCTCAACTTTAAGGCTTTCTCGGCAGATAGGCGCCCATAGTGTACCGCTTTTGGCCAACTTTCAGCCATGCTGAAATGGTATTGCAGCAGATTTACTTGCTCTTTGACTCTGTCTGGATAAAGTTCTTCAATGATTCGCCCAACATGCCCGTGCAAGACCTTTCGGCGCTGTAAAAGCAAACTGTTATAGACGACTTCTTTAGTCAATGCGTGCTTGAACCAATACTCGGCTTCAGGAAAGACTCCGGTTTGTTGTATTACCTCAAGCGCCTTCAACTTTTCCAGCACTTGAGGTAGCAAGACCTTGCCTTTATAAATCTTTTCCAATATTTGACGCTCAAACATTCTGCCAATGACCGATGCTATCTGCAAGGTTTCCTTGGCATCAGGATCCAGTCGGTCAATTCGGGCACTAATAATCGCTTGGACCTTATTCGGGATCGCAAGAGTTTCCAGCGCTTGAGTCAAGATAGCCTGTTTGGCTTCGTGCACTTCTATCACGCCACCTTCGATCAGGGAATGGCAGACCTCCTCAATAAAAAACGGATTTCCTCCAGTCCGTGTGATTATTAGTTCCACTAATCCTTCGGGTAGATGCTCTACCCCAAAGACAGATTTGACAATATTTTTGCTATGCAGACTGTCCAAGGGTTTTAAGACTATTGGCGTGTGGTAGCTCCAATTACCCCAATTAGAGGTATAAATAGGCCGGTAAATGGTCACTACCATCAAAGGGTGTGTGCCGGTAACACTAACCAGATGCCTTAATGCTGAATCTGAAGCCTGATCAACCCATTGCCAATCCTCCAAAATCAAGACCAACGGCTGCTTTTCTGATTTGATAATGTTGATCGCAGCTACCGCATCCTGATACGCATTTTTTAATTCTTGGCCTTCTATATGCTCTGGTAGCGGATAGTCCTCGCTCGGAGTAGACAGCAAATTCAGGTAAAAGGGCAGGTATTTCTCCAATTTTCGATTGATAGCACAGATACTAGAGACAGCAATTTCATGAACGTCCTTAGACTTTTTTTCTTCACGTAGATGAAGCGCTCGCTTTAGCATATTAATGAATGGAAAATAATTTGTAGCACTCCTAAATGATTGGCAATACCCATGCCACACCTTGACTTTGTTTTTATCAATAGAATTTTGAAATTCGTAAAACAGACGGCTTTTTCCTACCCCCGCTTCACCGACAATTGTAACAAACTGTCCTTTCCCGACAATAGTTTTCTCTAAGCAGGAGTGAAGTACGGTCAATTCCTGCTCTCGCCCAGCGTAAACTGTGAGCCCCTGTTTTGAAGATACATCAAAGTGAGTTGCTATCCCCAACTCCTCCTCCACTCTATACGCCGATATCGGTTGAGCCTTTCCTTTAATTGTAATCGGCTCTAACCTCTTGACCTTGAAGTGGGCGGCACTTAATTGACGAGTCTCCAAGCTTACTATAATTTCACCTGGCTTAGCCAGATCAGCAAGTCTTGAGGCCAGATTGATAGTATCACCCACAACACCATGCGTTCCCTTCTCCATGTCCACATCACCGGTAACAACAAGACCGGTATTGATGCCTGAATGCATTTCTAAGGGTTGCCCTATCTTTTCTTCAAATATAGGACTTATTGCATTTACTGCAGCATGGATTTCTCTGGTGGCCTTAATTGCCCTTACTGGGTCATCCTCATGAGCTCGGGGGACACCAAAAAGCGCCATGACCGCATCACCAGCATACTTTTCAATGAATCCGTTGTATTTGCCCACAATCTTAGAAATTTCTCCAAAGATTCGGCTGGTGATTTCTTTAACATCTTCAGGATCCATCCTTTCAGACATGGCCGTATAGCCGGTGAGGTCGGAGAAAAGGACCGTGACATGCTTGCGTTCACCTTCAAGAGGGGCAACATCGGCGGAGGATTTTTTTGTGGAAGAGCGAGATGACGGGTTCTCAGCACATGATTGTTGCTCGGAAATTTCTTTAGCAGGTATTAAATTGTGGCCGCATTCGCCACAAAATTTAAAGTCGGGAGGGCTTGATGAATTACAATTTGGACAAAGTCTTTCTAACTTAACACCGCATTCTCCACAAAACTTAATTCCTTCTGGGTTCTCAAACTGACACTTCGGGCATTGCATTTTTGCATTCTCCACTTAAAGCTCAAGCAGTTTGAAAGATATTGAAATAGCGCTGGATGGTGAAATTGAAATAGCGTAAATAAAACTTTGTGTCAAATCAGAGAATATACAATATATTGTGGTAGGGTACTAAGATGGATTTTGCAGATACTATTGCTAAAAGCCAAATATCACCCAGGTGCAGATTTGAGACTATCCAAAATTTATCCAGACTGCAGATATCATAAATAATGGTTGCTCAGTCAAGTAAATCTTAATTTTGATTATTGTAAAATCATCTCCACCCAGCGACAGTTTATGGCTTGACGAAGAAACCCAAGTTCGCTCTCGACTCTGGACTGAAGGGACAATTTCAGGATAGTGCAGGCTCATCCATGCACAATACTGCGGAAGGATTCGATTCGGAGACAAACCCTGGGTTTGTTCGTTTACTGCGTATGCAAAGCGGTCTTGCACCAAACAAATTGAGCTTTACGTGGCGATGGATCAGCAATACATAATCCGCCACGGCGGACTGAGTTTCAGGACGTGTATGATCATGCCGGACGCACCCGCGCTGCCATTCGAGGTTTCATCCCGCCATACATCCGGCGGGCTATCCGACGAGCAAGATCAGCTAAAGAAGAGTAACCCTGAACGGTGAACTCTGAACCTGTTAACCCTGAACCCCTGAACGGTGAACCTCTGAACCCTTATTTTACACCTCCGAAACCAGTCCTTCCGGCCGTTTGCCCGTCTTTTTGTCTACAATCTGTAAAATACCCAGCATAACCAGCACAATCACAATAATAACGGTACACATGGCATTGGCACTTGCGGTCCAGCCATCATTGTCCAGCATGATGATTTCGATGGCAGCCAGATGCACTGTGGCGGAGACCAGAAAAATTACGGCACTGATGGTGGTCATTGACCGCATGAAAAAATAGACAAAGTTTTGAAAAAAGGCGACCCTTGAAAGCGGAAAAATTATTCTGAAAAACGTCCGCAGGGTATCTCCGCCGAGACTTATGGATGCTTCCTCAATGGATGAATCGATATTTCTCAGATTGGAAATACTGGCTAATATTCCCAGGGTAAAATTGCAGATGACGATGTTGATAATAATTATCCAGGGGGTCCCATAAAATATGTAATACGGTTTGTTAAAGGCCAGTATGTAGCCCAGCCCCATGACAAGTCCGGGGATCGCCGCCGGCATGACCGACAAAAAATAAATACCCTGCTTAAAAAAAGGTTTGCGGGTTTCCATAACATAGCCGGCAACCAGTGTTAAGAATGCTCCCACAATACCAACGATTAAAGAAACCCAGACGCTGGTCCAAATGGCGGAATATCCCGCAATCGATGGGAAACTGTAATGCGCTAAGGTTAACGTCCAGTCATAGGGCCAAACTTTAACAAAAGAGCCGATGATTACGGTGGCAAATACCAAAAAGATTGCGAAAGTTACCAGGCTGCAATAAATCGTATAGGATATCTTTTTCAATGGCCGGGATGGAGGGATGACGGGTCTGGCAGCCCCGCTGATCATGGAAAATGTCTTGCGTGAGATATAATAGTTTAACATGAAGGCCATCATCGACGGCACCAGCAGGATGATGCTGATGGTGGCCCCCAGATCAAAGCGATAGAGATTGGTGACCTGGGCATAAATTTCAGTGGCCAGGACGTTATAGTTAGCACCAATGACGACAGGATTGCCAAAATCGGTTATGGTCAGATTGAATGTTAACGCGGCGGCGCTGAAGATACCGTATTTTGCAGACGGAAGCGTTATACGGGTAAACACCTTAAAAGGCGTTGCGCCTAAACTTTCCGCGGCCTCATCCAGGCGGATATCAACCGCCGAAAGGGTCGTAAACAAGATCACAAACGCATGGGGCAGACAATAAAGAACTTCGGAAACAATAATTCCGGTTGCGCCATAAATATTCCAGTCGGTCTTCAAAAGATGGGCCGTAATCAGCCCATTCCTGCCGAACAGATAAATCAGCGCCAGGGCTTGAACAATGGAGGGCGCCACCAGCGGCATCATGATGACATTCCGAAAAAAGGGCTTTCCGGCCATCGTTGTTCGGGTCATGGCATAAGCATAAAAGAAAATAATAACCGTTACGATAATCGTGGTGGCAGAAGAAACATACAGGCTATGCCAGAGCGCATTTAAGGTATACGAGGTGGTGAAGTATTTGTGGAAATTAGCCAACGTAAAATTGGCCAGACCGAACTCGCCGCCTTTGAAAAAACTAAGCTTAAGAATCGCCGCCAACGGAACCAGCATAAAAAAGAAAAGAAGCAGCCCGATAAAAATGGTGACGGTGGGAACCATGAATTTATCAATTTCCATCCGAGTGGCTGAAACTTGATACTGAGTTGTTATGGCATCGGCAGGTGATGAGGTATTCATGTTTTAACCTGGGTTGAGTGGTTCAGCGTTCAAGGTTCCCGGTTGAAGAGCCCTAACCACCGCATCCTAAAGGAATTTCGTATCCATTGTGGTGGCAAGGCTGTTACACCCAATGAGTGGAAGCGGCCAGTCCGGGCCGCGTGTTGGAACATAAGCAGTATCAGGGTGTTACAACCTCTGAACCCAGAACTCTGAATCTGGAACCGATTTTCTTAGTACCTATTTATTGAAATCGCATCATGTTTGCGCATGATTTATGCGATAGCCAGGCGGATCAATTATAAAAAACGATCATAAAAATGACTGAGCTAAGCGACATCCATAAATATTCAATATTCAATCTTCAATTCCGGCTTCGCCGGGCTGGGATTAAATAAGTTTTCTAAATAGCTCCGAATATACATGGAAGGCATCCGGCGGAAAATAGAGCTTTAATTTATCCTTTCTTTTTAAATTCGTTTTTTCAAACTCTTTTTCCGAAATATCCACGATCATTTCTTCTGCTTCAAGAATGAATGTAATTCTTACAATTGCGCCGAGAAAATTAATTATCTCCGCTTCAACCTCGACAACATTAGAAGGCAAATAGTTTTCAGCGGATAGGGTCTCATCCACCCATTCAATATTTTCGGGTCGAATGGCAAGATGAACCGTTTCGCTGTCAACATCAACCAGGTTTGAAACCGTTAGTTCCAACCGGCCGAATTGGACTTTCCCATTCTTTTTCTTTCCGGTGAAAAAATTGGAAGTCCCGACAAATTCCGCAATAAAACTTGTTTTGGGTTCTTTATATATTTCCCAGGGCGTACCGATCTGTCTGATCTCACCATCTCGCATGACAACAACCCGATCCGCCAGCGCCAGCGCTTCTTCCTGGTCATGGGTCACATAAATCATCGTAATGCCAAGTTCTTCCTGCAACTTTTTGATAACGGTTCTGAGGCGGAGCCGGATTTTTGCGTCCAGTGCACTTAAGGGTTCATCCAGCAGCAGTACCTTCGGGTTAATGGCAAGTGCTCGTCCCAGAGCGACCCTTTGCTGCTGGCCGCCGCTTAGCTGTGAGGGATAATGGCCCACCCAATCCGTCAACCCCATAAGCTGGAGGATTTCACTGACCCTTTCATCACTCAGCTTTTTGGGCACTTTCCGCATTTTTAAGCCAAATGCGATATTCTGGTGTACGGTCATATTGGGAAACAGGGCATAAGACTGAAAAACAATTCCAAAATCCCTTTTTTGCGGAATAACATCATTGATAACGTTGCCATCATAGATAAGATCCCCGTTTGTCTGTTGCTCAAATCCGGTAATTATTCTCAAAAGGGTGGTTTTGCCACATCCGCTGGGGCCCAAAAAACAAACAAACTCACCGGGTTCAATCACAAGATCAACATTTTGGACGGCAACTAAAGAACCAAAGTGTTTGCTTATGTTTTCTAAAACAAGTTGTTTGGATGCGGTTTCCATGGAAATTTCCTTACAAAAGACAAAACTTCATAAATCCTCTTTAGAGAATTTATGAAGTTTGTCAGGGGGTTATTCAGATAAGTTTTATTTCAGGAAATGACCCTGCCACACTTCCAGAATTTTTACCCGGTTTTCTGATTGCCAGGGAAAATCCATCGGTGCGAGTTTAATGGTTTCCAAAGCTGGGTCACATAAATCATCGTAATTCCAAGTTCTTCCTGCAACTTTTTGATAACGGTTCTGAGGCGGAACCGGATTTTTGCGTCCAGTGCACTTAAGGGTTCATCCAGCAGCAGTACCTTCGGGTTAATGGCAAGTGCTCGTCCTAGGGCGACCCTTTGCTGCTGGCCGCCGCTTAGCTGTGAGGGATAATGGCCCACCCAATCCGTCAACCCCATAAGCTGGAGGATTTCACTGACCCTTTCATCACTCAGCTTTTTGGGCACTTTCCGCATTTTTAAGCCAAATGCGATATTCTGGTGTACGGTCATATTGGGAAACAGGGCATAAGACTGAAAAACAATTCCAAAATCCCTTTTTTGCGGAATAACATCATTGATAACGTTGCCATCATAGATAAGATCCCCGTTTGTCTGTTGCTCAAATCCGGTAATTATTCTCAAAAGGGTGGTTTTGCCACATCCGCTGGGGCCCAAAAAACAAACAAACTCACCGGGTTCAATCACAAGATCAACATTTTGGACGGCAACTAAAGAACCAAAGTGTTTGCTTATGTTTTCTAAAACAAGTTGTTTGGATGCGGTTTCCATGGAAATTTCCTTACAAAAGACAAAACTTCATAAATCCTCTTTAGAGAATTTATGAAGTTTGTCAGGGGGTTATTCAGATAAGTTTTATTTCAGGAAATGACCCTGCCACACTTCCAGAATTTTTACCCGGTTTTCTGATTGCCAGGGAAAATCCATCGGTGCGAGTTTAATGGTTTCCAAAGCAGGTAACCCTTTGGGGCCGGGAATACCCGGATAGGCTACGCCAAGCTTAAATTTCGCATATTCTTTCATGGCGCTTTCACTGAGGGCCCAGTCTAAAAATTTCTTGGCGGCCGCCTCATGCCTGGCACCTTTTAGCAGCGCATTGGCTTCTAGCTCAAATCCGGCACCCTCTTCAGGCATGACCAGGGCAACCGGAAAACCTTTCTTTTTTAATGAGGAATATACGAAAGCAAAAGAGCAACCGATGGCGTATTCACCGGCAGCCGTTAGTTTGGCAGGCTTGGAACCGCTTTTAATGTACTGGCCCATATTTTTGTCGAGTTTCTTGAGGAAATCCCAGGCCTTGTTCTCTTCAACCGGCTTGTTCTTATAATCCGGATCCAGCATGACCAGCAGGCTGGCAACCTGCAAAAATCCCGTGCCGGAACTTGCCGGGTTGGGCATAATCAGCATGTCCTTATAAACCGGATTCAAAAGGTCATTCCACCCCTTAGGCATCGGTAAGTTTTTTTGTTCCAAAACTTTCGTATTCGGAATCAGAGCAGCGGCATATAAATCAATGGCCGTCCAGTATCCTTTGGGATCTTTAAAGTTAGCCGGAATCATATCCCAGCCTTTTGGCTTATAGGGTACCAGCATACCTTTGGGGATAAATTCCGACATATTTGTTACGGCCCATCCCCAGACTAAGTCGGCCTGGGGGTTTTCTTTTTCTGCCAGCATCCGGGCACCAAGTTCCCCGGTGGACAGTCGGATGGCCTGGATGTCTAAATCGGGCAACTCTTTTTTAGCTAATTTAAGATATTCGACCACTTCTTCATTTTCCAATGAAGTGTAAATAATCACCCTTTCCTTTGCCGCGGCGGCTCCGACAAAAATAAATACTGCGACCACTCCACAAATAAAAAATAATCCTAACTTTTTCATAATACCTCCTCCTTTTTGTTGGTTTATGTTTATGCTAAATTAAATTTATCATGATTTTTAGAATACCCCGTCCGCTTGCGGCGGGGAGATTCATTTCTTAAATGGGGCACCATTCAGAGAGTAGATAATTTGATGTCGCTAACATGTCAAGAAAAATTTTGACTTTGGGTTCTTGAGCTTTTCAGTAATGATAGAAGCTTTTCAGCAAGCATCTGGTTTTCCGGCCGGGTTTTTAAAGATATCCTGATGAATTGATCGGAAAGTCCATGAAAATTTGTGCAGTTTCTAACGAGTATTTTATCCTGGGCCAATTGCCCGCAGACATTACCAGCCGAAAGAAAGTCCGGCAATTTAATCAGCACGAAAGGGGTGGTGGCCGGGAAAAGTTTTATTCCCGGGCTATGTTCACTCTTTTCATAGAATTCTTTTCTTTGATCTTCAAAAAACATTTTGGTTTTTTTAATAAATGCGCTGACTTCGGTCACCTGCGAGGCCAGGTAGCGACCCGCTGCCTGGGCCAGGCTGTTCATACTCCATGGCAGCATATATCGTCTGAATTTTTTAATGGTTTCGGCGCATGAAATAACAAATCCAATTCTTAGACCGGGAATTTTAAATATCTTTGAAATCGAAATCAGGATGATCACATTTGTGATCTGTGAATTTATCATACTCTCTTTTTCACTGAGGTTGACAAACGGCAGGTATGATTCATCGACGATAAAATTCGTATCAGGGTGGGATCTGCAAAGCCATTCAAGCTCATCCTTGGGTATCAATGAACCGGTGGGGTTGTTGGGATTGCAGATGAAAACTGTGTCTTCGCCATCAATGCTTTTTATCAGCCGGCTGATATTCGGCTGAAAATTATCTGATTCTTCAGCCATGACGATGACGGGGTGAACATTGTGCAAGCGACATGCATCGGCATAGTCTGCGTATGTGGGCCCCAGTACAAGCGCCCCTTTAGTTTCAAGAACTTGTGGGGTCATGTAAATGAACTGGGTCGTTCCGTTTCCTGCCAGAATGCGGTCAGGGTCTAAATCGAAATGCTCAGCGAAAAATTTTACGATCTCTTTACTGTCAACTTCCGGCAAATTAGTTATGGCATCGATATTTTTTTTAAGAAAATTTGCCAAACCCGGCGGAGGCCCCAGGGGGTTTATATTGCTGCTCATATCAATGAATTCTGATGGTGCACAACCGAGGCGCCGAGCCATTTCATAGATATTTCCACCGTGACCGCCTAACATAAAAACCTTCCGATTGAAATCATCAGAAAAATCCTGCTTCTGTAAATTTATTTAAGATGTTTTGAATACCCCATCCGCTTGCGGCGGGGAGCTTCATCTGAAAATCATCTTTTATCGTGCACTGCGCTTTCATTTTCACAATACACGCTGTTTATCAAGTTATCAAGTTTTCAACAAAGGAACCCGTTGAATTTCATCAAATATTAGATTTTTTCCATTAATAAGTAGAGAAAATTGCGCCCGCTAAAACAAGTACGGCTCCAATCATTTTGCAAATATGGCATAAATCCCTATTTACAACCACTTAACCAATCAACTAATCAACCAATCAACGATATCTTCACTTTCTTAAAGGCTCCATAAAACACCGCATCCCCGGCAGCATTTCGGCGGGGTCTCCGTTTGAAGCTGTTCTCTGAAGTAGGTATACTCAGGACCCGACCATATCTCTTCCAATGAGGATTCAAAAGCATTACCCAAAGTTATAGAAGAATAGTCAATAGTGGAAAATGGGGAAATACAGCAGGGTAAAACATTGCCGTTGGCGGTAATGTACATTAACGTCTGCGGTCGATAACACTTGCTCCATGGCCTTTTCGCAGTAGAATCCGCCTGCACGCTTTCAAGAGGGCTGCCCAGGCCCGACGCATTGAACCGGATGCCCAACTGTGCGGCCAGCAGCCGACTGCGTTGAATCAACTCCAGGGCCGCGTCGTTTGAACCCCGCAAAGTTTTTTCGCGTCTGGCCACGCCATACCCCTCATGGTCTTGAAAATAGACCAGACGTTGCAAATGTATTTCTTCAATTCCGATATCGGTTGCCAGCCGGAGCAGGCCCGGCAGTTCTGCAATATTTTCTTGGGTCCCCAAAAACCACAACGAAAGCCTTGGAGTGACAGCGCGGCGCTTTTTTTGAAGCTTCAGAAAGGTTCGTAGATTCTCAACAACCCGATTGAACTTGTTGCTGTTGCGAATAATTTCATATCCTTCGGGGGATGCCGCATCCAACGAAATGCGCAGTTCATCCAGCCCGGTGTCAATGATGGCATTCTGCTGTTTTTCATCAAGCAGGATACCATTGGAATTAAAAAGCACAAATACGTTGCGTTTTTTCAGATGCGCGATCATCCTGCAAAGCGCTTTGTTTAAAAGCGGCTCTCCGACGCCGTGAAGCACCGCCCGCTCCAGCTCGGGCAACTGGTCTGTAATCATGACCAGGTTTTGTAGAGACATGTCGCGCTCCGGCTCCCAGCTTCCCTTGTAAAGAATACACCCCTTGCAGCGGAGGTTGCAGCGGTTGGTGGTCTCGATATAGAGGTTTATCGGAAGTCTCAAACCATGTTCTACTTTTGACATGATAATTAACGTCTCGTAATTTCTATAATCTGCTGAGAATATAGAAGTTTTTTGGGAGCCTCCGAATTTGCCCCGGAAATGGAAAAATGGAATGGAAGGTTCACTGAAAAAAATGAACATTGAACATCGAACGTCCAACGTTGAACACCCGCCTACCATGCATAGTGCGTTGAGTTAGCGTAATCATTGAGTTGTGAATCAAATTATTCAATTTGCCTCGCACCGGCTTCAAGGCATTGCGGGCAGGTCGAATAATGATGTCGCTTCGGTCCGCGATTTAATCTCATTTGTTTTTAAAAATCCGATGTCAAACCTTCAATGACTATTTCTGTTTCCTCTAAAATGTTCTTATCCTTACTTTTCCGCATTCCGCATTCCGCATTCCGCATTCCGAAATTTAAATCTTTTGCTTATTATTTCATTTTCTGGCTTTTACGATGCTCCTTTTGCAATCACCTAAGTTAGAAGGCTACACTCCCCTTACGATGGTAGTGCAGATACTACCGGTGCGCAGCGGTTTTGCAGCCGACGATCGATGCCCCTCGATCTGAATCGTTTTTCCCTGATAAATCGGACAGTATTCATCCGGTTCTTCAAAGCGGCCGCGCAGTTTGCGCCGGGCAGCGCATCCTCCCCCGCAGTTGGCGACATGTTCACAGTCCAGACAGAATTTTGGCGTAAAATGGGTTTGTTTAAACAATGGGGATTCAACGATGGTTTCTTTTTTATCTACCAGGTCATCAATGGTTAGATTGGATTCGGGCCAGTAAACGCAGGCTTTTAATTTCCCGTCCGGGGTTATCCGCATGCTTTGTCCGCCGCAGGGGGTGCCGTTCAGGCCGTTGAGACCTAAAAAGGTGTTTACCAGCGGCTCCGTCACGGAGATGATTTCACTGTGGTCGAAAAGGATTTTAAATGCGTCCCAGTACTGTTCAAAATTCGGACTGAACTCTTCAGTGTACATGGGTTGATAGACGTTGACGCGAAAATCAGATCCAAAGGAAGCGGCAAGCCCGGCAATATTTGCCAGGTCTTTATAATTTAAGTTCATCAGGACTGCCAGTATGGAAACCCGGATACCCAGCCCCCGGCATCGCTCAATACCCTTCATGACCGTTTTCCAGTTCCCTTCGCCGCGGAATTTGTCCTGACGGGCTTGATCCGGGAAATCCACCGAAAATTCCACGTCGCCGAAATACTTGAGCATTTCGTCGGGGGTAATGGAGAGCGTGTAGCCGTTGGAAGCCAGGGTCAATTTGATCTTGCGGTCATGCAGGTAATCCAGAATGTCAAAATAGTCAGGGTTTAAGCCGTTTTCGCCGGTGCCAAAACCGATGGAACTGATTTCGAGGCTTTCGCATACTTTTTGAATATCGCTCAAAGTCAAATTGTGAATATGATCCTGATCACGATAGCAGTGAGCGCAGTGCAAATTACAGTTGCTTGTCAGGCCAATTCCTAGAGAAACCATGAGATTAATCCTTTTTAAAAAGATACTTCAGCGGTACCAAAAACATATAGTAAGTGGCCAGAAAGGTACCTTTTAGGGTCCCTGTTACTTTGGAACGGCCGATGCGCTTGCGGTAGTGAATCGGCACACTTTGCAGTCGCAGCCCTTTACGAGCGGCTTTGACCACCATTTCCACCGGCCATCCATAGGTCATTTGTTCCATGTTCAGATCGAATAAAGTTTGCGCTTTAATTGCGCGAAACGATCCGATATCCGTAATTTCGACCCCGTAAAGCAGCCGCAGCAGAGATACCATGAAACGGTTGCCCAGCCGGCCATGAAGCGGCATGGCGCCTTTTGCCAGTACCCCTTTGAGGCGACTGCCGATCACCAGATCCGCCCGGTCGGCAACCACGGGGCCGGCAATCGTTTCCAGCTGTGCCGGATCATCACTGCGGTCGCCGTCTAAAAATACAATGATATCGGCGGCGGCGGCCTTTGCGCCTGCCAGGCATGCGGCTCCGTAGCCGCGTCGGGATTCCAGAACAACTCTGGCCCCGGCAATTGTCGCATTTTTCCGGGTATTATCGGTGGATCCATTGTCAACCACAATGATTTCATGAACGCGATCTGCGGGTACGGCGCCGACCACCTCGCCGATGGCCTCTTCTTCATTGAGAGTCGGAATGACGACGGATATTTTCATGGTTGCTTTACAGGGCTCGTTTAGTTGGATGGACCATGATGCTTAGTCTTGGATGAATGGGAAAACTTACAGGGATAAGGTCAATGCGCACCTGGTGCGGCGTCTTGAATACGAACCATCATTGTTCTCTAACCAAACAGATCTTTCATTCATTTTGCCATCTCTTTTATATTTTTGTGGCTGAATATAGGACTCTATACCCCGCCATAAAATAAAATGTAATAGGTTTATGGCGGAGTATAAAACATTATACCCCGCCACAACATGATTTTACCGTTTCCGTGCGAGAATTGTTAACATTCCATTTTGATTGTCTAATTTTTCTATTGTAAACCCGGCATCTCTCAAGCATTCATTCGTCCATTGCTCTGAAATACGCAGCTTTCGATAAAAACTTTTTTTTATATTCCATTTATTATCGGCCGCTTCGTACAAGATGTCATGCACCTTTACCTGTTTTTTTTCAAATTCCAGAAAACAGGTAAAAATTTTCTTTGAATCGCTTTTTACTGTAATGAAGCGGTCCAGTTCCGTCAATTCGGCTGTCAAATCTCTAAATCCCAGAATAAAAAGGCCTTGTTCCTCTAAAACCGGATAAACGGTATTTATTAATTTACGGATTTCATCATGGGAGTTCAAATGGGTCAAGGTGTCCCCCATGCATACAATGATTTCTATTTTTGCGGGGCTGTGTTGGGTAAAGTTCAGCAGGTTATCCTCTATCGTTACAATGGGCAACCCTTCGGCGTTTTTTCTGAGCTCCGCTAAAAGATCACGGCTTACATCGATCGCGGTGACGTTAAAACCTGATTCAGCCAGAGGGATTGACTGAAACCCGCAACCGGCACCCAGGTCCACCGCGGCTGCCGACCGTTCAGGGCGCACGTTGTGATCGTGGAAAAACGTTCGATTTTCTTTTAATTTTAAATCAGAGCCACCGCATATCCATGAATAATAGGGCGCAAGCAGGTTGTCATAGTGTTCTTTTACACTGGACATTGTATTACTTCCCGCATTTGGTTGGTAAGGATTCTATTTTACGCACAAATATAGTACTAAGTCCATCGATTCGTAAAGGCGATGGCGCATTTACTCACTCAGGACTTAGTGCTGAGTAAGCAATTATGTTGGATTGGTCAATAATTATTAATTATATATCACTGTAATTGCGCATCGAAGCACTAAGCGCCTGATATGGCAAGAGGGGTATTCGGAGATGGGTGGTTGGCGGTAGGCGAACTAAAAAGTATCGGAATAAACATTTATTGTTTGTGTCTTGGTGCCTTTGTGGCTATTCTTTCCGGTTTATCCGGGTTAGGGTTCAGAATAATGGTGTTTGGCGCTTGCGCAGAACGTAATACCCAAAACACCAAACACCGTTGCTGCAGCTGGGGGGCTAATCGCCGCCGCCGTATTTAAATGAGAGGTTTACCCGGGCGCGATAGGATGTCACTTTGCCGTCTTCAACTTTCATGTCCAGCTTTTCAATCTCCGCAACCCTCAAGTCTCTAAGGGTTTGTCCAGCTTTTTCCACCGCATTTTTCGCAGCGTCTTCCCAGGAAGTACTGCTGCTCCCCACCAATTGTATCACTTTGTAAATACTGTCAGTCATTTTTTCCTCCTTTCCTGTGTGTTGAGACATTAACGCAATAATGGTTTCAGTTGCGGCAGCGGTCGGTTGTTGATTATATGTCCTCTGCCGCCTCTACCGCGAATAGGGACCGGATAGGTCCCGAAAGCCTCCTCTGTTGTACAACCATCCCTTTGGAGGCATACCAGATAAACTAAACAAAGAAATTGATAAAGTCAAGGTTGATAAAATCGGAAAAAGTCGTTTTAAAGACTGGATACCCGCCTGCGTGGGTATGACATCTACGATATCTATCTGATATTAATTTGCTTATTGTCATTCCCGTGCAGGCAGGGATCCAGAAAATGGGAAAATCCGACTTTTTACGAAACCGTCAGGGTTGAAAAAAATTGAGGGAAAACCCTCAAAGTCAATGGTCAGAGGTCCGTTGTCGTTTTTTAGGCCCTTATCTGACAACATGTTGTAAGGAACTGATGGTATTGTGCTGGATGAGACTCATCTCGCTGGGATATCGTCCTCGTTCTCGTCCTCGACCTGTTTGGCAACGGGCTTCATCAACTCTATATTTTCGATTACGAGAACGACGACGAGGACGAAAAACAATCCACAAATCTTCAATCTTCAATCCCAGTTTGTCCGGGTTGGGATACGGTTTAAATATTGCCTCTTGATTATGGCCGGATTCCTCTGTATGTAAGTGCTCTTATTGAAAATTTATAACTGATTGTTAAAGGTAGCGCTGAATGAAATCTGAGACCTCGATAAGGATATCGGTACCGGACCTTTCTATCAACATTGATGCGGTTTGCAGCTTGATTGCAGAAACCCAATTACCCAGCGGAGAAATCCCATGGTGTGATGGACAAAAAACAGATCCCTGGGATCACGTTGAGGCCGCCATGGGGCTGAGTATCGGCGGTTATCTGTCCGATGCCCGACGTGCCTTTGAGTGGATGGCACGCATGCAGCTTGAGGATGGCTGCTGGTATTCGGCGTACATGCGGGGTGTACCCGAAGACAAGACCCGGGATGCCAACATGTCCTCCTACATTGCTGTGGGTGTATTTCACTATTATCTCATCACCGCGGATATTGAGTTTGTCAGGCGGATGTGGCCAACCGTGGCGGCAGCCATAGATTTTGCGTTGCGTCTTCAAACTCTTGAAGGCGAGATCCACTGGGCCATCAGCCCTGAAGGCCGGGTGGATCCAATGGCGCTTTTAACCGGGTCCAGCTCTATTTACATGAGTCTGAAATGCGCTCTGGCCATTGCCAATATACTCGGGTGGCCCGCAGCCAAATGGCAAAACGCCTTGATTAAGCTGGGAGATGCCGTCCGGAAGAAACCCCATTTATTCAACATCGCCAAGTCCCGTTATTCCATGTACTGGTTTTATCCGATTCTGGCCGGCGTTTTAACCGGAGCCGACGCACAAAAGCGAATCGATAAATACTGGGCAAAATATATGATCGAAGACAGGGGGGTTCGGTGCGTTTCCGACGAGCCCTGGGTGACCATAGCAGAGACGTCGGAGCTGGTTATCGCGCTGGCAGCAATGGGAAACCGTGAACTTGCCAAAATTATATTTAGCTGGATTGCCGACCGGAGGTATGAAGATGGGTCCTACTGGTGCGGTTTTACCTGCCCTGATGTGATCATCTGGCCTGAAGATAAAATTACCTGGACCAACGCCGCGGTCCTCATGGCAGCCGACGCCATTTATAGCCTGACACCGGCCGGTCAATTGTTCAGCCATGAGTTTTGGAGGACTTTTGACTTTAAATAAGTCCAGAATTTCATACTTACGATACTATATAAAAACCCCACCGCAGAGCAGGCAGAGAAAGTATAACCTTTTTTCCCGAGCGCGGGTTCGGAAAAAACGTAGTACCTATTTAGTGAAATCACATCATGTTTGCGCATGATTTACGCCATAGCGTAAAGGAATTCTACCCGTCGAGTGCTTCTGGGTCGATCGATTGGGTCGAACGATCGTTTTTAATAGAAAAGACAGAGCGACCAGTCGGGTCGTAGCCGAAGGCGAAGCCTGAAGCGATACTACAAATCTTCAATCTTCAATTCCGGCTCGCCCGGATTGGGACTTTCTTTGCGAAAAGACCACCGCCCATACTACATCAAGAAAGCCTACCTGAAATTCCAGGAATTTTACGTCAATCACTTTCTGCGCCCTCAGCTTGAAACCCTCGGAAAGGGTTTCACGTTTATGCGCCCCTGGCATGTGGAAATTTTTGGCGCTCCCATCGAACTGGGTGATTATGTCAATGTGGTGGCATCCTCCGATAAAAATGTCAGATTGGCAATCTGGTCGGAACAACCAGACAAGGGACGCATTCGAATCGGTAATTACTGCCTGATTTGCTCCGGAGTGCGAATCGGATCGGCCCATGAAATCCTTATCGGCAACAACTGTATGCTTGCCAGCAATGCCTATATAACCGATTCGGACTGGCATGATATTTACAACCGGATATCCAGCGGGAAAACCGCACCCATTAAGATCGAAGATAACGTATGGATCGGTGACAGCGTCATTGTCTGCAAGGGTGTCACCATCGGTGAAAACAGCATTGTCGGGGCCGGTGCGGTGGTGGTGGACAACATACCGGCAAATTGTATTGCGGCCGGCAATCCTGCTATAGTCGTCAAGCAGCTTGATAGTGCAAAACCCATTACGACCCGGGCCCAATTCTTTTCAGATCCGGGAAAGCTTTTTCAGGATTTCGATCAAGCCGACAAAGAATTTTTGGGTGAAAATTCACTGCTGCATTGGCTGCGTTACCTTTTGTTTCCTTCCGGTAGGGATTGAGGCCAGATGACGGAGAACAGAGGACAGAAGTCAGATGACGGAAGTATTTGAATGCGGAAGTCGGAATTTGGAATGCGGAATGGGGAATTCGGCCTCCGGCCCATAGGGGCCTACGCCTACGCCCCGGCGGGAAGGCGGAATTTGGAATGCGGAATGCGGAATGGGGAAGTCGGAATGCGGACCCGTCGTCGTCCGATGGGGCGGGACTATGCCGCGGCTAAAGATGCGGAATTCGAATAATGAATGTCGAAAGGATGTATTCTATCTATTTTAAAAAAGGCTGAGCGAAGCGTAACCATCCTTCAAAATTCTGCGGTTGGATATTCGATATTCTGCGGTTCGCTGGTCAGCCCGACAGTCGGTTTGAGGCTCAACTTAATCAACTCAGTCAACTCAATCAACCAAATCAACTTAATCAACACAAAGCTGGAATTGTCTGATAAGAATATGAGTTACTGCCAGCCATGAAAAGCATTCAGAACATTGCTCCCGCACTAAACAAATATCTACCAGGATTGTACTTAGTGGATTTGGATATACCGCAATTAGAGGGTTTTCGGGAATTCATCAGTTGCTGGGTTTATAAATCCGATGAAATTACTTTTGTAGTGGATCCTGGTCCATCCTCGACGATTCCGGTTTTAATCAGGTGTCTGGAAGCATTACAGGTGGCGCGTCTGGACTATATCCTGCTCACTCATATCCATTTGGACCATGGTGGCGGCACAGGGCATCTGTTGAAAAAATATCCCCATGCGAAAGTAAACTGTCATCCCAGAGGGATTCCTCACTTTGTGGAACCGCAAAAACTATGGGAAGACTCATTAAAAGTGTTGGGCAAAATTGCCGAAGCCTATGGTCCTGTTAAGCCCGTTCCACAAGCAAATATTTCTTTTGATAAGAGGATTTCAGTAAACGGAAAACACATCGATATCACAGAAACTCCCGGACACGCTTCCCACCATATTTGCTATCAGTTGGATGATTTGCTTTTTGCAGCGGAAGTTGCCGGAGTGAGTATTCCGGTTGCCGGTCAAAATTATCAGCGCATCGCTACACCGCCGCGTTTTATTTATGAACTTTATAACAACTCCCTGTTAAAAGCAGCGGCGATTCCGGCAAAGTATATCTGCTTTGGGCACCACGGGATGCGCGACGATCTGCAAAATGTTTTTAACACGGCCCATGAACAATTGAAATTGTGGATGGAAATTATACAAAAGCATTCTGCAAAAGGGACCCATTATCAAGAGCAAGCGGTGTTCGAGGAACTGTGTGATATAGATCCGGCGCTATCATTATTTGGAAAAATTGACAGGGATATTCAGTCCCGGGAAAAATATTTTTGCCTGAACAGCATTCGTGGGATGTATGGTTATTTTAATTCGTAGGGAACACTTGTTCCATCATTGAATATCGAATTTCGAAGGATGGGAACGCTTCGCTAAAACTTTTTTAAAACAGACAGAATACATTTTTTGGTAGGTTGGGTAGAGCCCCATCGATAATGTTGGGTTTCTCCGCCGGCGGATCAACCTATGAAAATAAAGCATCAGCCGGGACCTGATCTCAAGGGGCGAAACCCAACAAATCTAACTGAAAAAAGTTCTGGTAGTAGCGGATTTCTTAGACGGCGATCACGGGGAGATCGCCTGCGAAATTTGCCATGGCGGCAATGCCGAAGCACCGGAAAAAACCGCCGCGCACGAGGGCCTGAAGCCGAATCCCCCCCTGACCGATCCGGAAGGCGCCTGCGGTGAATGTCATGAGCAGATTGTCGCCACGGCCATTCGCTGCATGTGACCCTGGGGCCTTTTGCAACCATCCTGAAGAGCCGCTCCAAGCCGGATAAACACAAGACCATCGAGATGGGCTTGGAACGTCACTGCGGCGGATGCCATACCAGTTGCGGCGGATGCCATGTCAGTCGCCCTGCCTCGGTGGGCAAGGGTTTTGTCAACGGACACCTTTTCAAAGCCCGCTCCGACCTGCTCAATCAATGTACCGCCTGTCACGGCAGTCGGGTGGGCAATGAGTACATCGGCCGGCGAGGACAGGGCGACATTCACGCGATCCAGGGCAACATGGGCTGTGTCGCCTGCCACAAGGCCGAAGAGATGCATGCGGCAGCCCCCGCGGGATTAAAAGGCCGGTATCATTTAAAAGAGGCGATTACCTGCACGGATTGCCACAAGGACCTGCAGCACGGCCAGATACGGAACCACAATATTCATATCGGCAAGGTACAGTGCCAGGTCTGTCACTCACAAACGTACACCAATTGCTACAGCTGCCACACCGGCACGGACCAAAAGGGGCTGGCCTACTATGTGAATCAAAAAGACGTGGAAAAAATGAAGATCGGCCTGGCCTATGAGAAAGATGTACCGGGTGCGGACTTCAATTTCATGCTGGTACGGCATATTCCGGTAGATCCTGAGCTTTTCGCTTATTATGCAAAGGACGTACTGTCCAGGTTCGACGAGGTCCCCACCTGGAAACGCACCTCACCGCACAACATTCAACGCAAAACCTGGCAGGCGGCCACCTGCAATCACTGCCACGGAAACCGGGATCTGTTCCTTTCCAATAAAGACCTGCTGGACTATGAGATTAAAGCCAACCGGAAAGTGGTGGTATCCGAGATCAGGGTACCGGCAAGGGTTGCCCGACCCGGAAAATTGGAGATCGACACCTCCAGGGTGAAGACCGGCCAGGTGGTGGATGCCCGCTGGCTCAATGAAAATTTGGGCCAGGATAACCTGGTGGTCGTCGATACCCGCACCAAAGACGCTTACAGCAAGGGACACATCAAAGGTGCGGTGCTGCTCGACCCCATGGAAGAGGGCAAACTGCGCTGGCCATGGGATACCGATACCCCCCAACAGCTGCTCGAACCGGAAAAAATCGCCCGGGTGTTCGGAGAAACAGGCATTGCAAAAAGCGACCACATTGTGGTGTACGACGCAGATGCCTGGAAAGCGGCCTTTCTGCTCTCCGTGCTGGATTACTGCGGAGCGAAAAACATTTCCTTTCTCAAGGGCGGGATCCAGACCTGGCGCCAGGCCGGCTACCCCGTGAGTACCGTACCACCGGTCATCAAAACCAAAACCTTTATTGTTGACCTGCAGCCGCAGTTTGTCGTGGACAATCTTTTTGTACGAAAAAATCAGGACAACTACAATGTGCTGATCGTGGATATGCGCACGCTTGATCAGTCCAAAAAACTGACCAAACACTCCCGGGCACTGAGCGTGGGAAACATCCCCGGGTCCATCAAATTCCCGGTTTACGGACTTTACATGGACCACGCTCAGCTGAAGTCGCCGCAAGAGTTGCTGTGGGTCCTCAAAAACCGCGGTATTACGCCGAACAAAACGGTTATAATCACGTGCAACACCGGGGCCTTTGCCGGTGCCGGCTTTTTCATGCTGCGGTATCTGGGCTATCCCGATGTACGCATACACGACGCGGCATGGGTTGGGTGGGAAAAATTCGC
>PVMK01187790.1_pt1 | contig 27857 bp, 34 predicted proteins | sample 1853481 | NCBI WGS metagenome assembly PVMK01 (sample SAMN08533507, study PRJNA380276) | Marine sediment metagenome, whole genome shotgun sequencing project. | reverse complement strand
TGGTTTAACTGGGAAACAGCTCTTTTGCCATGTATTTCTCAAATTCGAGGTCAGATTTTGATCTTTTTGGCCTCCATGAACATCGCCGCATCAGTTCCAACAATGTATCGAGGTAAAATCTCATCATCATGAATTGCCTTGATTACGACATCGGCTACCTGTGACTGGTGGGTTCCCATCTCAATCATCATTTTAAAACCTGCTAGAATGTTGTCAGTTAACTGTTTGTATTTCTCATCTGTTTTTGAATCTGGAATTCTCATTGATTTTAAAAAGTTGGTTTTGATAACCCCTGGCTCTATAATGGTGGTCTTGACTCCAAACATTCCAAGCTCATATCGCAGACACTCGCTTAGGCCCTCTAGTGCAAATTTTGTACTGACATAAGCTGTGGATCCTGGAAGGCCCATTCTTCCAACCACTGAACTAATGTTTACAATGATTCCTGAACCCTGCTATCTCATTATTGGGGCTACTTCTTGAATAATTCTCACGATACTGAAAAATTAGTCTCAAATTGTTTTCTAAACTCATCAACAGAGACATCCTCAGTACATCCAAACTGACCGTATCCTGCATTGTTTACCAGCACATCAATTCTACTTGCATCAGCGATTACTTTTTTTATTGCAGCTACGATGGAATCTTCTTTGTCAACATCAAGCTCTATTACACTAATTGAAAGTTTTTCCTTTTCTGCAGTTTTCTTCAATTCCTCAGCTTTATTGGTATCTCTCATACTTGCAAAGGTGTGGTATCCATCCCTCGCAAGTGCAAGAGATGTTTCATATCCAATTCCTGATGAACTTCCAGTAACAAGAGCTACCTTTTCCATGTGTTTTGTAAAAATTTGCCATATTTATCCCATTTTGATTTTATACCAGCGGTCTGTCGCCTTCGGTTGGATCTACTAGTTCTGTTTTCTCACCAGAGTTTATTCTCTGAAGAATTTCTAATGATGAATGTTTGTGTAAAAATTCATTATTGTTTCCACATCTGTATGAAAAAGTACATCGGGGACAACCAGACTCGTTTTGACATGGACACTCTTTAATGATATACATGCTTCTCTCTAGGGCTTTTTCAAATCTGTCATAGAGTGCCCTACTGGCACCACTACCTCCAATAGCACCATCATAGATGAAAATCAAGCCTGAAGTACCAAGGGAAATTCCTCCAAGGTCTTGAGATACACCGCCTGTTATCATGTTGCTCCCCTCTATTACCACATGCTCTGTCGCATGGTATCCGCTCGCTTCAGTATAGTCTTGGTCTTCGGCGTTTTGAATCTCTTTTAGTGGTCTTGGTGCATGAAAAACAATTCCCTTTGTGATAAAGTCATACTCTAAGGGTTCATCAAGCAAGACTCTCTCACCTTGAGTAACGTCTTGACCCAACTCGATATTCACATATCCGTAGACTTGTTTTTTGATGTGCAGCTTACAAAATGAGACCTCTACACCAAATGCCTTTCTTCTCTCATATACTTCCTCAATTGTAGGCCACTCTTCAGTTAATGCCTTGGTATAGTAGGGATAGTCTTTTGGAATTCGTTCAAGCTTTGCGTAATTTTTTTCAGGATACCCAAACTCCTTTACTCTATATCTGATTCCTGCTAGAAAATAGATTGCATCCTTGTGCAGTTCTTCTAGAGCAATTGGAAGAATTCTTTCTCCCACTTTTCTTTCATTTAAGAAAATGTCAATTGATTTTCCAATTCCTCTGATACTGTATTCATTTAACATTGAACCAATTTTATCAAAGTTCGGAATAATTCGATTATGGTATAGTACTAGGTTTCCTTCACCTAAATGGTAATTGATCACATCTTGATGTTCTTTTAATTCATGCTTTGAAATTGGTTTGTCGCAGGCCATTGAAAGTACTTGAAACTCCTCAACAAATGGATTCTTTGGGTCTATGTAGATTCTCTCTACATCTTCAAAATAGTCATCTGGATGATTCTTGTAGTACTGAGATATTGGATCATTACCAAGCGCCAAAAACGCATATCCGCGCTGTCCCTTTCTAGCAGCTCTTCCAATTCTCTGAATAAGTCGATTTACAGGAATGGTAGATGAGATTACTCCATCAACATTTCCCACATCGATTCCCAACTCTAGAGTAGGTGTACATGATATTGCCTCAAGAGAACCACCTTTGAACTCTTTTTCAACTGATTTTCGATAGTTTGCCATCAGTCCAGCCCTGTGAACTTTGATGTTTACCCTTTGCTTTTTTGCCTGTATTGCTAAGAGTTCTGAATTCAAATGAGAGTTGCTAAAAACCATTGTCTTGTGATTCTTTTCCGTCAGTCTCTTTGTCAAATCAACCATTAATGCCCGTTGTGTCCTCAATGATGGAAAAAGCATTACAAAGTCTGTCAGCCCTTTTTTTCCAGAACCTTGGATAACCTTCATCTTTACATCAAACAACTTTTCACAGAACTCTTTTGCATCAGCTAAAGTTGCAGATGCTGCAACAAACTGAAGCTTGTTTGAGCAAATCCTCTTCAAGCGTTTTATGATATAGTGTACATTGGAGCCAAAAATCCCAGAGTAAACGTGGGCCTCGTCTACTACTAAAATTTTTAAGGTTGTTAGAATCGAGGCAAACTTTGTTTGGTGCCACAAATGATAGTGAATTACATCAAAATTTGTAATTAGAATGTGTGGAGGATTTTCAAGTATTTCTCTGCGTTCTATTTGCTTTGTATCTCCGTCAAAGACCCTGACATTAATCCCAATCTTGTCTGTAAAATTCTGGATTTTGGGGTACTGGTCCCTTGCTAGTGCCTTTGTGGGATAAACAAAAACCGCAAAAACATTTCCAGATTCAGCAGAGTTTTTTATTTTTTGAATAACTGGAATCAAAAATGCCTCTGTTTTACCCGACGCAGTCGGAGCTTCAATTATCACATTTTCGCCAAAGACAATTTCCTTTATTGCCTCTTCTTGAAATTTGTAAAACTGATTGATCTGGATTTCTTTAAGATACTTTGTAACTTCACTTTCAAGCCCCATCTCATCAACTTTGCAGCCCATTTTAGGTTCGGGATTTTTTAAAATCTTGTACTCTGAGATATAGTCTTTTTTTGAGTACAGAACCTCCTCCGTAATAATGTCAGGCTTGTTTTTGCCTATCATTTTCTTTATTTCATTTTCATCTCTTACTATTCCCTCATCTTTTAGATTCTCAGAGATTCCATTCTCTGATACAAGGCCATCGTCAAATCTTGATAAAAATTCTAAAAATACTTCGTCATAGTTTTTTGAAAATTCCAGCAGATCCTCTATGCCGCAACTGCTGCAAGATACATGCATCTTTTTGTTGAAAGTCTTTTGAATTTCAATTTTTGATTTACATTTGGGGCAAGAAAATTTCAATTAATCTCTAATCAGTTGAAATTTATTCAGGATTTATTGTTTGATTGTTTTGAAATCCAAGGTTTCACGACATTATTAAGCTAGGGAATAATTTTGAATTCTAAATTTGAAGAAGATCGAAATTAACAAAATCTATAATCTAAACTGTATTGAGGGAATGAAATTTCTTCCCAAAAATAAAATTGATCTGGTGATAACTGACCCACCATTTGCCATAAACTTTAAGGCAAAAAAGGCAAATTATAATCGCCTTTCGTCTAGAGTTATTTCTGGATATAATGAAATCAAGCCTGAGGATTACTATGATTTTACATATTTTTGGATGAAAGAAGTCTACCGAGTCCTCAAAGAATCTGGAAGCATGTATGTTTTTTCAGGATGGAATAACCTCAAAGATATTCTTCTGGCAATTGACAATGTTGGATTTACCACAATTAATCACATTATCTGGAAATACCAATTTGGGGTTGTAACGAAAAAAAAGTTTGTAACATCGCACTATCATTGTCTATATGTTTGTAAAAATGATAAGAAGAGAAAATTCTTTCCATTTTCTAGATTCAAAAAAGAAGACCGAACTAAGGAGGGAAGGAGTTTACATTACAGGGATAAGGAAGATGTATGGGATATCAAAAGAGAATACTGGACTGGAGATGAAAAAACACCCACAAAACTTCCTTTTGAATTAATTGAAAAATTATTACGGTATTCTAGTTTGAAAAGAGATATTGTATTGGATCCATTTTTGGGTTCGGGACAGGTTGCTGTGGTAAGCAAATCTTTGGGAAGACGATTCTTGGGATTTGAGATTGTTCCAGACTATTATAAATTTGCAAAAAAAAGATTAGACAAAAATCTCTACAGAATAAAAAAATCAAATTAACTTAATTTGGTTTTTGATTTTCAGTATCGTCTATTCTTTTTTGACCCATTTTGTCTGCCACCAACTTTTTCAGCTCCTCATCTGTTTTTCCTTCCGGTTTTATGCCAAAGGATTTTGCAATAATTTCATTCTTTTGTCTCTCATTTTCCACCGGCCCTGAAATATCCACGCTGTCATTTGAAATTTCTTTCATTTGATTTTCTACATCCGTTTTTACCTTTTTGTATTCGCTGACTACTTTACCAAGCTTTTTTGCAGCTCCTGGAAGTTGTCCTCTCCCTAAAAACAAAATCAGCGCAACAAAAATTATGATTATCCATTCACTTCCAATAATATTCAGAGAATGCCCAATCATGGTATCAAATGGCTTTATTTGAAATTAAACGTAATGCTTTTCCAAATTCTCAATTGAGCCTCTTTTTGCAAATGCACAACTCAATTCTCTTGAATTCTCTCAGGGTTCCAGCTTTTTTCTTGAGATTATCGCAAGCGTCGCCACTCCTATTCCTATTATGAAAAACACCAGGTATGGTGCTTGGGTGCCAAAGGATTGCGTGATTGGGCCACCTATTGTTGGGCCAATTGCCCATCCTATTCCAAAAATTGTTTCATATGCTCCAATTATTTTACCAGAGATTTCCTTTCTTGTTTTGCTCAGAACAATCTCAAGTGTTAGAGGAAAGAATATGCTAAATCCAAATCCCATAAGCACCAGCGCAGCTCCATAAACATAGATAGAGTCTGAAACCGCGGACAGCGCTAAACCTAGTGCGACTGCAATGGTAGCTGCAATCAGAGTTTGGCTTGTTTTGCGTGAAAATTTGTGTGCCAAAGCAAGGGACACAACTCGCGATACTCCAAATACAAAGTACAAAAGCAAAATGTCAGTGTCAGACATCCCATTGTCATTTAAGAAAGCAGGATAAATTGAGAGAACAAGCCCAAACGATGAGGTGCAGAAGATCAGAAGGATTATGACTTCGGGAAATTTCTTCATCTCTTTAATGGATGAGAAGGAAAATCTCTCGTGATGATGCGTTTTGCTTTTCCTCGAAATTAAAAGTGCAGAAACTATTGCAGTTGACAGGATAAAGGCCGTTACCTGAAATAGAATTCTGTAGGTAATATCTAGCCCTTCAAGAAATACTGCTCCAAGAAGTGGCCCTATCATAAATCCCAAAACAAAGAACATTGTAAACCACGAGATATTTCTGACTCTGTTTTTTTCAGTGCTCTCCTTTGAAATGATAGATTCACACGGAGGCCAAAAAAAAGCATGAGCCACTCCTGTCATTATTCTAAAGCCCATAATTTCTGGAACTGATTGTGCAATTGAAAGAAGATAGATTGATGCAGAATTGAGCGCTGCACCTAAGGCCAGAAGGTATCCGTTATTGAACTTGTCAAGGAGAATCCCTACAAAAATTGGGATGAACATGTATGGAACAAAGTTAGCAAGCCCAATCAGACCAAGCTCAGAGTAGGATGCACCAAGTACATTTTTTGCAAATAGAGGAAGAATGGGGCCGTGAAGGCCATAGGAGATTCCTATGATTAGTGCGGTTATGTTTACAAGGATTAGAACTCTTTTCATTTGTATGCTGCAACCATAATTGCCCCGCCCATAAGATCTTTCTCAAACTCTACTCTTGAGAATTTATCCAAGAGAAGCTCTTCGAGCTTTTTGTTTTGAGGCCATCTTTTGTAGGTTCCATAAAGGGTTGCAAACTTTAGCCCTAGTCTTCCTCCTGCAATTAGGGCCAAGATGGGAAGAATTGCTCTAAGGTAAAATGAGACTCCAAATCTGATAAATGCCTTATCAGGTTTTCCCAAATCAACTATTACAAATCTTCCATCTTTTTTCAAAACTCTGTGAATCTCTGAAATTGCTATTCTTAGATTAATTGCATCCCTTAGTGAATAACCGCAAAGAACTGCATCAAACTCTTCTTCTCTGAAGGGAATGTGCTCAAAGACTCCATTTGCCATATCTGGAGTTTTCTCAAAGTATGTGCCAGTGTTTTTCAGCATTGGAACTAATGGGTCAAAAAGCATAATTGAAATATCTCCGTTGCACTGTTTTGATGCAGTCTTTGACATGTTTCCAAAACCAGACCCTGCATCAAGAATTTTGTTTCCCGGCAATACTCTTCCCTCTATTTCCCGATCTCTATGCTCTACGTCTTTGCCAAGTGACATGTAAGAGTTCCCCTTGTCATAAACTGGAATGAGTTCCCCAAGCACTTCATTCACTTCCCCCCAGTAACTTCCTAAACCCATATGCTTACCATCTCTGCAAAATAGTTTGAATGATTTTCAAATCTAAATACCTGCGGTTTGTTATGCAGTAAACTTTGAAGCATTTTGAGAATAATTTTTTAAATCTGAATCAGAAATTTTTTCAAAGACCTTGTCCTTTGTGGTTATCTTGGCCATCTTTACATGCTCTATTTCATTTTTTTCATCCTTCAAGTTGATTGCAGCAATAGCAAGTGTTGCTGCATCCTCCAAACTCATCTCAGAATCATAGTTTTTCTCCAAAAACGCATTTACATCATCCGAACCTGCTCCAATTGCAATTGCTGAATATTGGATAAAAGTTCCACTAGGATCAGTCACATAGGTTGACTCACCTTTCTGGTCGACTCCTGCAATAATCAAAGAAACTCCGTTAGGACGAACTCCGGAATATTGAGTAAACTGGTGAGATTGGTCTGCTAGGTGTTTTGCAACGGTTCCCACTTCAACTGCCTCATCATACGTCATCCTGTTTCCTTGTGAGAACAGTCTTGCACTATCCACTTGGACTCTGGCATCTGGAATGTATCCTGCAGCTGCTACTCCAATATGAAAATCTACTTGAAAGATTTTTTGAGTAATGTTGCTTGTTTGTAGTGCTCTGGGCTTTTCTTCAACTGCCATGATTACTCCTTGTTTAGTGGTAATTCCAAGTGCTAAGGTTCCTCGCTTTACGGTCTCAATTGCGTACTCTACTTGGTAAATTCTACCGTCTGGTGAGTACATTGTAGGTGTCATATCGTAACCGCGTGATGCCATCATGATAATTCAAGTTCCCTCCAAGTCAATTTAAGGGTAATTATCTGGTATCTTTCTAGAATAGATGTGGAATAGATTTGGAAATAGTGTTTTAAGCAGAATTGGCATAAATCATACCAGGTAAAGAACATGGGCACAGAACAACTCCTAGAATTTAAAAAAATTATTCAGTCAAGATCTGAATCTGAGCAAAAAAAGCCAGATAAAGAAACACGCAAGCTCTTGTTTTACTTATTTACCAGCACCAGAGGTGGCTTTACAAGACTGCGAATAATTATGCTATTACTTGAAAAGCCATTCAATACACATCAGCTCTCCCAAGAACTCCAGCTGGATTACAAAGCCGTTCAGCACCACATGAAGGTGCTTGAGAAAAACAACATGGTCTCAAAGATTGGTGAAAAGTACGGTGCCATTTTCCACCTCTCAAACTTACTTGAGGTAAACATAAGAGCACTTGATGAGGCAATTGACAAGCTGGATAGAAAGATGAACCACAAGAAAGTATACATTTAAAATTAAAACAATTGATTTTTTAGAAACTTTAAATCACAGATATCATGGATAATTCCAAAATGATACACTGTGATGTTTGCGATTCTGAGATTCTCGAATCTGATTGGGAGGCTCATATAGATACTGACTTACACAAAGAAAAGGCACTTACTGAAATAATGGAAGATAAAATTGGAAAAGATCGTTTATCCGAAACCCGAGACGAAACTACTGAATTCCTTGAAGAATTAGAGCAGGATTTTGTTGACGAAAAACCATAGCTATGTTGTTTTAATTTTTAAATTAAAAAAGAACAATTGAATTAAGATTTATTATTTGAATATCTGCTCTTCTAAGAGCTCATCATATTCTTCAGTCATACGCATTGAAAGAATTATGCTTGGAATTGTAGGCTCGCCTTTTGGCTTTATTGCTTCTAGTCCCTAGTCCTTCATTTGCAGTCTCGACACTCATCATAACTTGAATTTCATCTTCTCTGAATAAAGGAATCATTGATTGATTGATAATTACATCCTTTGATGTTCCATGGTATAGGTTTGCTCTAATGTTAGAGTTTGGAACATCTTCACCATTTTTTCTTATCCACACATCAACATAACGTGAAACATTTCCTTTCTTTCTTCCTATTTGGGGAGCTGCAATTATAAAATAAAGTCCTGACTGTTTGATTCGGATTATTGAATTATCTTTAGTTGTAAAGTGTTCAATTCCAGTTATTGCATCATTTACGTTAAGAGAAACTGCTGTTGCTTGTTTTGCTTTCTTTGGTCTTTGATCATGATTGCAAGATATCTGAGCAAAAGCTTTGATCATAATTTAAAGAAATTTTGTGTGGTTTATAAGCTATTCGTAAACAAATGTTAAAATTCTTAATATGTTCATACACTAATATTTTTTCGATCGCAGAAACATACTTAAATAAACTCTGTCCAAGAAAAAATTAATTGCTATGGCACAGTTCGATGTAGATCCTTTTGCAAATGCTACTAAACAACTTCATGATGCTTGTGATATCTTGGGAATTAAAGATAAAGGAGTTAGAGAGTATCTTGCAATGCCAAACAAAATGATGAGAGTTAAGATTCCAGTAAGAATGGATAACGGAAAGATTAGAATTTTCACTGGATTTAGAAGTCAGCATAACAATGATCGTGGACCATACAAGGGGGGAATTAGATACTTTGATCCAGAAGGTGGTGTTGAATATATGGAAAGAGAAGTCATGGCACTATCTGCATGGATGACTTGGAAAACTGCCATTGCTGGTGTTCCATTTGGAGGTGGGAAAGGTGCAATTTACTTTAATCCAAAAAAAGAAAAATTTAGCAGAATCGAGAAGTCTCGAATTACGAGAAGATTTGCTTTTATGATTTCAGAAATCATTGGACCTGAAAAAGATATTCCTGCACCTGATGTTTACACCACCGGTAAGGAAATGACACAAATCATGGATACTTTTGGGAAACTTAATGGTGTGAAACATCTACCAGCTGTAATTACAGGAAAACCACTTGAATTGGGAGGCTCTTTAGCAAGAAATGTTGCAACAGGTTTAGGAACTGCATATTGTGTTAGAGCAGCAGCATACGAAATTGGTTTACAATTAAGAGGATCTAAAGTAATCTTACAAGGATTTGGAAATGCATCAACATTTGCAGGTGAGTACCTTGAGAAGATGGGCTGCATTGTAATTGGAGCATCTGATTCAAAAGGTGACATCATTAAAACTAAAGGAATGAAAATGAAAGACCTTGAAAAATGGAAGCGAAGCAAGGGAACAGTTGTAGGATTCCCAGGAAGCACTAAAGTTACTACAGAAAAATTACTTACTACAAAATGTGATATCTTAATTCCAGCTGCTTTGGAAAATCAAATTAATGCTAACATTGCAAAAAAATTAATTGTAAAATAATTGGCGAAGCTGCAAACGGACCAACACTACCAGAGGCAGATCCAATTTTGTTCAAAAAGAAAATTCTTGTAATTCCTGATATTTTGGCTAACGCAGGAGGTGTAACAATATCGTACTATGAATGGGTTCAAAACAACCTTGGACAATATTGGGGATTTGTGCACGTTGCAAAACTAATGGAAGATCACATCATTAAAGGATTTGATGATGCCTATGCACTTGCAAAGAAAAAGAAAATTGACATGAGACGAGCCTGTATGGCTATTGCTGTAAAGCGTGTATATGATGCCTTTGAGCTACGTGGAATCTGGCCTTAGACAACAAAAGACTCGTAACAAACTAGTTGTTCAATAAATCTGATTTTACCTTTAGTGATTGATATTAATTTTCTTTTGAATCTCAAGTCTACGTTTGTTCTTCTCTGCAAGAGATGAATGGTTTTTCCTGTTAGGTACCGTCCTTTCTTATCTCCATCAAAGAGTAGGATTAGATTCTCATGTCTTGCAACAGAATCTGCAAAATTAATCATCCCACCAAACTTATGAAACTCTACAACTTTTCCTGAAAAACCAATTCTCTTCAACGCAGCAGAATCACGTTTACCCTCAACAATTACCACACTTTCCTTCATGGAATTCAGCTGAGAAACAAAATCCTTTAGCTCGCTGATTTCCTGTTCTGTTACAAGCACACTAAATTATTTATTTTAACATATTAAGCACTTTTGTTAAAAATCAATTATGTCTGATGTTTTATTTATCCAAAATACTAGAATTGAGAGTCCAGGATATTTGGGGGATCTTATAAAAGAAGATGGATTTGGCATTCATTTTGTTAATGCAAAACACGAGAGACTCCCCAATACAGAATATTCTCTTGTTGTAATTTTAGGAGCACCTGAAAGTGCAAACGATTCTCTTCCCTACTTGCTAGAAGAGCAAAGACTCATCAAAACAAGTGTAGAGAAAAATATACCAGTACTTGGAATCTGTTTAGGATCTCAGCTAATTGCCAAAACCTTTGGAGGGAAAGTATACAGCGGTCAAAAAAAAGGAGATTGGGTTTTACAGCGATTTAATTCCAGAGGGAAATTCGAGCCTATTTTCAAGATTTGATAATCCATTTACTGTTTTTCATTGGCACAGTGATACTTTTGATTTGCCAAAAGGTGCAACCAGACTTGTGAGGTCAAAGAACTATCCAAATCAAGCATTTCAATTCCAAAGTGCAGTGGGACTTCAGTTTCACTTGGAGGTAAACTATGAGATGGTGAACCTCTGGCTTGATAAATCACAAGAAAAACTGAGGGAAATCCCCTACATTGATCCTGAAAAAATTAGAATTGATATTGATGAAAATATTTCAATTGTCAAAACCAATATGAAGAATTTTTACAACAATTTTAAAACCTTGTTTCATCTTTGACAAAAGTTTAATATACTGAGTTTTGGTTTTACCGATCGCTTATGGGCAGTGTCCAAACAATTTTCGAGGAAACAATCAAAACCGATCACAAAGTTATCACTGAAGAATTATCAAAATCTATTCTAAAAAATTATGGCGTAAAGGTTCCACCGTTTGCTCTTGTGACCTCTGTAGAAGATGCAGTAAAACAAGCAAAAAAAATCGGCTTTCCACTTGTAATGAAAGTAGTTTCACCACAAATCTTACACAAAACTGAAGTTGGTGGTGTTAAAGTTGGAATAGATAATGTCAATGATGTAAAAAAGACATTCAATGACATGTATGGTAGACTATCTAAAAAGAAAGGAGTCGATGTTAAAGGAATACTTCTCGAAAAGATGGTTCCAAAAGGTGTAGAGTTAATTGTTGGCCTTCAAAATGATCCTCAATTCGGTCCAATAATTATGGTAGGCCTTGGTGGTATAATGACTGAAGTGATGAAAGACGTTGCATTTAGAATGCTACCAATTACAACTTCAGATGCAAAATCAATGATAAATGAACTCAAAGGTTCAAAACTTCTCAAGGGATTCAGAGGAAGCCAGCCAATTGATCTTAACATGGTTGCAAAGATGCTTGTTCAAATTGGAAAGCTAGGAGTAGAAAACGCTGACTATTTCAACAGCATTGACTTTAACCCCGTAATTGTTTATCCAAAATCTCACTATGTAGTAGATGCAAAAATTATTCTAAATGATAAAATAAAGAAAAATTCAATCTCAAAAGCTAAACCGAACATTACCTCAATGGAGTTATTCTTTACTCCCAAGTCTGTTGCACTAGTTGGCGCATCTGCAACACCTGGAAAGATTGGTAATTCTGTATTAGATGCACTTGGAAAACAAGATTACAAGGGTAAAGTGTATCCAATTAATCCTAATCAAAAGTCAATTCTTGGAATCAAATGTTATCCATCACTAGATGCTATAAAAGCAAAAGTTGATCTGGTTGTTGTCTGTATTGATCTTGCAGCATGTGGACCTATTATGAAAATATGTGCTAAGAAAGGAATTCATAATGTCGTAATAGTTTCTGGTGGCGGTAAAGAGCTTGGTGGTAATAGAGCTGCAATGGAAGCTGAAGTAAAAGAATTATCCATAAAACACAAAATCCGTGTAGTAGGGTCCAAATTGTATTGGAATGTTTAATGCAGCAAATAGACTTGATTGTGCATTCCAAGGACAAGATAGAATGATAAGATCTAAACTCGGCCCTGTTGCATTTTTCTCACAAAGCGGAACAATGGGAATTAGTATGTTAGAAAGTGCTGATTTGTTTGGTTTATCAAAAATGATCAGTTATGGTAATCGCTCTGATGTTGATGAAGCAGATATGATATGGTATGCTGCAAATGATCCTCAAACAAAAGTAATTGGATTATACGTTGAAGGATTTGGTGATGGTAGAAAATTCATCAATACTGCTAAACGTGTAATGAAAGAAAAGCATAAACCAATTGTAATTTGGAAGAGTGGAAGAACTGCTCTTGTTGCTAAACAAGCAGCATCACATACCGGTTCTCTTGGAGGAGCAAATGCTATTATCATGGGCGCATTCAAACAAGCAGGAATTATCTCAGTTGATAGTTATCAGGAACTAGTTGGAGTCTTAAAGGCACTAGCATGGCAACCTCATGCAAATGGTAATCGTGTTTCTTTGACTAGTAATGGCGCTGGTCCAATGATTGGTGGAATTGATCATTTAGAAAGATTAGGTCTTACAATAGGAAAGTTGGCACCACAACTTCTCAAAAAAATGAAGGCTCGTTTTCCACCAACTGTCCCTATTCATAACGGTAATCCAGCAGATGTAGGTGGTGGTGCAACTGCAGATGACTATCGATTTGTAATTCAGCAATTTTATGACGAAAAGAATATTGATATTGTTATGCCATGGTTTGTCTTCCAAGATGATCCACTTGCAGAAACAATTGTTGGTTATCTAGATGATTTCTCAAAGAAAAGAAAGAAACCATTACTAGTTGGCTGTAATGGTGGTCCATATACTGAAAAAATGATAAAATTGGTTGAGAAACATAATATTCCAGTTTACCAAGACCTTCGAACTTGGATTGCAGCTGCATCTGCATTAGCTCAATGGGGCAATGTACGCGGAAAATAGATAACATTTAAGTCCCATATCCATTGGCAAATTACCATGTCACTAGTTACTACATCTACTTCTGATGGCATTTGTACTGTCAAAATTAACAGACCTGACAAACTTAATGCCATGAACACAGATGTTGCAAAAGAACTGATCAAGACTTTTGAAGCACTCAATCATGATGAGAACGTCAAAGTAATCATTCTGACGGGTGAGGGCGATAAGGCATTCTCTGCAGGAGCTGACATTGAATACATGTCAAAAATTTCTCCAGACGAATCAGTAGAGTACGCAAAGACAGGCCAGCTTGTAACATCTACAGTTGAGCTTGTGAGACAACCAACAATTGCAGCCGTCAACGGTTTTGCATTGGGCGGTGGTTGCGAACTTGCAATGTCGTGTGATATTAGAATTGCAGCTGATACTGCAAGACTAGGTCAACCAGAAGTTACAATCGGTGTTCCTCCTGGATGGGGTGGAACACAAAGATTGATGAGAATTGTAGGAATAGCAAAGGCAAAAGAAATTGTCTATACTGGCAAGATGGTAAAAGCAGATGAGGCAAAGGAGATTGGCTTGGTAAACCAAGTAGTTCCCCTTGCAGAATTACAAGAAGCAGCCTTGAAGATGGCACAAAAAATTGCAGGAAACTCTACTATGGGTGTTCAGATGTCAAAGATTGCAATCAACAAAGGAAGAAATGCAGACCTTGATACTGGTCTTGCATTAGAGCTACTTGCATGGAGAAACTGCTTTACTCACCCTGACAGAGAAGAGAGAATGACTGCTTTTGTCAACAAGTCAAAAAAATAAGCTACTCCCAACTTCCTTCTTATTTTCATTCTAAATTCTGAAAAACTCAGGTTTGGCATTATTATTCTAAATTACTAGTCGGTCTAGTGGGAAAAGCTTATTATAATTTGAATCGTCATTTTGATGTAATATGGCATCTGAACAAACCCAAAAATTGGTTACAGTAACTGCAAAAGCTGCAGAGAAAATTGCCGAGTTTATGAAAGAAGAAGCTGATAGTCCTGAATACCTTAGAGTATACGTTCAAGGTGGAGGTTGCTCTGGTCTATCATATGGAATGGGCTTTGAGAAAGCACCAGAAGAAGATGACTTGGTAATAGAGGAAAACGGTGTAAAACTTATCATAGACAGCTATAGTGTAGACCATCTAAAAGGCGCAAATGTAGACTATATTGAAAGCCTAATGGGCTCAGGATTTAAAATCAACAATCCAAATGTTACAAATTCCTGTTCATGTGGCCATTCTTTTAGCACTGAATAAGCCTGTACTTTATTTTTCATTTTTTGATTACTCATGTATTTTGAATATATTTTTCAGATAATTTATGAAAAATTCCGAAGATTGGTACGTTTAATTGCGATACCCTCATATATCCAGAATCGGAAATACAATTATGATAATTAAGGAGATGAAAAATTTATGCCTCAATCAGGAATCGTCAAATATCACGTTAAACTTTCCTATGAAGTTGATGGGCTCGTTGAAAGAGCAGACATAATCGGAGCAATCTTTGGCCAAACAGAGGGACTGTTAGGCCCAGAGATGAATCTGAATGAGCTGCAACGAGTTTCTAAGGTAGGACGTATAGAAGTCGATTCAAAGTCAACTGCAAATACAACCTCCGGTGGAGCAGTTATTCCAATGAGTACTGATATTGATACGTGTGCATTAATCGCTGCAGGAATTGAAAGCATTGACAAAGTCGGTCCATTTGATTGTAGTTTCAAGTTGGATTCCATTGATGACGTAAGGGCAGCAAAGAAAGATGACATTGTAAGACGTGCAAAAGAAATCAAACAACGCTGGGCTACTAAAACAGTAAGCGAAGGAGAAACAATGCTAAAAGATGTTCACGAAGGTGATTCTGGTAAACTATCCACATACGGGCCATCCAAATTGACTTGCAGTTCTGGCGTGTTTGACTCCCCTTGGATAATTTTAGTCGAAGGACGAGCAGACGTGATTAATCTACTAAGGGCAGGTTATGATAACGCTATTGCAATTGAAGGTGCAAAAATTGATGAATCCATTAAAGAAATATGTAAAACCAAAGAAACAGTAGTTGCATTCCTTGATGGCGATAGAGCTGGAGGATTCATCTTAAAGGAGCTCAAATCTGTTGTAGATCTTGATTATGAATTACAAGCAGACAGCGGTGTGGAAGTTGAAGAATTGACTCCACAAAGACTAGACGATATTCTAAAATCCATTAAAGAAGAGATCGAAAGTGGCGGACCAGCTCCGGCCACTCTTAAAAGCGAAGATGATAAACCAATAGCTGATTTGGCTTCCAAAATTTATCCAGATCTTAATGAGACACTAGAAGCAGTAGCTTTGGATGGTGATCAAAAAGAGATCTTCAAGGTTCCAATTAGTGAAGTAGTAAGTAAGCTATCAACTCAGTCAGGAATCAAATACCTTCTTCTAGACGGTATCATCACTCAAAGACTTTTAGAAAGTGCACGAAACGCTGGAATTGAATGTGTTATTGGTCATAGGGTTGCAAAATTGTCTGACTCTAATGGCTTAACTCTTAAAACATTTGGTGAATTAGGCGTAGCATAGGGTTTCTAAATGACTGAACTAAAGATTCAGCACATTCTAACTCTTACCCATCTTTTATCAAAAGGAGCAAAGCATAATTTTGTTACAATTACCACCTCATCGCTTGGCAAAAACATCAAAAAATCTCAGCAAGCAGCATCCAAGCATTTACTTGAGCTTGAGAATAATGATTTTATTGAGAGAATAATTAGCGGCAGAAAAATCTCTGTAAAAATTACTCCAAAGGGATATTCAGAAATGGTCAAACTTTCACATGAACTTCAAAAAAGCCTGAGTTCATCTCCATCTAATGTTTTGTTGAAAGGAACACTAGTTTCTGGAATGGGCGAGGGGGCATACTATATGTCACTTAAAGGATACACAAAGCAGTTCAAAATAAAAATTGGCTACATTCCATTTCCAGGAACGTTTAATGTAAAATTGGGAAAAAAAGAATACACTGAGGCCATAAGACAATTTGAAGGGATGGATGGTATACACATTCATGGTTACTCTGATGGAAAGAGAACCTATGGATGGGTAAAATGCTTCAAGGCAAAACTAAACTCCTCATTTGACTGCGAGCTTATTCGATTAGAGAGAAGTCATCATGACACATCAACTATTGAACTCATCTCCAAAAGCAATCTAAGAAAAATTGCAAAGCTTTCTGATGGCTCTAAAGTAACAATAATGATTCCAATAAATGGAAAATAATCTAAATATCGTGAATGTTTTCACCGTACTTTTTTTCTATTACAGAGCTTGACACTTCCGGAATTGGTGATTGAAGTCTTGCAACTGTTACATCAAGATTTATCTTTCTGCAACCCTCTGTGATGAACTTTTCTTGATGGATTTGATCATACCCTAACGCAATAATTTGAGGACGAATAAAGTCAACTGTTTTGAAAATATCTCCTTCATGTCCTACGATACTTAAATCAACGACGGAAAGGGCATCGACAAGCATTTTTCTCTGTTCCTGACTATGAAGAGGAAGGCGCTTTTTCATTTTCTCTGTAGTCTTGTCAGTAGCAATTGCAACAACTAGAACATCTCCAAGATCTTTGGCTGCATTTAATGTATGAATGTGTCCTGGATGAATTATATCAAAAACTCCTCCAGCTAAAACAACCTTAAGTGAAGTTCGTCCAAGATCCGTCAGAGTCTTTCTGTCTTCCTTTACAAGGTGGTTTGCAATACACTTGTCAATTGTCAAATCAAGGACGTCCTCAGTAATTCTCACTTTTTCTTTGATTATTTCTAAAGGTGTCTTGTTGCTAATTGAGGCAACATACATTGATGACAAAATTAATTTCTCTATTGGTTTCAACTTTATTTCCTAGAAAATACCCTCTCTTTAATTCATCGATGATTACATTTTTGGGTCTAGGCCTTTTGCCAATCTTAGTGCATCAACTAACCCATCAGCATACCCAATGCTAAGTATGGCGACCTCATCTTGACCATCTTCTAAAAATTTTTCCGCATCCTGAACATACAGATTGGCATTTTCCAAAATAACTTTGAATTCCTTTTTGTCTTTGTAGTAGGGTTCTATCTCTTTTAGTGCCTCTCTTACCATGGGTACGTACTTTTTCATCATTTGAGTTGAAATCTTTTTTGTCTTCTCAGAGTTGTCAAAAGGCTCATCAAGACAAGTACTGAGTATTTTGAGGGCGTCAGATTCAGTAAAGTGAAGCCTTCCTGTTATTATTACTGTGTGTGGTGGTTTTCCAAAATCCATTTTTTGTAAGCTTGATATTTTTCCTGATATTATGGATTGATCCCTAAATCCTATTCTTGATGCAACAATTGCATAGGTTGAAGAGTTAATGACGTTTCTTTTCTGACCTTTTTCAATGTCAATTAATCCCAACAAAGCATCTTTTGGATCTAAGAAAAAGTCTTTATCTTGATTATACTCTAAAAGTAAAATCGTGTGATTTCCTTCGATGATATTTTTATAAATTACATAGTATGGAGTGGTAAGTGATTTCATCTCACTCATTATGGTTGCCATTCTTCCAATTTTGTAAAAGTGAAGACCACATTCTCCTATCATTGCAGTTAAAGAAGAAGATGCATGAATCGATTGTGTTTTTATTTTTTCTTGGATAGCACGTGTTCGTAATTCGACATGAGTTGTGGCAATATACGGATCTCCATAAGAAAGCAAAACTACTTTTTTTCGTTTTGCATTTTTTAAAATTTCTTTCCCATCTTCAACTAGCCATCGTTTTGCAGACTTGAATTCACCTGCTGTTATTTTTTTTATTTTGGCTAAATCTGATTTTCCAATAGGACTTGTAAACTGCTCCAAGTAAACAATGTCTGCTTTTGATAAAATCTCTTGAGCCTCAAGAGAAATGGATTTTGCACCTGAGATTCCTAATCCAATAAACCAAAGCATTACTGAATCTTCATTTTTTTGTCGTGAAGTCGTTTAAGGTGATGCAAAGTTTTCTTCAAAATTTCAATTCCTCTAAGATACTCATCAATTGAGACCTTTTCATCTATTGTATGAGCCTCATGAGGATCCCCTGGTCCATATGTCACAACTGGAATGCCCCACTGATTTCCAATTACATTCATGTCTCCTGTTCCAGTCTTTCGAATCAAGGTGGGTCGAGTGTTCTCAGCCTCCATTATTCCTAGTGTAAAGGCCCTTACAATTGGAGAATTGTGAGGTGCCTCAAATGGTTCTGTTTCATCTAGTATTGAGTAAAATGCTTCTACCTTTCTTCGCTCTGAGATGTCTTTTACTAACGTTGCAATTTTCTGCTCTATTGTTTTACAGTTCATATCAACTGGAATTCTAATATCCATTGTTGTAACGCATTCTTTTGGGGTAACGTTGTGACTAGTTCCTCCAGAAATTTCAGTTTGCGTTGCTGTTAGAAGCATACCTTTGCTTCTTTCTTCCTGTCCTTCCTCTAGTCCTTTTTTGAGCTCGCTTGCAAATATCATCGATTCCTCAATTGCATTTTTTGAAAGCCAAGGTGCACTAGCATGCGCGCTGTCTTCAACGGTTACTTTTAGATTAATTGCAAGCCTTCCTTTGTATGCAATTGTTACTTTTTTGATTCCGCTTGGTTCTCCAAACACCGCATAATCGATATCAAGTTTTTTTTTAACTAGGTTTTTAATTCCAGTAGCGTTACCTTCTTCATCTACTGCGCCAACAAAAAGTACTGTACCGTTATTATTTTGAATGGAAGCTGCTGCAAACAACATGGCCATAAGAGGTGCCTTTGCATCTGATGCACCTCGCCCATAAAGAAAGTCTCCTTCTTGTCTTACCTTGACTTTCCCTGGAACCACATCCATGTGACCACAGAGAAGAATCTTGGGAGATCCAGAACCTTTCTTTGCTATAATGTTTCCAACCTCGTCAATTTGAATATCTTCAAATCCCAAGTCATCACACTTGTCTGCAAGAAACTCCGCCAATGCTCCTTCACTACGTGATGGCGTGTACATGCGAAGTGCTTTCTCAAGCATTTTTACTGCAAATCTTGGTGTAACTGTAAATGATGTGTTCAATTCTTACTTGCCAGATTGCATTGCATAGTCTAGCATTAATGAAGGTATGTCAACATCGCACACCCTGACGGTATTCTTGTATTCTGTCGTATTGTTAACTTCGTGAACTACCAATCCTTTCTCTTCACTTTCCATCAAATCCACGCCCACTATCTGACCTTGAACTGCATTTTTTGCCTTTATGCACATCTCTTCCATCTCTTGTGTGACCTTACATGGTGTTGCAGTACCACCAAGAGACATGTTTGTCTTCCAGCTGCCATTTCCAGAAGTTCTGTAAATTGCGGCAACGATCTTATCTCCTACCATAATTGCTCTGATGTCTCTTGGAGGCCGTTTTACATACTCTTCTAAATAATGAACTTGGTAAATTGGGTACATTTTCTCTCTGCTCTCAATAATTCCTTCAGCGGCGTCTTTGTCGTTTAATTTTGAGATTAATCTTCCCCAGCTTCCAACTGTTGGTTTGATTACTTTTGGGTATCCTTTCTCCTCTAGGGATTCAATCGCAGAATCTTTGGAAAATGCAACAGTTGCATCTGGTGTTGGTACCCCATATTTTTTTAGCAACATATGTGTGAATAATTTATTTCCAGCAAAAATTCCAGTATTAAGACAGTTTATCACATTTACTCCTAAACCTTCAAGGGCTGCAGTTGAATGCAAATTTCTGTAATAGCTGACGCACCTTTGAATCACTGTTCCGTATTCTTTTGGCTGTTTCTCTAAATCTAATGATAACTTCTTACAATCTACCATTTGGATATTGATGTTCTTTTTCTTGCCAGCTTCTAGTAGAGCCTTTTCTTCCCATCGGATGGTATCGTAAAGAATTGTTATCTCTGGATTCACTGTCCCCAATCCTCGCCAACCGTCTGGGCTGGCTTTAGATCGAAACCATCTGAACCTTTTGCTAACTCAAAACTTGCTCCGCATTCAGGACATGTTACGATTTCTCCCTCTAAAGCATCGCTAGGTAAGGAGATATCTGCATCACATTCATCACATTTTGTCATTATTTTTCCTCGGGCTTTTCTCCTTTTTCGTCATTAATTATCTTTTTTTCAAGTCTATCTTCTAATGGTATCTCAATAAGATCTCCCATTCTTAGATTCTTGAGGCCAGCTGCAACTGCTTTAGCAGACTCTTCGTTTTTTTCAAGGCCCAAGATAGACATTAGATAAGAAGCACCTGTCTTTCCTGCAAGCTCTCCAAAAACAATTCTTCTTCTGTTACCAACGGTTCTGGGCGGAATGGGTTCATAGGCTGCGGGGTTTTTCAAAATCGCTGCAAGATGTGTTCCTGCCTTGTGCTTGTATGCTGAGGTTCCTACAATTGGTTTTGAATCATAAGGCTTAATCGAAGTGTAATCTTCAATCAATCTTGACAGGTCTTGAAGCATATCTAATCTGAAATCATTTGGTGATTTGTAAAGAAAAGTTAGTGCAACTGAAACTTCAGCAAGAGGTGGAATTCCAGTTCTTTCTCCAATTCCGTCAATTGTAGTGTGTATTTGATCCACTCCTGCATCACAAGCTGCAAATGCATTTGCTAGTGCAAATCCAATGTCATTGTGAACATGAGCATCAAGAGGAGTATCTACTACTTCTCTTACTTTTTTAACAAAATTGTACATTCCAACTGGACGTAGTATTCCAACTGTATCTGGAAGACTGATTCTGTCCACCCCAGCTTCTTCAATTGCTTTGCACATCTTTAAGAGAAATTCCGGTTCTGCTCTACTTCCGTCCTCCACTGTGAATCTGATTTTTAATCCATGAGATTTTGCATATTCTACTGTCCCCACAGCTCTATCCATTGCCTGCTCTCGTGTTATCCGAAGCTTGTCTTTCAGGTGAATATCTGAAATGCCAAGATAAGCTGCACACCACGTTGCATCACAACTTAGTGAGACATCAATGTCTTCTTTGAGAGCTCGTCCGTGAGATACAATGTCTGCATTTAATCCCTGCTTGATAATTGTCTTTACTGCTTCTTTGTGATCCTTTGAGACAATTGGAGATATTTCTATTTGGTCAACTCCAAAATAATCCAACATCCAAGCGATTTGAATTCTTTGTTTGTTGGTAAATGAAACTCCTGGGTGTTGTTCTCCTTCCCTTAGTGTGCTATCAAGAACTGTAATTTTCTTTGGGTTTTTTTCATATTCATTGTATATATCTGCATAGTGATTTGGTTTCTTCATTATAGAAATCGCTGACCTTAATTGAGCATATAAAGATATTCGTACTATGTTCGTTGGAAATTAACAAAAACAATCCTATTTTAGCAAGATTTCAAAATTTTAAACCGAGTATCGTTATATTACTTTTTTTAAAATTATTACAGTATTTGTGTCAATTACGCCAGAAATTTTTCTTAGGGCATCAATACTATTGTTAATTTCTGAAATGGTTGATGCGCTGATAATTGTTGCAATGTCGTACTGTCCTGTGATCTCGTAAACAGTCTTTACTCCTTCAAGCTTTGCAAGCTTGAAAGAAATCTTTGATGTGTCTGTTGCCGAATCAACTGATACTAGAACCATTGCGCTAGTTACATTTTCTTCTCCAAGCTCCAAAGTAAATCTCTTGATAGTGTGACTATCGACAAGATTCTTCACTCTTCGTCTAACTGCAGATTCAGAAAGTTTAAGCTTTTTACCAATGTCTACAAAAGATTCTCTAGAGTTTTCCCTTAGGTATTCAATTATCTTCTCGTCAACTCTATCCTTGAACATTTCTTTTCTTCTCCTCTTCACTAAGTACAGAATCTAAGCTTTGTAAAACTTTTGTTATGTCTTCTTCAGTTATTACTAAAGGAGGAAGAATTCTTAAAATATTTCTTCCAGAGTATAGCATCAAAACTCCGTCTTTAATTAAATTCATCAAAATATCTCTAACCTCAAACTTGATTTCCACTCCAATCATCAGTCCTTTTCCTCTAATCTCTCTAATAATTGGGTGTTTTTCCTTTAGTTTTTCAAGTCCGTCTCTAAAAATTTTCCCCATCTTTTCGGAATTTTCAACCAATCCGTCTTCTGTAAGAGCTTTTAGAGCCGCAGTTCCTGCAGCACAAGACAATGGATTTCCACCAAAAGTTGAAGAGTGCTCTCCTTTGGTAATCAGTGCTAAAATGTCTGGTCTTACCAGGGTGGCACCCATTGGAACTCCTCCTGCAATTCCCTTTGCAAGGCACATGATATCAGGTGAAGTATTCCAATGTTCACAAGCCCATAATCGTCCTGTTCTTCCAAGACCTGATTGTATTTCGTCAAAGATTAGAAGGATTCCTTTCTCATCGCAGAGCTTTCGCACATCTTGCAAGAAATTCTCTGGTGGTACTATAATTCCACTTTCACCTTGAATTGGTTCTAAAATTACAAAACCAGTATCATCATCAACTACTTCACGCAAAGATTCAATATCCCCGTATGATGCAAAAGAAACTTTTTCTACTAGAGGTTGAAATGCTTTTTTGTATTTGGGATTAAAAGTTAGAGATAATGCCCCAAAGGATTTTCCATGGTATGATCCTTTCATTGCAACCATTCCTTTTTTCCCCGTAAATTTTCTTGCAAATTTTATTGCAGCCTCTACTGCTTCTGCTCCACTGTTGTTTAGATGAACTTGCGTTAGATTTTTTGGCGCAAGTCCGATTAATGTTTTGAGAAACTCTTCTCTAGTTTTGTTGTATAATGAGCTGTGAACCGTGATAATTTTGTCAACCTGTTCTTTGATTGCTTTTACAACCCGCTCATTTTGATGTCCCACAAGAGCAACACCATAACCTCCCATGCAATCAATGTACTCTTTTCCATCAACATCCCAAACATGAGATCCTTTTCCTTTCTCGATTGTAACTGGAAACCTCTGATACAAATTTCCCATAAATTGATCTTCACTCATGTTGAATCACCGTACAGTTGTTGTGGGCTATTGCAGAGGATATAGGATTTTCTTTTTGGCCGTTTGCTATTAATGCCTCCTTTACTCCCATATCTAGAGCTTCGGTTGATGCAAGAATTTTCTTCTCCATTCCGGGACCTATTTTAGGTCTAATCTCTTTGGCTTCAGCAAGTGTAAGTTTAGTTACGAGTTTGTCATCCATCAAAAGCCCATCAACATTTGTGATAAATAGAACCTTGTCTGCTCCTACCTTTCCTGCAACATATGCTGCTGCTCGATCTCCATCGACATTGAGAAATTCTGATTCTTCACTGATTGCAATGGGGGAAATTACTGGAGTCAAGCCTTGATCAAGCAGGGATTTGATAAAATTCGAATTAATCTCCTTTATTTTTCCTGTATATCCTCCATCAATTGCCTGCTTTCGGCCTTTTTCATTTACTATTAGTAATTTCTTTTTTCTTTCGGCTTGGATTATCTTGGCATCAACTCCAGAAAGACCTATGGCATTAATTCCATTTTTTTGAAGCATCTGAACAATGGTTTTGTTTATTCGTCCTGCCATAACCATCGTAAAAATTTCAACAGTTTCCTTGTCGGTGTATCTGCTTTTTATTCCACTAGGTGATGTTACAAATTTTGGTTCTTTTCCAAGCTGTTTACAAACTTTGGTGACTTCTTTACCTCCACCATGAACTAAAACTACTCCCTCTGACTCTACAAATTTTTTGATATCCAAAATTGTTGATGGATGTAAATCATCTACTACGCTTCCACCAATTTTGATTATGATCATTTCTATACCGGAGTTAAGGGTGTGTATCTTAGGCCATCCATTTCATCAAATCCACACATTAGATTCATGTTTTGAACGGCAGAACCTGCAGCCCCCTTCATCAAATTATCCGAAGCAGATAGCGCAATCAATCTATGATTATCCTCATCCAAATCAAATCCTATATCACAAAAGTTTGAGCCAACCACGAACTTTGGATCTGGGAATTTGTACAATCCTTTTTTGTCGCGGATTAATCGAATAAATTTTTCTTCACCATAAGCTTGACGATAAAGTTTCCACACTTCTTTTTCTTCCAAATCTTTTTTCATGAATGTATGATTGGTACACAGAATTCCACGTACTACATCTACAGCATGTGGACTCATAGATACGCGAATCTTTTTTCCAGCAATTTCGCTTAGCTCTTGTTCAATCTCCCCAGTATGCCTGTGCTTTGCTGGTTTGTATGGTCTGATTACTCCTGCTCGCATCGCATGTGCCGTTCCAGAGCCTGAACCAGCTCCAGAGGAACCAATCTTTGAGTCAACTATAATATGTTCAGTATCAATTAGATCATTTCGAATTAATGGTGCAAGTGCTAACATTGATGTTACTGCCATGCATCCAGGACAGGAAACAAGTTGTGCTTTTTTGATTTCTTCTCTGTGTAATTCTGGAACTCCAAATACCGATTTTTTCAAATAATCAGGATGAGGGTGCTCCCATCCATACCATTTATCATAATCTTCAGGTCTGTGTAACCTATAATCGGCGCTCAAATCAATAATCTTCATTCCCCTATCGTAGAGGGCTTTGACAATTTCAGTTGCAGTTCCATGTGGGACTGCAGTAAATACCAAGTCACACTGGTCTGATATTTTGTCATAATTTAGTTCAGAGAAAGTAAGATCTGTAAATCCCTTCAAACTTGGCTGAACTCTATGCAGATACTCTCCGACATGTTGTCGTGATGTAACCATAGAGATCTCAACATCTGGATGGTTTACAAGTAAACGAAGAGTTTCTCCTCCTACATATCCTGATGCTCCTACTATTCCCACTTTCATAATAAACCTCCTCGCAATGAAGTATAATTTATTTCCTAATGCAAGTTACCGCATATTCTACCATAGCTTTTGGGATATTTTTTTTTGCAACTTTTGCTAATCCCTTAAACTCAACTGTATTGTTAACCTCATGAACTACTAGTCCTTTTTTCTCATCCTCCATCATGTCGATTCCTAAAATTCCGCCGCCCATTGCCTTTGATGCCCTTACTGCTAGTTCTTCCATTTCTTTTGTGATCTCACATAGTTCCGGATCTGCTCCAAGGGCAATGTTTGTCTTAAAACCATCAGAGGATTTTCTGTACATGGCAGCTATTGGTTCGTCACCCACAGTTATCACTCGAATATCACGTGGTGGTCTTTGGATTAGTTCTTGTAGGTAGTATATTCTATCATGTGGACCATCATTGATGTCTCTAATCTCCATTACAGCTTCGGCAGTGTCTTTATCCTTTAGTTGCATTACCCCCCTTCCCCAACTACCGATAATTGGTTTGATTACAAGTGGGTATCCAACTTTTTCTAAATTTTGAAATGCACTTTCACTTGAAAATGAAAAGTATGTCTTTGGAGTTGGAATGTTATGTTTTTTTAGACGCATTGTCATTATCATCTTGTTTCCACAAATACTTGCAACATCATAGGTGTTAATAGTTGAAACATCCATAAACTCAAGACTAGCAGTAAAGTGCAGTCCTCTAAAATAACTTACACATCTTTCAAGCACTACGTCTCCAAAATCATAATCTTCTTTTTTGCTGTCAGTATTAATTTGTGTAATTTTTGCATCCAGCATAGAAGTATCGCATCCAAGATCCAATGCTTCTTTCTGTAGCATTTTCTCTTCTGACCTTAGACGATCAAAAACAATACAGACTTTTGACATTACTCTCCCCAGTCTTCGCCTACAGTTTCTGCTTGTTTTAGCACAACATTTGATCCGTCTTTACTTGCGATTTCAAAGTCTGCACCACAATCAGGGCAAGAGATAATCTCTCCTACTGAGGCGTCATCTGGAATGTTTAGAGTTGCATCACATTCTGGGCAGTTCATGTTTTTGTTGACCTTTTCTTTTGTAATTTATTAGCTTCTGTTGACTGCATTCCCCATAATTCTACGAATCCTTTTGCAAGTCTTTGGTCAAAGGTTGACTCTGAGCCATATGTAGCTACATCTTTACTGTAAAGAGAATTGGCAGATTTTCGTCCAACCACTCTAAGGCTCCCTTTGAACAGCTTTAGCTTTACAGTTCCAGAAACAGGTTTTTGTGAGGCCTCAATAAAGCCATCAAGGTTCTCTTTGAGGGGATCCTGCCAGAGTCCAGAATACACCAAATATGCCCACTCATCATCAATTAGTGACTTGAACTTGTTTTGGTGCTTTGTGTGGACCATCTTTTCTAAATCCTGATGTGCTTCAATTAAACAAGTAGCAGCTGGTGTCTCATAGACTTCACGAGATTTAATTCCTACAACTCTATCTTCAATGTGGTCTACAATTCCAACACCTGCAGCTCCTGCTTTTTTGTTAACGTATTCAATTAGTTTTAAAGCGTCAAGTTTTTTTCCATCAACTACAACTGGAACTCCCTTTTCAAATACAATTTCCAAGTATGTTGGTTTGTCAGGTAAATTTTTTGTTTTAACCCAAATAAATGCATCATCTGGTGGTTCTTTATATGGATCTTCTAGAACTCCTCCCTCAATTGCACGTCCCCACAAGTTTTCATCAATACTAAATTTTTTTGCGACGGTATCAATTTCTATTCCATGTTTGTTTGCAAACTTTAGTTCTGTTTCCCTATCCAAATTCATGTCTCTAATTGGTGCAATAATTGGTAGGTCTGATCCAGAACGAAGAGTAATGTCGAATCTTACTTGATCATTTCCTTTACCTGAACATCCATGAGCTAAAGCATTAACTTTTTCTTTTTTTGCAATCTCCAAAACTTTTTCAGCTATTAGTGGTCTTGCAAGTGCAGTTGCAAGACAATATTTCTTTTGATAAAGGGCATTTGCCTTTATTGATGGAAAAATAAATTTTTCAGCAAATTCTTTTTTTGCATCTATGCTGTAATGTTTTTTTACTCCAAGCTTTTTTGCTTTCACTGCAATTTTTTTAGGATCGTCGCCTTGACCTACATCGACTGTTACTGTAATTACCTCCATATTGTGCTCTTCTTGAAGATACTTTACAACAACTGATGTGTCCAGTCCTCCAGAAAATGCTAAAATTCCTTTTTGAGTCATAAAACATCTATTCGGACTTAATTTCGAATTTATCTTTTGTGATGGAAAAAATATCAAAGTTCTGCCTTGATATTTTTCGGCTAGCTTGAGCTAAAATTAGGTGATTATTTATCCATCAAATATAACGGTGTTTTATGAAAATTCGATCCGCAGTTTTAGCAGGAATTGGAGTGATTTTGCTAGTAATAGCTGTTGGAATTGCGTCAGATCTTGGAAAGGAAACATCTGAGAATACCATTAGAGTTGCATTTTTTCCAAACATTGGTCATGCCATTCCAATTGTAGGATTGGAAAAAGGGATTTTTGAGAACAATCTCGGAAATACCACATCTATTGAACCAAGAATTTTTTACAGCGGACCCCAAGTTATAGAATCCTTATTTTCCAAATCAATTGATCTTGCA
>PVMK01114107.1_pt1 | contig 27864 bp, 27 predicted proteins | sample 1853481 | NCBI WGS metagenome assembly PVMK01 (sample SAMN08533507, study PRJNA380276) | Marine sediment metagenome, whole genome shotgun sequencing project. | reverse complement strand
CAGATCTTCATACCCCTGGGCCGCCAGAACGGTAACGCCAACGCCGGAAGCCTTTGCTTCCGTAAGGAACCCGTAGATCTGGTTTACAAAATATGGGCTACTCAGGCTTGGAACACTTATACCGATCTTAAATTCCTTTTTAGGTTTCACACGCTCCCAAGGCTCCCAGAGACGGGAACCCCAGGGGTAGATGTTCTCGGCGATGATTCCCTGCCAGCCGTCATCATAGTCACCGGCTTGTGTAGGCATTGGGATGAAAAAAGCCAAACAGATAAGAACCATAATAGCCAACAGAATCTTTTTCATGGTAAAGTCTCCTTTTGATTTCATACAAATGTTATTAGAATTTGATCTTTGAGAATATTCAATTAACTTGAATATTCGGCCCCTGGAACCGTACGATTTTTCCACCTCCTTTTCTGGTTTGAATCACTTTTTATACTTATCAATAACCACTGCGAGAATGATTATCGTTCCCACGACAACTTGTTTCACAAATGGTGAGACACCAATAAGATCAAAACCGTTTGAAAGTGTCGCGAGGAAAAGGACACCGAAAACCACGCCCATAAGCGTTCCAACACCGCCCTGGAAAGTGACCCCGCCCACGACACATGCTGCAATGGACTCCAGCATGAGAGCACCTCCAAGATTCGGCTGGCCGGAATTGATTCGAGATGAAAGCAGGGTGGCTGAGATTCCCGTAAGAATCCCGGCAGCACCAAAAATCCAGAGTAACACCCGGTTTACGTTTACCCCCGATAATCTGAGCGCTTCAATATTCCCCCCGCATGCATAGACGTACCTGCCAAAGGGTACGCGATACATTATGAAGTACATGGCAATTATGACGATAATTGTAATTATAACCGGGAGAGGAATTGCGAATACATTCGTATATGCAAGGGTCTTAAAAGCAGGGGGCAGGTTATAGATTGTGAGACCTTTGGAAATAATCAAGGCCAGCCCTTTACTGATGGATAGTGTCCCCAGGGTCACAGCAAACGAATCAATACGAAAATAGGCTACAACTGCGCCGTTAAGCAACCCGACAGCCCCTCCCACCATTATCGGTGCCAGCCAGCCTGCCACAACGCCGAATTCCTTGGCTGCGATCGCGCCTAAAACGCTGCAGAGCCCTATCATCGCCCCCAGCGACACGTCTACTCCTTTGGTGAGAATCACCACCATCTGTCCCATTGATACCAGACCGAGAAAACATGCCTGTCGAGCCACGATGATGGCATTGCTTAAGGTCAGGAATCTGGGGTTGATAATTCCTAAAACGATGATTAATGCTACAAGAATTATGGGAATCATTCCCAGCGTCCGGTAGGCTTGTTTCAAGATGTTTTCCGGAGTTTGCATTTGAGTTGCTGCGATTGTATCTTGCATTTTTAGTTCCTTCTTTATAAGTGCTTTCTATTTTTTCTATTATGCGACAGCCTGTTCCTCAACGTGCCCAAAGGCGTACTTCAGAATTTCTTCTTCGGTGGCATCCTCTCTTCTAAACTCCTTGACGATACTTCCATTGTACATGACCAGGATACGGTCACTCATTCCCATGATCTCCGGAAGTTCGTAAGATACCATGACCACCGCAGAACCATTTTCGGTGAGTTCATTCATGAACTGATAAACTTCCACCTTGGTACCCACATCAATTCCTGCTGTGGGTTCACAAAAAATAAATATCTGTCCACCCCGGCAAAGGGCCTTAGCCAGAATCACCTTTTGCTGGTTGCCTCCGCTTAACGTTTCAACCAATACATTCATATTGGGCGTCTTTATCTTCATGATGTCTTTGTATTTATTTGCAGCAGCCGTGGCCTTTCGGAAATCGATAAAACGCAGAAAAGTTTTGGTGAATTGTCTGTAACTGGCAATAACGATATTCTCTCTGACGGACATCGGCATTACCAGCCCCTCATATTTACGGTCGCGTGGGATATAGGAAATTTTTTTGTCAAGCGCTGACTTAGGATCATTCTTCTTAAAGCTGGTGAAATCGGAGCTCTCAGCCACCTTAATGCTTCCGGAATCATATGTAGCAGCGCCGAACACTGATCGAAACACTTCTTCGAAACCACATCCCACCAGGCCGAAGAAACCCAGGACCTCTCCCGCTTTCAGCTCCAGATCAACATCTGTGAAATGGCCTTCACGCTTAAGCTTCTCCACTTTTAAAAGTGTACGGCCGATCTTTGCTTTGATCTTTGGAAATTTATTTTCCACCTTCTTTCCAATCATAAGGGGTATGAGATCATCAATGCTTTTCACGTCATCCATTTTCAACGTATCGATATATTTCCCGTTTCGAAAAATAGTGGCCCTGTCTGCGATCTCCTGTAACTCTTCGAGGCGATGAGAGATATAAATAATTCCAGCGCCCTTTGCCTTAAGATCACGAATATGTTCGAAAAGAATATCCTTCTCCCGATCGGTCAGAGAGGCTGTAGGCTCGTCGAGAATAAGGATCTTTACATCGCTGTCCAGCGCCTTGATAATGCTCATCATGCGCAGCTCCGCGGTATTAAGATCCCTTACGGACTGGCGAGGATCCAAACGATAATTAAAACTGCTGAAAAGTTTGTCCGTCCTTTCTATCTGGGTGCGATGGCTGATCAGGCCGTGCTTTTTCACCTCTTTTCCCAGAAACATATTCTCGGCGATAGACATGTCAGGGACAATGGTCAATTCCTGATAAATTGTATATATCCCGAGCTGGTTGGCATGGTGAGGATTCTTAATTTGTAATTTTTCCTGTTCCAGAAAGATCTCCCCGCTGTTCAGATCATGAGCGCCGGCGATGGCCTTGATCAATGTGGATTTGCCTGCACCGTTTTCACCTATCAAGGCATGTACTTCACCCTTATGAAGATCAAAATGAACATCATCCAGCGCAACGACGCCGGGGTAAATCTTGGTGACATTCTTCATTGACAGAAGTACAGAGTGTTCTATATCATTTTCCATGCCGATGATTTTTCCTTCTGAGAGAGGTATTGGGTTTCAGTGTTCAGGTTTCAGGGGCAACACATCCATGGCCTCGTATGAGGCTCCGTGAGGCCGAACAGCGAACAGACTGAACATCGAACATCCAACGTTGAACATCGAATAATGATGTCGCTCCGCTCCACAATTTAATTTTCTTTGTTTTCCAAATTCCGATGTCAAACGTTGAATGGCTATTTCTGTTTCTTCATCTTTTCCCATTCAATATTCGATGTTGGGCGTTCGATGTTCATTTTTTTTGCCGTAAACCTTCCGCAGTCCCCCGGCGTGAAATAGCGTTTATGCTGCTCTGCCCTTCGGAGCCCGAGCCTATTTTACATATTTTCTTTTATCGTCTTAAGACCATCTTCTGTGATATTAAGTGTCTCATTAATATCCTCTTCGGTATGGGCCACAGAGATGGAGTACTCCTCAAACCAGCCGCTGCCCATGGGAATGACGCCCTTGCTGAGCATGCCGTACCAGTATTCCGTCCACATGGCTTTATTGCATTGATTAGCCTGGCGATAGGTATGAGGAATTTCCGGAACAAATTGGATTCCGCCCAAGGGACCTTCGTGAGTAACACAGGCGGGCAACTCCAGCCGGTTGATGATTTCTTTTAAGCCTTCAGCATATTTATCACCCAGTTGATTGATGCGATCGGTGGCCTCTTTGGTCATCACCTTGGTCAGGCAGGCCAACCCTGCAGCTGTGGTCAGGGGATTGGCATTATAAGTGCCGAAATGGACCGCCGGACCCAATGGCGTGATGAGCCCCATCAAATCACGCCGACCGCCGAAAGCGCCCAGCGGCGTGCCGCCCCCGATGGCTTTGGCCAAACAAACCAGATCCGGTTCGATATTGTATCGCTCGCAGGCACCGCCCATGGCGAGACGACATCCAACCTTTACTTCGTCGAAAATTAAAAGGACGTTGTGTTTATGGGTCAATTCACGCACGGCTTCCAAATAACCCGGATCAGGGGGTATCACACCGCCGTTGGTCATGCACGGCTCAATGATGAAACAGGCGATTTCGCCTTCATGCTTTTTTAACTGATATTCCAGGCTCTCCAAATGATTGAACTGGACCACATAGGTGTGGTCGGTGGCCCCCGGAGGAATTCCAGCGCTTTCCACGATGGATGACGGCATCCAATCCGGTCCGGCCGCCGTGTTGTCCGGTACGGCGCAGCTGACCATGAGGACATCGTTGGCACCGTGGTACATACCTTCGCATTTGAGCACGCCCATTTTTTTGGTGGCCGCTCTTGCCAGACGAACCGCATACATGGTGGCCTCAACACCGGATTGGGTATAGCGCAGCATTTCCATTACCGGATAACGGCGCTGAATTTCTTCAGCCAGATCCGTGGCCACGGTTCCGGAAAGTCCGAACAAAATCCCCTTTTTTGACTGCTCATTTATGGCTTCGGTTATGATTGGATCGGCGTGCCCGGCAATCATGGCGGCGTAGCACATGCTGTAGTCGATGTACTTATTGCCGTCCAGATCCCAGACATAGGCGCCTTGACTGTCCTTGACGAAGATGGGATACGGCGGCCAAAACTGGATAGCGCTGCCGACACCGCCGGGAATGATGGCCTGGGCCCGTTTGGCTTCCACACCGGAAGCAGGCGTTCTTTTTACATACTCATCCATGAAACTTGACATGATGCACCTCCCTTAATTTAGAGTTACTATCTGAAATTATATCCTTCAGTCATCTATAACCGGCAAAATCGAGATCATCAGGCAAATGATCCGGCGCGTTGATCTGCTATTGCTCCTGCTGAGGTTTATTTTCGGCGGCCGTCTTTTTAATTGCCCTTACAATACCGTTATAACCGGTACAACGGCAGAGATTTCCTTTGATATGCTCTCGAATCTCATTTTCAGTGGGCGAAGGATTTTTATTCAAAAGATCTTTGGCCATCAGAACCATGCCGGGAGTACAATAACCGCATTGAATGGCGGCATTGTCCAAAAAGGCTTCCTGGATGGGGTCAAGCGTGCCATCCGGTGCGGCCACCCCTTCAATTGTCAGAATATGCGTTCCATCCACCGCGAGCGCCAATGTCAGGCAACTGAGCACCGGAGCACCATCTACCAGCACCGTGCAGCCGCCGCATTGTCCGGTGCCGCAGCCGTATTTAGTGCCTGTCAAGTATAATTCATCTCTTAACACATTGACCAATAAAGCATTCGGTTCCACCAGAAGTTCGACGATTTCGCCGTTTACGGTAAAGGTGACTTTTCTTTTTCCCATTATTCTTTTCCTCCGGCTCGATGCCATGCCTTGGCGAAGGAGTCTTTAAACAAAATTTGAGCAACCTGTCTGCGATAAAATTCGTTGGATCGCACGTCGGTAAACGGTTTAATCTCAGCGGATAGGGCTTTTGCAGTCCGATCAAGAAGGCTCTTATCAATTTTCTTTCCTATAAGAAGACTTTCGGCTGATTGGATTCTTAACGGTACTGCGGCGACGGCTCCCATGGCAATACGGCACTCGGTGCAGCTGTCTTCTTTTCTTACAACCGCTACTGCACAACTAATTTTTGAAATATCTGCGGCAACCCGTGCGATTTTTATGAATGCATTCCCCGCGTCTTTTTCAATGGCCGGAATTTGGATTTCCGACATAATTTCATCCGGTTTCATGGAAGTCTTGTTGGGGCCTTTAAAAAAATCCGCCAAAAGGACGGTTCTTTCTCCTCGGGTGCTTATTAGCTTGACCCGGCCTTCCAACACCAAAAGGGGAGGGGCGGAATCGGCGGCAGGCGAGGCGGTACATAGATTTCCGCCCAGCGTACCCATATTCATTACCTGCACTTTTCCGATGGAACCTAAAGCATCATAGAGACAGGCATACGCGGGCTTATCTTCCAGAAACTGTTTAACATCACCCAATTTGGCCGATGCGCCGATTCTCAACGCCTCATCCTGCTTGATGTAGTTCAGCTCGGGAATCTTTACTATATTGATCAGGCAAGCGGGGGAGATTTTCTCATATTTTAGCTGAGGGACGACATCGGTTCCGCCGGAAATTATCTTGGCTACCCGTCCATGTTTGTTCAGTAATTGGAGTGCCTCCGGGAGGGTTTCCGGGGTAACGTAGTCAAACTCCTGGGTTATAATCCGGGTACTGCTCATTTTCACCGCCTTTAATTTTACATTCAAGACCTTTTGCAGCGCTAAGGTTTATTCTTTTTTAAGGCCTCAAGGACTCTTTCCGGGGTGATCGGCGTCTCCTTGAAGCGGATACCGACGGCATTATAGATGGCATTGGCAACGGCCGCAGCAGTGGCGTTATTGGCGGCCTCACCCACCCCTTTGGCTCCGAACGGTCCGGACGGCTCATAGGTGTCGGCAAAAAAGGTTTTGACATGGTCAACCGGCGGCATGTCCACCGGGGTATAGGATTTGTAATCGATAAACGTCCCGCCGCAGGTGAGTCGACCGGATTCGCGGTCATAGTCCGTATCTTCCAGCAACGCCAATCCGATGCCGCGGCACAGACCGCCTTCCAATTGCCCGGCGGCCAGATCCGGGTTGATGGGGGTGCCGCAGTCCACCGCAGCGACTGCCCGGGTCGTTTTGATCTCACCGGTATAGGTGTCAACCTCGACTTCAATAAAATTGGTGACAAAACAGGGCGGACAGTTCACCTGACGGTGGCTGGCTACACCGATAGCAGTCCCCCAGCTCTTTAACTGTGCCATTTTCGCGACTTCACCCACAGAAATATTTTTGGCCAGCGTGCCGGGGAGATAGATGATTCCCTGACCGGATCCTTCTTCGGGGTAGATTTTTAAGGCATCGGGATTCACATCGATCAAACGGGAAGCAAATTCCAGTAATTTGGCTTTTGCTTTTTTTGCTGCTCGCTGGATACTGGCGCCGCCACAGTAAATGCCTCTGGTTGCATGGGTACAGACATCATATCCAGTAGATTGGGTATCTGACGGCGAGATCCCGACCTTATCGACCGGCACACCCAATTCTTCAGCAACAATTTTGGCGCCGGCCTCCAGGGTACCCCCACCATGGCACATGAGGGCCGTAGAAAAATCAACGGATCCGTCTTCATTCACTTTTACCATAGCGGTGGAGTAATCAATGACTTCACCCGGGGTGGGCGCACCCGTTCCGGAGGTGTGAAAACCTCTGGCCACTCCGATGCCGCGCCGGTAGCGGCCGGATTTAATTTCCGGTTTGATGCGCTGATCCCAATCGATCATATCCTTGCCCTTGAGCAGCATTTCTTCCACGCCGCAGCTGCGGATAACCGACCGGACCGTCGGCCCCTGGCCCCAGAAAGTTTCACCCAACCCGACATAATTTTTCAATCTGAGTTCAATGGGGTCCATCCCCAGTTTCTCGGCAATAATATCCATCATGGATTCGACGGCAAAGGAGACCTGGGGATTGCCGTATCCCTGCATGGCGCAGGCCGGTGCTTTGTTGGTGTACACCGCCGTGCCGTCAAAGTTGAGATGGGGCATGCGGTAAAGCGAAACAAACCAGCCGGCCATACACCCAAGCAGCGGATAGGCCTGGATATTGTGGCCGCCGATATCGACTACTGTTTTCAACTCACCGGCTGTGAGGGTCCCGTCCTGTTTAAGACCGTACTTCAGTTTGATGATGGAAGGATATTTACAATGGTCGTACATATCCTCTTCACGGGACAAAACCAGCTTGACCGGCTTTTGTGCTTTAAGTGCCAGGGCGACACAGATGGGAATACAGGTGTTCATTTGAATACTGGAGCCGAACGCACCGCCGATAGGCACGCGATGCACGTTCACACGACTTAACGGAATATTAAAAATACGCCCCAGCAATTGTCGTGTATTATGGATTGACTGGGCGGTTGGCCAGACAGTAATACCGCCGTCCGCTTCCGGCCGGCAAACAACCGACTTGGTTTCCATCTGAGCATGGTACACCCGTCCGGTCTTAAATTCTCCTTCCACAATCAGGTCTGCTTCTTTAAATCCTTTTTCGACATCGCCTTCTCCCACCTGTCTGTGGCAGGCGATGTTATTGTTGATGGGCAGTTTTTTGTCGCCCAACAGAATTTCATCGTAAAGTGGCACGGCTCCAGGTGCCATGGCTTCATAAGGATCAAAAAGACCCGGTAACTGTTCATATTTCACCTTAACTGCCTGCATCGCCTTTTCGGCCAGGGCCGGTGTCCGGGCCGCCACGGCCGCCACCCCTTCTCCCACATGGCGCAGGGTGTCGGAAAGCACCCGTCGGTCGCGATAGGTCTTTTGCGGGATGCTGACCTGCCGTTCATTATAGGAAATGTCGGGAACATCTTCATGGGTCAGGCAGATCGCCCCTAACGCTTCCGCCCCGGACACATCCACTGAAACGATGCGTGCATGGGGGTAGGGGCTGCGCAGTACACGGGCGTGATACATGCGGGGCAGGGTCACATCCGAAACATAGATTTCTCTTCCGGTGACTTTGGCGAAACCATCTTTACGCCGGGAAATTCGCCCAATTGCATGAAATTTGTTGTCTTCCATTACAAACTTTCTCCATAATGCTTTGGGGTCATGGTTCTAACTTAAGGCATTTAATCTCTCACAGAGTCCACAGAGTACGCAGAGAAAAATAAAAAACTCTGTGATCTCTGCGGGCTCTGCGAGAGAAAAGGTAATAGTGCACAATTGAGCAAAATCCCAATAGCCGAATTTAGAACCAGTTCCAAGTTTTGTCACCAAACCGGAGGTGTCCAAACGAACAGTACTTCAGCGGTTTCTTTACCGATGTTCATCCAGCGATGGGGGAGGTCACCATCAAAATAGAGCGTATCTCCCTGCAGCAGGGATATTAATTTTGATCCGATTTCAAATTCTATTTCACCCCTCAGCACCAGCACAAATTCTTCAGCTCCCTTAGGATGAGACATTTTTCCGGAGTTGTTTAGCATGCCGCCGGGTTCGATCACGCTGAGCAGCGGCTGCATCTTTTTTTGAAATACTCCTTTTGTTAAGAGCTGGCTGGTAACCTTTCCATCGGGGTAATTAATGGTCCTTCGATCGGCTTTGCGCAGATGCCAGTTTCCCCGCTCCTCGTCGCTTTCATCCCGAATTAGATCCGCCACGGGTATTTCCAGCGCTTCGGCAAGGTGGCCGAGCATGGATATCGAGGGAGAGCTGGTGCCTTTTTCGAGCTGAGAAATATAGGATTTTGTGCAACCGGCTTTTTGGGCAAGTTGCTGAAGGGTAAGCTTTTTCAGGTTTCTGAGTTGCTTAAGTCTACCTGGGATTTTGTTTTCCATATTCGTCCTTGAGAAGGTGTAGCAGGACTAAACAAGTTTAGTAAAAATACACATAACCTAATGGTTTTTGCTTTGTCAAGAAAAAAATGAATAACGTTCACATTTTTTTATGGAATAATGCAAAATATTTATATTTATAATGAAAACAGATATAACCGTTCACAGGTTCAGCCCGCCCTGGTGCGACTTATGAGATCATATTACGGTTCGTGTCAGGCGCTCAAATATGAATCTAGATAATTGAGCAACGTAAAGTCAGGTCTGGGCCAGGGGGTTCAACGTTCAGGGTTAAGGACAAAGAAGGCATTAAATACCCGAAGTGATCTATAGATCGCGAAATTGCTCATAAATAGGAAATTCGGTTGACCTGGGTTAAAAGGTTCCGGGTTAAGTTAAATGTTACTTGACATATTGGGTTTACTTGGCTATCAATTCTATTTCGGGATTCGGGTGTTCAGGGTTCAAAGGTTCGGGGTTCAGGGGTTCAAGGTTCCATTCTCGTCCCTGGATTGAATTTGGGACGTGTATATATAAGAAAAGTCTCAGCTTCGGTAGGCCAAATCCAAAATTTGGAGCCAAATTGGCAATTATTTAGGGAAATGAGCATTTCATAACCTTTGAACTCTGAACGCTGAACGTTGAACCTGTTAATGGTAACAAATAAAAGGGAGGTAAATATGTCTGAATGGTTTCCGCTGGATCTGGAGATCACGAAGCCTCATCCGGGGCACGAAGCCCATCTTTGCATGGCTAAAAATGTGGGGTTTGTAAAAAATAATCTCCAGGAATACAAAAAATACGTCCGTAATGCTAAATTCGTTTGCAGAAACTGCGGCCGCGCAGCCGCCAAAGCCGAGAACCTGTGTGACCCGGAAGAATTGTAAGGAATACTCTATGCGGTTAACGGATGAGGACAAAAGCATCCTCGACGGTAAACGGGGAGAGGCGTCACGCATCGCCCTGTCGGTACTGGTCGATCTGGGTGAGCTTTTCGGCGCCGTGGAACTGATGAAGGTGTCCCAGGTTCATATCGACGCGACTTTATACATGGTGGAGGCCGGACTGGAGTTTGCCGAGAAAATGGTCGAGTGGGGCGGCAGGGTGGCGGTACCCACCTCTCTGAACCCCAGTGCCATAGACCTCCAGCGCTGGGAGGCATACCGGGTTCCGGCTGAAACCTTATCCAAGCACAAGCGTCTGGAAGCGGCCTATCTAAACATGCGGGCCACCCCCACCTGGACCTGTGCGCCCTATCAACACGGGATAATTCCACGGTTCGGCGAGCAGATTGCCTGGGGTGAATCAAACGCCATTGCGTTCGCCAACTCGATCATCGGGGCCAGAACCAACCGGTACGCAGACCTCATGGATATCTGCGCGGCGATCATCGGCAAGGTTCCCAGATTCGGACTTCATCTCACGGAAAATCGAAAGGCCGGGATGCTGATTCAGCTCAAAGATATCACCGGCGCGATGTTTTCAGACGATGCGATCTACCCGTTGCTCGGATATCTCCTGGGTGAGATGGCTGGAGATCAGGTAGCGGCCATAACCGGAATCCCTCAGAATGTGAAAATTGACAGCCTCAAGGGGTTTTGTGCTGCGGCTGCTTCTTCCGGCGCGGTCGGCCTTTTCCATATGGTGGGGATTACCCCGGAGGCGCAGACCCTGGAGATGTGTTTTCACGGGAGTAAACCGCAAACGGTCCTTGAAATAACGCCCCAAGCAATCAGGGAGACTGAAGAGAAGCTCCGGACGGTGAAAAGTGATGACGTTGACCTTGTTGTCACCGGCTGTCCGCATTATTCCACAGCCGAGTTTGTACGCCTGGTGCAACTGGTAAAAGGTAAAAAAGTACACAGTTCGGTGGTTTTCTGGGTATTTACCAATAGAACGGTTTACGCATGGATAAAAAACAATGGTATTCTCTCCGATCTGATCGCCGGGGGGGTTATGGTATTTACCGACGGATGTCCCCTGCAATATCCCCGGGAGAGCTGGCAGTTTAACGCCGCCATGACCGATTCCGCCAAGTTTGCCAACTACTGCTTTTCCCAGAGAGGCCTTGACGCGGTCTATGGAAGTATTGAAGACTGTGTGGCAACAGCCATTCAGGGAAAAATCCAGCGAAAGGAAGCACCGTGGCGCTTAAAATAACAGGCTGTTGCGTGGTACCGGGAATTGCAAAAGGGGAGGTGCTGGTGACCTCCCAACCCATCAGTTTCTGGGGTGGTGTGGATCCCGCAACCGGGCTTATCAATGATCCCCGCCATGATCTCTTCGGGCAGAGCGTGGCCGGAAAGGTGCTGGTGTTTCCCTTTGGCAAGGGGTCGAGTACCGGTTCACTCATTATGTTGGAATTGGCGCGGGTGGACAAGGCGCCGGCTGCCATCGTGAATGTGAGAACCGAACCTATCCTGGCCACGGGACCCATTGTCAGCAACTATTTTTACGGCAGGCAAATCCCGATTATATCCCTCGATGAGAAGTCGTTCCGGATGCTGAAGACAGGGCAGGACGTAACCGTCAATGCCACGGAAAAGTTCATTGTCCTGCACAGTTGACGGCGAGGGCTGACACAGAACCACGTCATTGAAACAGGTAGTTGCGTGGAACAAATGAAATCACTTGCTTATGAATATCATGAAATTTCCAAGCACCAATATACAAATCCCTGGCCCAGACCGAATAAACACCTATAGTATGTATTACCTCTAACTGGAATTCCGCCGTGGATGATGCTTTACACCAATTAAGTCGCACCAGGGCAGGCCCAAATGGTTCGACCAGCTCACCACCCTGAGCCAAGTCGAAGGGCAAATACCAATATAACATTCGGGTGGAGCAGACGGGAATTTCTTTGGTTCTTTCTTTGTAGCGCTTTGGCCTGTTGCTCACCCGGAGGCGTTCTGTGTCAGGATAAAATAAATACTTGTATTGTGTCTCATTTGGGTATATTATTGAGGCTCAATTTGAGGTAATAATATGAAATTTTTAAGCGTAAGAGATCTAAAAACAAAATCGTCACAAGTTTGGAAAGAACTGCTGGGCCAAAAGGAAATGATCGTTACCAGTAACGGCAGACCGATTGCCCTCCTTTCATCAATTAATGAAAATAATCTTGAGCAAGTTTTAACCGCATTTCGTCATGCTCGCGCAGCTAATGCTGTTGCATTAATTCAATACGAATCAGCTCAAAAAGGGACCGATAAGATATCCATGGATGAAATCGATGCCGAAATTGGAGCCGTCAGGTCTAAACGGAAAAAATGAAAGTCGTATTGGACACAAATGTTCTCGTCTCTGGCCTACTTACCCCCTTTGGTCCAAACGGTGAAATTGTTCGGATGGTATCCGCAGGTGAGCTTATTTTATATATAGATGCACGCATTTTATCAGAATATCAAGAGGTTCTTCACCGTCCAAAATTCAAATTCAATAAAGATCACATCAGCATTTTGCTTGATTTTATAAAACTATATGGACAATTTGTTTCGAGTTTGCCACTTAGGAACCGTTTGCCCGATCCAGACGATGAGCCATTTCTCGAAGTTGCTATTGCTGGAACAGTACGGTCCTTAATCACAGGAAATATTGTCCATTACCCTCCTTCAATCAGGGAGGGTATAAAGATATTTTCTCCCTCGGAATTCCTTGCGTTTTTTAGAAATCAAAATAGAACCACAAAGGCATGAAGATGGACGGGGTGTATCTTGCGGTTTCAGACCTCCTAATTTACTATGAAAATAGCTCATTTTTTTGGACATTTTCGGACGTAGTGAAGCCTTTTCGGAGAATAGGTTTCAGCCCGCCCTGGTGCGATATGACGGATTTTTGCTGTTCACTGTAGGAAATCTTAATAATGTCTTATCTCCCAGATTCATACAAAATTAGGTCTGGGCCAGGGGTGTCAGGTTTCAGGCCGGATCTCACTTTTTTACTACTGACACCTGACACCTGAAACCTGAGTGACAGTGTCCAATTATTTTGCAAATGTGGGATAAATCCATATTTATAACCACTTAACCAATCAACTAATCACCCAATAAACGATATCTGTACTGTGAAGATGTATACATCTTCCGGGATTTTACTCGCCCGCCACTTGTGCTTTAGATAAAATCTGAAAGGGGAAGAGAGCATGGAAAGCATCACAATGGAGGAAAAGTTAAAGAAAGCCGCTGAAGTGGTCTGCAAACAGGGCATGGTTCAATTTCCGGTCAGCGACACGGCGATTGCTATTATCGACCGCGTTGTCGGGGATAACGAAGAAGAACTCGATCTGGTATATGCTTTCCGCGAGAAGCCGTCGCAAACAATGGACCAGCTCGAAGAATCGAGTGGATTTTCGACAAAGAAAATCGAGAAACTGGCAACAATTCTTGCAAAAAAAGGGCTTATTTTTAATCAACCGAGCTCTTCCGGTGTCATGATCTACAGGCTTCTGCCCCTCATGCTGGTCGGCCTGATGGAATATAAATTCATGGTGGAGCTGACGGGGAGCGAGGAGGAAAAGGAACTTGCCGGGCTGTTTGAAAAGCTGCTGGAAGAACTGCGGGATGAGATCCAGGATCATTTTGATACGCTTTCGCCTTTGTTCAATAGTGCTCCCGCCGTAGACCGCACCGTACCCACCCGGCAAACCGAAGACGGAAAGCCCATTAAGATAATTCCGGTTGACAAGGCCCTGGATGTTTCCGATGAATTCGTTCTTCCAAGTCAGACGGTGGAAGATATTATCAACAAATTTGACGACATCGCTGTTGGTTATTGCTTTTGCCGCCAGCGGCGAAATCTGCTTGGCGACAGCTGCAGCACGGATGCACCCACATTGAACTGTTTTACTTTCGGCAAATCAGCACGCCATACGGCCGCTCAGGGTTTTGCCAAAAAGGTTTCGAAGGAAGAAGCGCTTAAAATCATGAAAGAGGCGGAGCAGGCCGGGCTGATCCACAAGGCCTTTCACCCGGGTTCCCGAGAATCCAGCCCGGAAACCAGCATCTGTAACTGCTGCAAAGATTGCTGTGATACCCTCAACCTCTGGCGAAGCGGCACGCTGCCTCTGATCAATTCCACCTACCACCTGTCCGTGATCGACACCGAATCCTGTACCGGCTGCGGCACCTGCGTGGAGTGGTGCCCCACGGACGCCGTTATGCTGAATGAAGAAGGGGTGGCACAGCGGGATGAAAACGCCTGCTTTGGCTGCGGAGTTTGCTCCCGATTTTGCCCGGAGGAGGCCATTTCGCTCAAAGAGGGTTTGCGCCGGGTATTTATTATGCCGCCGCGATTGCGCACCGCCTAAAAACGATGACTCAATTTATCACAAATTGATATCAAATTGGAATAGTGGCTTTTTGTAATCCGAATAATTTCGTCAGTTGGTCCGCCGATGAACTGGCCGGCGATCCCAAACAATGGTTTAGTTTACAATGCTCATTTTCCCAAATAATTGCCTATTTGGCTCCCAATTTTGGATTAGGCTTAACGAAGCAGACGCTTTTGTTGTAAATATGTATGCCAAATGCAGTCCAGGGATGAGAATGCAACCCTGAACCCCTAACCCAGACCGATCATTGGCACTATACATGCGAAAAATACAGTCTAAGCTTACTCAAGCACAGGTTTGGAATTATGCCACGAGTCGCACTCTCCGAGGCCGCTTCCAGCCCGTAGGCTTCCAGGCCTGAGGGTAGGCTACGAGCCGGCTTCCTGCTCGTAGAGTATATAGTGCATACAGCTCGGAGAGAGGCCAGGGCGGCTTTGAATCCCAACAAATCTGGTTAGGTATGGTCAACGATTAGGTTGGTTCAGGATACCGGGAGCAGTGGAATCAGACAGAAAAAGAGTGCCCCGCCCTATTGAATTGGCAGGACGGGGCACTAAACGAAAGAAGGAAAACAAGCATTGCGAACCGGAAACCATTTCCAGCCCGTACGCTTGTACCTATTATCGGTTCAGTGGTGTGGATACTTTAGGCATTTAGCGGATTTTTTCTGACAACATGTTGTAAGTTCAGATATCGTTGATTGGGTGATTAGTTGATTGGTTAAGTGGTTATAAATATGGATTTATCCCACATTTGCAAAATAATTGGACACTGTCACTTAGGTTTCAGGTTTCAGCAATTAAAAAATCACAAATACCAAAACACAAATACCAAACAAATCACAATGACCGAAATTCAAAATTCCAAACGGATAATCCGCTGGCATTTGTGCCAAATAGCATAATTACCGGTGGACAAAAATTTGGATAACGATACGATACAACCGCGTTGAATGTTTTGGTCATTGGATATTGAAATTTGAGATTTATTTGTAATTTGATGTTTGTTATTTGTTATTTCCGGTTTATCCGGATTTAGGCCCTATTTATTGAAATCATATCATGTTTGCGCATGATTTATGCGATAGCCAATCTTCAATATTCAATTCGGGCTTGTCCGGGTTGGGTATTTATAAGCCAGCCCAAGGATAATCCACGGATCATACCGGCTGGCCGCTTCCGGTTTCCCCACAATTGGCCGTACCCCCCTCCCCAGCCCGCGGAACTGGCGCTGATCCGGGAGTATGGTCCCCAAAGGATTCTGGACCCGGCCCCCTAAAAAGTCCGCCATCGATCCCTGAATTCTGCACCTCCCGTACGCTGAGTTTTTTTCTTGACAAGTTTCGGGGAAACTCCTATAAATACTTTGTAGCTAAATTGTAGCTAATTTATAGCTATATACGGACCGGCGCGCATCGTCCAATTGACGCGAGAATGTGCAGAATGACAGCAGTCTGAGTCCGGTGGCTTTGGACGGGAATCGGGTGGTCGGCTTCATCATCAGCGAATTCATGACCCACAGTTTTGGCCTGGACCAGAGCGGTTGGATCAAGATAATAGGCGTTCACCCGACGGGTGAAGGTTTTTTTGAGTTAAGTGCCTGCAACCCGTGATTCATTAATCGTCTGGGAATTTCTACAACCTACTGAGAATATAGGTATTTTTTGGGACTTCTGAATCTGCTCCAGAAATGGAATATTCCAACATTCCCTCCGGGGCGTAGGCTCTACCCTACGGGCCGGAGGCCAATTGGGGCGAAGCCCCTAAGTTCAAAATATGCCACGGATTCAGGTAATATAGAAGGGGGAAAAAATGAGGTATGCAGAAACAGGGTTTAATTTAGAAATTGACCTAACCCGAGGGAAACATTGAGAAGGGTCGAAACGGACCCAAGAGACACCGAGCTTTATCTGGGGGGTCTAGGGTACTGCCGGGAAGATATTGTGGGACAGGGTTCCCCCTGAGGTTGAACCCTTTTCTCCCGATAAATCTACTGATATTCAGCGCCGGTCTTTTATGCGGCACACCTGCTACCGGTTGCAATCGAACCATTGTTTCTACCATTTCTCCCTCAGACCCGGTTAATGGCATTTTCAATGATGGGGGGATTTTTGGGCACCGGAATTGAAGTATGCCGGTTATGACAAAGTGATCTTTCGCGGTAAGTCCCCCGAGTCTGGTTTATTTGTGGATAAACAATGACAAGAGTAGAAATACGTGATGCCGGCTCATTTGCAGGGGTAAAGGCGCCCATTGAAACTGCAGAACTCATTCGGCAGGAGTTGAATGAGCCCGAAAGCCCAGGTGGCTGCTATCGGCCTGGCCGGTGAAAACAGGGTTTATTTTGCTTCCGTCGAGCAGGGCCGGTCCAGCGCCAGTCGAGGCGGAATAGGCGCTGTCATGGGAGACAAAGGATTAAAGGCGATAGCTGTTCGCGGAACAGGGGACGTCAATGTTGCCCAACCGGCTGAACTTTCCTGGAGCTTTGCAACGACAGTGCTGGAATATATAAAATTTCGAGAAGAAAATCCCGAATTCCGGGGGTAATGCCCATTTTAGCCGGGCTTGGTCACGCAAGAGATGCAAGTCAATGATGAGAAAGTGGCACACCGAGAATTTCGCATGTGGGGAAATTCCCGCGTCCGCAGAAAGGTTTTTGGAACGAAAGAAATCGAAAAGGAGTGGACGCGATACATGGAAAAGCGCGGACGCGGCTAGATGGAGTTGCTATAACTGTCCGATGAAATGCGCGGCAAGCAATTTCCATGCCCGGGACTTCCAACATACATGATGAAATGCTTCAGCGAAACTTACCTATGACACTGGCGGCCATGTCAGACCTGGATTTTGGTTTGACAATCGCTCAAATGGCTACTGGAGTACGGCGTGGACGGATTTCTCAACCCGCAAGTTATGGCCTTCGCCCTTGAACTTTACGAAAACGGCATTTTAACTGATAAAGACTTTCCGGGAATGCCGTCCGATAGCGAGGGGAGATTTTACTGGTTACTTGACAGAATTGTCCGGCGGGAAGGGATCGGAGATGTTTTGGCCAATGGTACTTATTGGGCGGCCCAAGAGATTGGTAAGGGCGCAGAAGAATATGCTCATAACAATATTAAGAAACATGAGCAGCTGCCTCTCAAACTGTCAATGCTGAATCCCATTTATTTCCTTATGTATGCCACCGGAGAGAAGATGTGTATCACCCAAACTGAAGGGTCAGTACCCCCAGATACCCATTGTTGATAAGGAAGAGAGAGAGAAAGTTTGTAAAGAGATTGGGATCCAGCTCCTGAGAAAGAGTTTAAACAAATGGTAGACGGGAACTCGCGGAGACCCACGTCAACATACCCATCTATTGAAAGCGTCTGTCAACATTGCTAGACTGGCATGAGACGATGCATTACATTGATGACGGCCTCGGGCATGTGCTCCGGTTTGTCATCATTTCGCGCTGAAGGCCTCCGTATCATATACACAATTACCCGAAATTTATCTCATCAGGTGCCGGGATCGATATGGATGAAGCGGAATGGGACACAGCAGCCAAAAGGTACCGAACTTTAGTTAGAGCCCTTAATATAGGAAGAGGCATGCGAGAAGAAGGATGAGAAGCCGCCAGAAGAACCATTGGAAGAAGAGATTTCCCGAGACTTGAAGAAGGAGCTCTTAGATACGTATTACAAATTCAAGGGGTGGAATAACGAGGGTATTCCTACTAAAGAGTCGTTACATGAATTGGGATTTGGATTACGTGAGCGAAGACTTCATAGAGAGGGGGATCTTGACGGATAGTGAGATGCTCCTTCTCAAGAGACCTCGGCTGGAAAAGAGTAGAAGTGGCTTGAAAACCCCATCTGAGGCCCAATAGCGGCGTTGCCCGCGGATTCAAATGCTCACGTACTATCGTGTACGCTCCGCTTTAAATCCGCAGGACGCCTTGCCCTTGAACCCGATCTGGGGTTTTGAAACCACTTCTGGGAATAATGCGAAGGGAGTACAACCGTGAGTGGTGAGAAAAAGAAGAAAACAATTAAAACCATAAAAATTGATGTTGATAAATGCAATGGTTGCCGGGCGTGTGAGGTAATCTGCTCCTCCTTTCACGCTGCAGCCAAAATATAGCAGCAATAATCCGGCCAGGGCTCGTATTCGGGTGTATTCGTGAACCACTTTCAGACATATATGTTCCGGTATACGCGGGTGAATATACTCCGGCCGAATGTGCCGGCAGAGACAAATACATACGATTGACGGAAAGGAATACGACGAGTGTGCCTTCTGCAGAGCTTCCTGCCCGTCCAGAGACGAGTTCAAAGAACCCGATTCCGGGTCTCCCTCTAAAATGCGATATGTGTGAAGACGAAGACAGAGCCCTTGTGTGTGAAGGTGTGCTTAGCGGATGCCCTGGTTTTAGAAGAAAGGGAAGAGGAAGTCGAAGAAGAGGAAGAGCAGGAGGAGTTGGAGATCGGATTGGAATCATTGACAAAAAAACATGGAGTGCAGAAGGTATGGATGCCATTGCCCGAATGTCGAAGCAGGGTTAAAACATTAAGACGAAAAAAGAGGATTGATAAAGACAGTGGAGAACGTAGCCGACTATAAAGAGATCGTAGACGTCATAAAAGAGTCCGGTGGAGAGGCCTTTAAATTTTGCTATCAATGCGGATTATGCGATACGGTTTGCCCGTGGAATCGGGTTAGAACCTTTAGTATGCGCAAGATAATCCGAGAGGCTACGTTCGGTATGACTCAGGTAGAAAGTGAAGATATATGGCGTTGTACTTCCTGCGGAAACTGCCCTCGGCAGTGCCCCAGGGGAGTGAAAATAATAGAATCCGGGGTATCCTTACGCAGGATTGCCACGGAATATGGGGTCTTTCCTACTTCTGTCCTTCCTGTCCGCGGCATCAGCGCAAGCCTCATTGGCGAAGGTAACCCCTTGAATGAAAAGCGAACAAATCGGGGCGGATTGGGCAGAAGGTCTGTCTGTAAAAGCGTTCAGCGAGGGGATGGAAATTTTATATTTCCCCGGCTGCTACCTGAGCTATGACCCCAGATTAAAAAAGGTCGCTAGAGCCACAGCCAGTATCCTTAACAAGGCAGGGATAGATTTTGGGATACTGGGCTCCAAGGAGAGCTGCTGTGGAGAAAGCATCCGCAAAGACGGGTGATGAGGAATTATTCAAACGCCTGGCCAGAGAAAACATCAAAAATTTTATCGAAAATGGGGTCAAGAAAATCCTTGTTTCTTCCCCTCATTGCTACCACACTTTCAAAAACGAGTACCCCGAATTTATGGTGAACTTTGAGGTGGTTCATATCTCCCAATATGTATTCGAGCTTATTAATGAGGGCAGGCTTGAGCTCACCAAAGGAGTATGGGAAGAAAGTGACGTATCATGACCCCTGTTACCTGGGTCGACATAATGGCATTTATGACGAGCCCCGGGAGGTCTTAAAGAAGATACCCGGTTTAGCGCTGGATGAGATGCCTGATTCGCGGGTAGATAGTCTGTGCTGCGGCGGCGGTGGCGGCAGGATTTGGATGGAAACGCCAAAGGGTGAAAGATTCTCCGATCTCAGATTAGAACAAGCGACTGGGGTCGGGGCTGAGGTGCTGGTTACTGCCTGCCCATATTGCATCACCCATTTTGAGGAAAGCAGGCTAACCCTGGCGGATAGTGAAAGCCAGGAGACTGGGGATAGTGAAGTCATAGAGATTAAGGACATCACGGAAATATGTCGCAGAAGTGATTTAAAGAACCATCAAATCGGGTAAAGGCGGATAGAAATGGAAAAAGAACAAATTGAACAGCTTGGTAAGAGTCCGGCAGACAGCGATTTCGGAGATGTTATGGTTGTCGGTGGAGGGATCAGCGGTATTCAAGCCTCTCTCGATCTTGCCGATTCGGGTTATAAGGTTTATTTGGTTGAGAAATCACCTGCCATCGGCGGCAAGATGGCCCAGCTTGACAAGACCTATCCCACCAATGACTGCTCCATGTGAATACTCTCGCCCAAACTGGTCGAGGTCGGCCGGCATCCCAACATAGAGGTCCTGACCTATACAGAAGTTGACGCTTTAGAAGGGCAAGCAGGAGACTTCAAGGTCACCTTAAATAAAAAACCCAGATACATTATTGAGGACAAATGCACGGGTTGTGGTACCTGCGTAGAGTACTGCCCGGTCGAATATCCCTGATCCATACAATCAAGACTTATCGGCGAATAAAGCCGTCCATATATACTTCTCTCAAGCCGTTCCCCTTGTCACTTATATACATGAAAGCTGTATTTATCTTAAAGAGAAGAAATGTTCTATTTGCGAAGGCGTCTGTAAGAATGAGGCCATAGATCTTCATCAAGAGGCGCAGAAGGTGGAAGTAAAAGTAGGGCGATCGTTCTGTCGCGGGCTATGAGGCATTTGACCCTAAGTTGAGGGGCGACTATGGCTACGGAAAGATGGAGAACGTGGTAACCAGTCTTGACTTTGAACGGCTATTATGTGCCACCGGGCCACACGAAGGTGAGGTATTGCGCCCTTCCGATAAGAAACACCCCCATAAAATCGCCTGGATTCAGTGCGTGGGTTCCAGACAGGTTATCCCGGGCGGCAACAGCTATTGTTCAGCCGTATGCTGCACCTATACCCAGAAGCAGGTGATTTTGACAAAAGATCATAACGCCGAGGCAGAGTGTACGATATTCCATAACGATATTCGTTCCTATGGCAAGGATTTCGAACCCTTTTACCAAAGAACCCAGCAACTTCCCGGGGATTCGGTTTATAAGAAGCTACGTATCCATAGGAAAAGAGATCCCGCAAAGCAAGAATGTAACGCTAAAATACGCTACTGCCGAGGACGGAGTAAAGGAAGAAGAATTCGATCTGGTGGTATTATCCGTTGGATTGAACCCTCCTGCTGATTATGAGGATCTGGCAGATCAGTTCGGAATCGAGCTCAATTCACACGGATTCTGTAAAGCACTTCCTTCCAATCCTATACAGACCACCCGGCCGGGGATCTTTGTAAGCGGCGCCTTCCAGGGCCCTATGGATATCCCCGAGTCTGTTTTTTCCGCCAGCGGAGCCGGCTCCCAATGTGGTGAATTGCTTGACTACCGACGAGGGCAGCTGTCCAAAGAAAGGATATATCCACCGGAAAAGGATGTCTCGGAAGAAGAGGCCAGGGTAGGTGTTTTTGTGTGTCATTGCGGCGCTAATATCGGAAGAGTGGTAGATGTTCCTTCCGTAGTGGATTATGCCGCGACCTTGGACAACGTTGTCTACGCTACAGAACAGTTATTTTCATGTGCGACTGATTCTGCCCAGTCAATAACGGAGACGATCCAGGAAAAGGGGCTCAACCGAGTGGTTGTCGCTGCCTGCTCCCCCAGGACCCTTGAACCGTTATTCCGGGACACGCTTCGGGAGGCGGGAATTAATCAATATTTCTTCGAAATGGCGAATATCAGAGAACATTGCTCCTGGGTCCACTCTAAAGAAAAGGAAGATGCCACCCGAAAAGGCAAAGGATATAACCCGGATGTCGGTCGCACGCGCTTGCCATTTGCAGCCCTTACAGGAAATTGATCTGCCGGTCAACCGGACGGCGTTAGTGGTTGGTGGCGGTATAGCCGGCATGACTTGTGCGCTTTCCATAGCCAACCAGGGACATGAGGTTTACCTGCTGGAAAAGGATACAGACCTGGGGGGAACGGCAAGAAGAATCCATTACACGCTGGATGGGATGGATGTTCAGGCCTATTTACGTGATCTTGTGCGCAAGGTTTATCAGCACCCCTCAATACATGTATACACGGATGCCATCATCACAGAGGCTACCGGTTATGTTGGGAATTTCGTAACCAAGGTGAAGTCTGAAAGAGGGGGACACAGAATTAAAACATGGCGCAGCCGTCATCGCTGTTGGTGCTGATGTATATAAACCGACCGAATATCTTTACGGGGAAGATGACAGAGTAATGACCAACCTTGAGTTGGAGGAACGGATCATCAATGCAGAAGAAAGGCTGATAAACTCCCGGAGTCTGGTGATGATCCAGTGTGTCGGTTGCCGACAGGAAGATCGAAATTACTGCGCCCGGATCTGCTGTAACCAGTCTATAAAGAACGCCCTGAAACTAAAAAAGATAAATCCCCAGATGGATATCTACATTCTCTTTAGGGATATAAGAACGTATGGGTTCGCAGAGGATTATTACCGGGAAGCGTCAAATAACGATGTGAAGTTCATCCGCTACGAGCCTGATGATAAGCCTCAGGTAGAAGCTGTCGAGCAGGAAGGCCGGCCGGTTTTAAGGGTTGCCGTGACCGATCCCATTTTAGGTAAGAGGCTTGCTATAGATGCCGATTACCTTGCTTTGGCTGCTGCCGTTATTCCCCCCGCGGGAAACAGGGAAATATCTCAATTTTTCAAGGTCTCATTGGGCCCGGATGATTTTTTCAAAGAAGCCCATGTCAAATTAAGACCGGTTGAGTTTGGTACAGAAGGCGTTTATCTTTGCGGCCTGGCTCACTATCCTAAGCATATACCGGAATCGATTAACCAGGCTTATGGGGCTGCAAGTCGAGCTTTAACCTTACTCTCACATGATATCGTCACCGTCTCAGGTTCTGTTTGCGAGGTGGATGAGAAGACGTGTATGGGCGTGTGGGGCATGTATCGCAGCCTGTACGTATGGTGCCATAGAGTTTCGTAAGACAAAACAGGGCAAAAGGCTGTGGTTAATCCTGTTCTCTGTAAAGGAGACGGCCTCTGCAACGCAAAGTGTCCAACAGGGGCGATTTTTCTAAAGCACTTTACCGATGAAGACCTCTTGAGCCAAATTGATGCGGCGGCTGGAGCCTAATTGTAAGAACGTATGACAACGCTCAATTAGGCTTTGTTAATGCATTGGGGTAAAGATCGAGTGTATTAGAAAGACGTACATACCTCAATCGAATAGAGCCAGGATACTATGTTTCATCGAAACGGTAATTTATGGTCACAAACAAGTGCGAGATTTTTCAAAGCTTGATTGATAGCAGTGCTACGCGAGTGAAAAATTCGAGACACGCATAATCCATACAATGCCTTTTCCGGATGGACACGACGAAAGGAGTTGAGACCGAATGACTACAGGACTTACAATTTAAACCCAAAATATTAGGTTTTGTATGCCATTGGTGAGCATACGGCGCTGCTGACATGGCTGGAGTTTCCAGACTGCAATATTCAACTGAAATCAGGCTTATTCGCGTCATGTGTTCCGGTAGAGTCGACCTGGAATTTATACTCCGAGCCTTCTCAAATGGAATGGATGGGGTGTTTATTGGTGGTTGCCGTCTTAATGAATGTAATTATATCACCCATGGAAATTACGATGCATTAAACATGGTGCTTCTATGTAGAAAAATAATGGAGCACATCGGGCTGAACCCGGAAAGATTAAGTATCGAATTTATGTCTTCCGGTGAAGGAATCCTTTTTACCGAAGTTGTTGATGATTTTAGTAAGAAGGTGAAGGAGTTAGGGACGCTTGGCAAAGGCGAAGAAATAGACGAAAATGAATTAAAGTCCAAACTTGAAGAAGTTAGAAAACTGATCCCCTACATCAAGATAGTGAAAAGGAGAAGCTGGCGTCACGCTCTTGAAAAACGAAGAAGAATATGACGGATTTTTCACCAGAGACGAGATAGACAAGTTATTCAGTGAAGCCGTCTCGTACTATATTAATCCGGATAAGTGCCAGGCCTGTATGATTTGCCGCAAGAGATGCCCGGTAGAGGCGATTACAGGTGGCAAGAACCAGATCCATGTAATTGACCAGGATAAATGCATAAAATGCGGAACTTGCTTTGAAGTTTGCCCCCCTCGCTTTGGTGCGGTGGATCAGATTTACCGGCGAGCCTGTTCCGCCTCCTATTCCTGAAGAAGAAAGAACGATCGTCAGAAAGAGGCAAAAAAAGGAGAGTGTGTCATAGTCTTAGGACCCAGATTGCCCAGGAAATCTTCTGGAAAACATCAAATGAATTTTTTCATCAATATGGAGCAGGTTATATCTCCTAAATCATAAATAGATAAGCCCTTTTCAGTTTCAATACCCCATTTTTTGATTTAGATTGGACGCCCGACTCACTGATACGATAAGTTGCATGTATTCAAATCGTATCTGCAATAATCGTTTAAAAAATGATAGTTGGCCGTTTGGCAAGTTAGGTCTCCAACAATTGAAATACCCCGCCAATATCCCGCCTAAACCCCGCCCCATTTTAAAACATACCCTGCCTATCCCGCCAGTACCCCGCCGGTTTTAATAAAAACATACCCCGCCTACCCTGCAAATTTGAAAAAGATACCCCGCCGCGTCGCGCAGATAAAATCATGGGCTTTATTTGCAAAAGCTAAAATGTTAAACCCCTCGCTCAATTATGTTCCGGGAGACCTGGAGCTTATAAACAGGAAAAGGCCTGAAGTTGCCGCTTCAGGCCTTTAATGCGGACAAACCGTAAAGCAAACGGAAGCCCACCACACGGATATTACATACCATGGCTTTCGATTGCTTTCAAGAGCGGAGGCGATCGAATGTGCAGTGACGTATTATTAATTGAACTGGAATGTAAACATTGTAAGCGAAGATATAATATTTGCCGAAAATGTTATCGAGGTCATCTCTACTGCTCCAGCAGCTGTCGCCGTGAAGCTCAGTTGAAGGCTCATCGCAAGGCCCAAAGCCGATACCGTACTTCTAAAAAGGGCCGCGAAGCCCATAGTTGCAATGAAAAAAAGCGACGGATGGGTAAAATAAAAAAAACCATGGCTGATACCTCTACGAACACCCCCCCTTTGCGTGTTATCTTATATCCCATTGTGCAAAATACGAAGCCACGCTGCAGTTTTTGCGGTGTTTACGGTAAAATTGTGGATGTTTTTCCACCTCGGTAATGTTTTTTGCGCTGTGCCAAGCGGAAATTAACACAATATCTATTAAATTGCAGGGGAGCTGCGCAAATGAAACGACATTTTTCATCTCAGGAGCTATTCGTATTACGAAATCACATACCCATTGATACTTTGATAGAAAAGCACTTAATGCTGCCATCAAAGTTCAGTGAAGGATATTTTCGATTTCTTTGTCCTGTCTGTCATGAATTTCAAACCGCCACCAATCCGAAAACCAACTTGGGCCGATGTTTTCGCTGCGAACGCAATTTTAACACCATCGACATGGTCATGATCTGCAAAGGGCTCAGATTTGTTGAATGCGTAAAATACCTGAAAACGATTCCAAACCATTTGGAGTGAAAAACAGATAGACAGGAGTGTTTAAATGAAAAAGCTCAAACAGGCTGTCGATGACTACCTGCTGTGGATGATCTCCAGCGGTTATGCCGATAAGACCATCAAAAATTATCAACAGGTATTAGAGGATTTTGTTCACTTCGTAGAGGGTCATCAGATCCACTGGGACAATGTTTTTTCTTCAGAAAATATCGACGGGTTTCATCAAATCGCAAAAGATGAATTGACCGCTGTCAGGGGATTATGCCGTTATCTTGTGAAACAAAAAAGAATCAACGCACCCATTGAAAAACAAAAACATCTGCTGACCGATGTCTATGAAGCCTACCTGCATTACTATGCCACCGCCCGGCAGGTCAACAACGGACGCATTAAGTCGATTAGAAGAGTATTAGCCGCTTTGGAAAACTACCTTGAAAATAGAAGGATAAAATTGACTGTTTTAACCATTGAACACCTCGATGCGTTTTTCGCTGAATTTAATTGCGGCTTTTCTCCGGCCACCTGTAAAGTGTACCGTTCGATAATCAGAGGATTTTTAAGCTATCTGTATCATCAACGCCAAATTTTAAAGCGTGATTTGGCCCCGCTGGTCGTGGGTGCCCCCATGTTCGCGAAGGCCAAACCGCCAACTTTTTTGCGTTCCAATGAGCTAAAAAGCATGTTTGACAGCATTGACCTTTGCTCGCAAAGCGGCCTGCGAACCTATGCCATGCTCCAGCTGGCCTACAGCCTGGGGCTAAGACCCATAGAGATATGCCAGATAACTTTGGACAATATATCCTTTCGCAAAGCCGAATTAAACATCAATTGGCGCAAATGCCATAATCCTTTAAGGCTGCCTTTAGCCGAAGTTACAATCAAAGCCATCGCAGCTTACATTATCGGCGCCCGGCCGCAAAGCACCCTTCGAACCCTGTTTTTAAGCCTTATGCCGCCATATGGTCCCATCACACCGACAACGGTTCATCATCATTTTAAGATTGTGATGCAAAAGATTAACCCGGCTGCAAGTGTCTATTGGCTTCGGCATACCTATGCGCAAAATCTTCTGCAAGCCGGCGTGTCACTATATGAGATCAAAGAACTACTGGGTCATGACAGCATCGAGTCAACCAGAAAGTATCTTCTTATCCACATTAAATTGATGCGGGAGATTTTGTTTGATGAATAAGTTTGAAAGTTTTCTGGCACAACAGTTGGAACAATACGTCATCTATCGCCACAAGCTGGGCTATGCAATGAAAGCCTCATTGTGGCATCTTAAAACTTTTGATCGCTACCTAATCCAAAAGCAAGTTGAAGAGGTTTTATTGCCACCTTCATTTTTTATGGGGCTGCAAGCCGATCTTAAAATTGAATCCCGATCGATCAACAATATTGTTGCATCCGTACGCGTCTTCTTTAACTATCTTGTGCGCACGGGCGCATATAACCAAAACCCGGTAAAGGACATCCCTTATCTGCCTGAAAACGATATTATGCCTTATATCTTTTCACCCTCACAAGTAGACCACTTACTGTCGGCCGTCAGCAGCAGGATACGAAAAGAAGCAAGGCATTTATACTTAATGGATCTATCCTACCACATGGCTGTAGTGTTGCTGGCGCGATGCGGCTTGAGAATCTCAGAACCTTTACGTTTGAAGCTCAACCATTACCGCTTTGACGAGAAAACCATTTACATTGAAAAGACCAAGTTTAAAAAAGACCGCTTGATTCCGCTACCCGCATCTGTTGCCGGGGGACTTGAAAACTATCTGGCCGCACGCCGCGGCCTTCTGGGTAATGTTGTCAATAATTATCTTTTAGCAAACTATGCCGCCAGAGGTTTAAACGGCAATCGTGTCCGGCTGGTCTTTGATCGAGCCGTCAGCGATATCGGCCTTGAGAAGCCCAGACAGATCATCGGCAATGTAAATATCAGCTC
>PVMK01189497.1_pt2 | contig 27872 bp, 28 predicted proteins | sample 1853481 | NCBI WGS metagenome assembly PVMK01 (sample SAMN08533507, study PRJNA380276) | Marine sediment metagenome, whole genome shotgun sequencing project. | reverse complement strand
ACAATACACCGGACGCCTGCATCGCTCCCATGATATGAAGAAGGAGGTTATCATCTATGACTACGCCGACCTTAATGTTCCTATGCTTGCAAAAATGTACGCCAGACGGCTTAATGGCTACAGAGCTATTGGATATGAGTTAAAGGATTAATCTACTGGAAATACTGAAAACCGGGTTTTCCGAAATAGTTTGTACAAGCCACCTCTTAACCTATTGATTTTCCTTAATCGGTGCCGAAGGTTGGTCGCTAAAGCAAATGAAAGTAAAAACAATGGGTTAGCCAATTCAAAAAGCAAAGCGGTTCCAGATAACTACCTGAAACCGCTTCATTTATTATGGTGCCGAAGGCCGGAATCGAACCGGCACGAGTTTCCCCACTGCGCCCTCAACACAGCGTGTCTACCAATTCCACCACTTCGGCATCTTAATTATTTTCTGCCGGGGCTGTCTCTTCCCGGGGTACAACAACCTTTGGCTGTACATCCACAGGCGCTTCAGCAGGCATGGCTGCCTGATGAGTTGGAGCAACAGTCTTAACGCCTTTCATGATCGAACCGCCTGTTGGATTGGCAGAAAGATATGCAAGGCTTAAAGATGTTACCATGAAGATAACAGCGGCAAATGTTGTGATCTTCCCAAGCAAAGGAGCAGGACCTGATCCTCCGAATACCGTCTGTGCGGCTCCGCCAAATGCAGCTCCCATTTCAGCGCCTTTTCCTGACTGTAAAAGCACGATGCAAATAAGTGTTATTGATACAAACACATGTACTGTAAGCAAAAATGATGTCATATCTCTTTTTTACCCTTTTTCTATTATAAAACTGCTTTCGAATGAAATGAATAAAGATACTCTATTATTCAACAAACATCAAGGATTATCTTAAACAGACCCTTTTTACGATTCAAATCTCACCAGGCGGGCAAAAGAGTCTGCCTTAAGGCTTGCACCGCCCACAAGAGCGCCGTCAATATCCGGCTGAACCATGAGCTCATCCACATTTTCAGGTTTTACACTGCCGCCGTAAAGGATGCGCACACCATCAGAAATAGCTGGATCATAAATACCTTCAACAATACCTCTAATATTTTTATGAACTTCCTCTGCCTGGTCAGGAGATGCTGTCTTTCCGGTACCTATTGCCCATACCGGTTCATAAGCAATTATTATTTTTGCCATATCTTCTGCTGAGATGTCAACTAAACCGCCCTTTATCTGGGTCTCAACCACAGACATAGTACTGCCTGCTTCCCTCTCCTCCAGGGTTTCACCAACACATAATATCGGGATTAGACCGGCTAAAAGCGCCGCCTTTATTCTTTTGTTAACCGTCTCATCAGTCTCGCCGAAATACTGTCTTCTCTCTGAATGACCGATGATAGCATGGCTGCACCCGGCATCTGTTATCATATTTGGAGCAATCTCACCGGTAAAAGCGCCTTTTTCTTCCCAGAAAATGTTCTGGGAGGCAACTTTTATGTTTGAACCATTAAGCTCAGCTGAAACTGAAGCCAGGGCTGTATAAACCGGAGAAACAATAATTTCTACATCTGTTACGCCTTCAACTTTTCCTTTAATCTCACGAACAAGTTCAAGAGCCTCTGAAATTGTATTGTGCATCTTCCAGTTGCCCGCTATAACAGGTTTTCTCATATGATACTCCATTAAAAACAGTTAACAGTTAATGGCTTCGTAAAAAGTCCAACTTTGGCGTTGCGCTGCATCCTTAGTCATTGCGGCGTACGGTGAGTACGCCTCATTCCTTCGGATTTACGCGCCTTGAATTTGAAGCTTTTTACTTTGCCATCCTTTTTGCCGTTGCCTCAAGCGTCAACGCTCCTCGAATGAAATGCTCTTCAAGCATAGCGCTCATCTTTAGCCTTTAGGCCTTACTTATCCAGCGCTGCAATTCCAGGAAGGGTCTTACCCTCCATCAGCTCCATGAATGCGCCGCCGGCAGTTGAAACAAATGATACCTTGTCCTGATTGCCTGATTTTTTTAAGGCAGAAACAGAATCGCCTCCCCCCACAATACTCATACAGTCAGCTTCGGCAATACAGTCGGAAACAGCATAGGTTCCCTTACAGAATTCATCGATCTCGAAAACGCCCATGGGCCCGTTCCAGACAACGGTCTTTGCCTCTTTAACTGCCTGTTTGAAAATCTCGACTGTTTCCGGTCCGATATCAAGTCCCATCCAGCCGGGCGGAATTAAATCCGCTGAAACTGTCTTAGTTGGCACACCGCCTTTAAACTCTTCAGCAACAACACAGTCAACCGGTAAAAGAAGCTTCACACCCTTTGCTTCAGCCTTTTTCATAACTGCCCTTGCAGTATCAATTAAGTCTTCCTCAACCAGAGAATTACCAATCTCTTTTCCCTGGGCTTTAAGAAAAGTAAATGCTATACCGCCGCCAACGATTATACAGTCCACCTTCTGGATAAGGTTCTCCAGCACCTCGAGTTTACCCGAGACTTTAGCGCCGCCGATTACAGCGGCAAGAGGACGTTTCGGGTTTGTCATGGCGCTTTCAAAACTCTGGATCTCCTTTTTCATCAGAAATCCGGCAGCACAGATGGGCACAACCCTGGTTATGGCTTCAACCGAAGCATGGGCACGGTGTGAAACAGCAAAAGCATCACTAATGAATACATCCGCGCTTGCACCGAGTCTGGCAGCAAAGTCGGCATCGTTTTTAGTTTCCTGGTCATAAAACCTCAGGTTCTCAAGCAGCACAACCTCGCCCGGCTTAAGTGCTTTACCGGCTTCAATGGCTTCATCACTGATACAGTCCTCAACAAACTTAACCTCAACTCCAAGCAGCTCTGAAAGACGCTCCGCAACCGGCTTAAGACTCATCTCCTTAACGGGTTTTCCTTTTGGCCGGCCAAGGTGAGAAGCACAGATAACCGCCCCGCCATTATCCAGCACATACTTAATAGTGGGGATGGTTGCTGTTATCCGGTTGTCATCGGTGATGTTCTGATTTTCATCAAGAGGCACATTAAAGTCTGCCCGGATAAAGACTTTTTTTCCGTTTACATCGATATCGTCAACATATTTGATTGTCATACTCTGTTCCTTACATAACCAGTTAAAGGACACATAAGGTTTTTGGCCTGCGTACTTTAGTACAATATATAAGTATTTAAAGTACTTAAAATACTTGAAATACTTAAAGTTAAAAACTTTAACCCGGTTCAGACACTTTAAATACTTTAGTTCACTTTAAGTACTTTAGGCACTATTAAATTACTTTACCGTATCCATATGAAGGATAAGATCACATACTTTATAGGAATAACCCATTTCATTATCATACCAGGATACAACTTTTACAAAGTTATCACTAAGTGCGATTCCTGCGCCTGCATCAAAAATAGAAGTGCGCGGGTCTCCAAGAAAATCAGTTGATACCACTGCATCTTCAGTATATCCTAGAATTCCCTTAAGCTCACCTTCTGAAGCTGCTTTCATAGCTGCCTTAATATCTTCATAGCTTGCGCCTTTTTCCAGACGGACAGTCAGGTCAACGGCTGACACATCAGGTGTCGGAACACGGAAAGCCATACCGGTCAGTTTACCGTTAAGTTCAGGAATAACCTTGCCAACCGCTTTAGCAGCACCGGTTGAAGAAGGGATAATGTTCTGAGCTGCTCCGCGTCCGCCTCTCCAGTCTTTCAGTGAAGGAGCATCAACAGTCTTCTGGGTTGCTGTAACAGCATGAATAGTTGTCATAAGACCTTCTGCAATTCCCCAGTTGTCATTTAAGACCTTGGCAACAGGCGCCAGGCAGTTTGTGGTGCATGAAGCATTAGACACGATATCCATATCAGCAGTATAATTTTTGCTGTTTACGCCCATTACAAACATGGGGGTATCATCTTTTGAAGGCGCTGACAACACAACGCGTTTTGCGCCGGCTTTAATATGAGCTTCCGCTTTTTCACGGGTAAGAAAAAGTCCTGTAGACTCAACTACATATTCCGCCTCGATTTCATTCCATTTAAGATTTGCAGGATCTCTTTCAGCGCTAACACGAATCGTATTTCCGTTTACCACAAGATTTCCGTCTTTAACTTCGATCTCTCCGTTAAATTTTCCATGAGTAGAATCATATTTCAGCATATATGCCATGTAATCCACATCGATAAGATCATTAATTCCTACCACCTCGATTTCAGAAATATTATTAGCCGCACGAAAAACAAGACGACCAATTCTTCCAAAACCATTAATTCCGATTTTTACTGCCATGATAAATACCTCCTTACATAAACTCTATGATTATTGAATACCTGTTATTTCTTTTTGGTTATTGTTTACAGCTGTACATTTCTGTGTTTCAGCGATAAGATAACCTTTGATATAAACTTGTTTTTATTATCAAATCCACTGATTAATATACAAAAGCAAATTTCTTCGATTTAAAACATCACAAACACAAAGTAATTTAAAATATAACCATATTTTTGAAGGAATTTCAATGAAAAAAGAATCTGAGCTTCTTTTCGAACTGAGAGACATTATCCGCAGGTTGCGAGCACCGGACGGATGCCCCTGGGACAGAAAGCAGACCCCAAAAGATGTAAAAAATTATCTCACTGAAGAGCTGTATGAGCTTTTAGAAGCCATAGACACAAATGATATTCAGCTAATTATTGAAGAAACAGGCGATATCTTGTTTATGCTATTTTTCCTGGTCAACCTTTTTGAAGAAAAAGAAGAATTCTCTCTTGTCGATGCCCTTCATTCAATCAAGGCAAAGATGATTCACCGGCACCCCCATGTTTTCGGCAATACAAATGTCAATTCCGCGGAAGAAGTAAAAGACAATTGGCAAAAATTAAAACTCAAAGAGGGCAAAAAACCCAAAAAATCATTCCTTGACGGAATACAGAAAAACCTGCCTGCCCTTTCCTATGCAAATTCAATTACTTTAAGAGCCTCACAAACAGGTTTTGACTGGAAATCTCCAGAAGAAGTTTTTGAGAAAATAAAAGAAGAGATATCTGAACTTGAAAACGAAATCAGGTCGAACAATAAGGAAAAAATTAAAGAAGAAATAGGAGATGTTATTTTCTCCTTAGTAAATTTAAGCAGGCATCTTGAGATTGAACCGGAACAGGCGCTTAGAAAAACAAACCAAAAATTTAAAGAACGGTTTGAACATATCGAAAAAAAACTTACGAATCAGGGAAGAAGCCTTAAAAGCGCAAGCCTTGAAGAGATGGACAGAATCTGGGAGGAATCAAAAAAACTGGAAAGTTAATTTTTCCTAACTGGTTTTATCTTAATATCTTTTCCATCATAGTTCACATCAAGGTAAAAATCGTCGCCATACTTCGTCCGGATCTCTTTTATTTTTTCATGCAGATACTTATTTAATTTTGCCTTATCGCACGACTTGTGAAAATACCTCTTATATAGAGAAGAATATTTTTCAGTAACCTGCCTGATATTATTTTCAATTTCCAGGAAAACCGCATCCATTGGTTTTTGAGCATTAATACTTTCAACCTCCGCTCGTGTAAATTTTCTTCCTTTAAAGAAATCCGCACCACGTGACAACCGGCCTTCTTCAATATCACGAAGACCCTTTTCCCATTTTACCCGGTATGAAATAAACTTCTGCAAAAAAGTTTCGATATAAAAACGCAGACTCGATGAAGTAGATATATCTCTTTCCCGTGTAATCAGTGTTACCTCACGTTTTAACTGATTAAAATCTTTAACAGGAGGTACTCTGTCCTGACCGACAAAGTAAAAATTGAATTTTCTGTCCAGCCTTTGGAGTCCGCTTTCAAGTTCGGAAATTTTTTGTTTGATATCCATTATGATCCGGAATTTGATATTAATACGGTTAAAGTAATTTATTTAATTAAAAGAATCAAGGCAAAGGATTTGAAATCTTTATGAGCAGACAAATTAACAGCAAAAGAACCTGACCTCAACCAGTTTTTCAACATCAACTGTTAATAAGCCTGTGGATAAACCTGTGGAATAAACCAGAAAACCCTTTAAATAAAGGGGTGCTCAGCAAACTGCTCAAAAATTGAGCATCCAAATAAAAACAAGTTATATCAATATGTTAAATAACAATTGCACTAAAATCAAAATAACAGTTGTTTTTTCCACATTATCAAATCACTTAGCTATAATTACAAAACCAACACCTCTATTCTTCAGACGAGTATATTTGATATATTCAGGTTTTTCTCAAAAAACACCTTTAAAATCTTTCAAACATCCTTTATGCGGATGTTTTTAATTATTGATCATTTAATAGTGTCTCACAGGCATCCATAGCACTTTGCACTGAAAGCAGGCGCATACAATTCCTAGGCTCGCAATCTGTAAGGTAACAGGGCACACACTCAAGTGTTTCATTTATAACCACAATACTTTACTCATTCTGTGGACCAACATAAAACGGATCTGTAGGACCGAAAAGCCCTACAACAGGAATATCCAGTGAAGAAGCAAGATGCATGATCCCGGAATCAATACCCACAAACAGAGCCGCCTTTTTTAATAACCGCACAGAGAGTCTGTAGATTTATTTCCCCTGAAAAATTAACGAGTTTTATTTTGTCTCCACCAGCCTTTTTGGTGACATAGTCTTCTATAATCTTATTGGAAGCTACATTGTCAGCACTACCCACAAGCACTGGAACCAAACCGAATTTTTCATATAGGAGAAAAATTAAATCTGCAAACTTTTTTTCCTCCCAGGTTTTTGTCACCCTTCGATTTGATGCACCTGGAGAAACAACAACAAACCTGTCCGGAAGAAAAAGGTTATCAGCATTTGCATCTGTTCTTAGCAGCCCGACATAATCATTCTTGCTAACAGGAATACCCAGTGTCTTCAATAGTTTGGAATTGTTATACCAGCTGTTATGTCCGTCAATTGTCTCTTTCACATCAAAAAATGGTTTCCAGGGAAAATCAGGAAACCCTGCTTTTATTCCTGCATTACTGAAAGAAGCCATTCCAAGACATTCCTCTGAACGAGAAAGGGATATTAAAAGGTCATAATTGTTTTTCCGAATCTCCTTTAACAATCTTAATTTTGCTGCAAATCCGCTTTCCCTTAAATATATCTCGTCAACATAGGGCGAATCTTTAAGCAATTCTGCCAGATACGGTTTGACAATCGAATGAATAACTGCTTGGGGAAATTGATCACGAAGGGATTTTAAAAGAGGAAGCGAAAAAACCAAGTCACCAATCTGGTTGAGATGGATAATACATATTTTTTTACAGTCCATAAAACAATTAAAAAAAGAAGTTATCGTCTTCTATTATTGACAATTCGCTGATCTTTTTATCTGAACAGACAAAATCTTCCACCCACCAGTTTACATGGTGATAAAAACACCCCACAATACCACATTCCTTTTCTGCATTAAAGTTTTTGAGGGAATTTGCTGTATTATTTAGTGTCTCATCAAATAATTCCTGATCACAATAACCACAGGGTTCCGCAAGCCTGGCATTATCAACACCCCTGAACGCAGGACAGTGAAAAATTCCAGCAGAGGTTACAACTGTATTAAAAAAGTGCATGTGGCATGTTTTGGGCTGTCTCTTCAGATCATCTACCTTGTTATCAATAATTGCCTTCAGATTGACACTTTCAAGCAGTTTTATACTTCCCTTGGCAGCCTGTTTTGCCTGTTTTAAATTATGCTTTATATCAAAAATAATTTTCTTCTCTTTCTCTTTCTCCGAAACATCAAGCAGGGACTCCTTGTGGGAATCCTCAAGCCGAACAAGGCAGGGTTTAAAAGAAACAAAATCAAAGGAGTATTCAGCTGCCAGCTTCACCGCACCTGCCATTTCCCCTATATTGGGATAAAGTTTTTTTCCGTTCAGAAAGACTCCGTCCCACACAATGACAAATGAATAACCAAGTGAGATATCAGGATTAGACTTTTTTATGTTCTGCGCATTTGTTAAGATATCTTTAAATAAGATTTTCTTTTTTGGAAGATGTGTTTTTTCAAAGGTATCCTGACATGCGGCATCAAGGGAAAGCCTCACCCAATCACCCTTTATCAAGAGCAGATGCAATCTTTTCTATTTTTCCCAGCCGCGAACCATTTGTAACAATACCGAGCTGCAAACCTTTATTTTTAATAAAAAGAGCAATTTCTTCAAAGTTCCTGTGAAGTGTGGGCTCACCGCCCCCAATAAGTATCACCGACAACAAACCCCTTGCCTGAAGGACATTCAGAGTTTTTTTCACATCATCTAAATCCAGAGATTTACCAAGATTAATGATTTCTGAATCAACACAGTGCGGGCAGGCAAAATTACAGGCTGAGGTCAAATCCAGATTAATAGATACAGGCGCAAAATCCGGTGGTTTGTTAGTTATCTGTCAATCTGATACTGCGCTGCCAGGCAAGGTAATCCTTGAAACGTTCAACAACAGAACTCTGCCTCAGCTTGGAACTAAAATCAAACGCACTGTTTTTTAATTTTTTCATATTAAAGTCTCTAATTCATTCTGAATTCATTATAAATTTTTTCAAGAAGATACATATTATTTAATATGTGCGGTTTGCCTATAATCGGCTCTCCCTCACCCTTGACAACGGAAATAAAGTTCTTAACTGAAAGTTCAAGAGGGTCATTAATTTTAAGTTTTTTATCCTTAGAGCAAAAATACATATCATAGTTCTCCATATCAAGAACTCTTTTGACAACTTGCCCATTAAATCCCGAACAGAAAATCTCTTGGCTGCTCCCTTTTGCTTTCAAGAACAATTTGAACTTTACAAAGAATACTTTTAGCCCTGTAAACAAGCTCTATTGTTATATCTTTTTCAGAAGATTTAATCTCAATATCTTCCACCCTGCCTTCACCGCAAAAAGCGTAAAGAATACTCAATGCGTGCGGAACTGCTTCAGGGATCATTTCTTTACCAAAGCACAACGGAGACATTTTTATGAAAAAAGTTTCAATTTTTTGTCTGTCCACAGGACCAAAAACCTGTTCATAAAAAGGAATCGAAAAAGGCCACTGGGAGTTCATTGCTATCTTTATATTTTTTTTCTCTGCTGTCTCAAAAATATGATCAAGTTTAGCTGATAGATTATTTTTTTTGAAAAAAATAAAAGGCTTTTCACAAAAAACATGTGCGCCCGCTTCAATGCTTTTCAGGATATATTCATAGTGTGTCTCTGAGGGTGAAGTAATGGCAACACAATCAGGCTTTTCATTTTCCTGCATTTTATCAAAATCAGCATATGCGGCTGCATCAATTCCATATGTCTTTAATGCAGATGATGCTTTCTTTGCATTTGCTTCTGTAGTAGCTATAAGGGCAGCTACGGATACACCATTTTGGTGAAAATATTTTGCAACATATTCACCAATACCATTTCGATTTCTTCCTGCTCCAACAATTGCTATTTTCATCTTGGACTTTGTTTTTTCATTTCTCCGGGTGAATGAGCGCATAACAGAACTTTATATAACCATACATTATATACAATTATTATTGTTTTGAAAGTAAAACTTATTTAAACCAAAAAGATTTTTGATTTATAGTTCTTTGAATTGTATTTTTTTATACAATAAACGTTCTCCCGGAAACGCTAAGAACTCTTCGGATTATACTCCAAAAATCCGTGGGTTAATTGTATAAATGAAAAAGATTTTAAATTAATGCAGAATTAATTTTGACAGGGCAACCCGTTACAGCAAAGAATAAACAGTCTCTTATCCTTTCATTTATTTTTTAGCTCCGGATTCTATTAGAAGTTTGACTATCTCGGGATAGTCCTCCTTTTTCGCAAAGCCCAAAGCTGTATAATAAACGCCGCCAAAAGGTGCTTCTTTATTTAAATCTGCCCCTGCCTTTTAGGAGAGCCTTGACAGTATCCAGATGACCTTTCTGTGACGCAATTATCAATGCCGTCGAGCCTGTTAATGTGCCGGATATTTTTGTTCTGTTTACATCCGCACCAGCTTCAAGAAGCATATTGACAATATCCGTATGGCCTTCCTCGGATGCAAACCATAAGGACGTCGCACCAGTATCAGTTGCAGCGTTGACATACGCACGCGCCTTCAGCAGTATTTTGACAATATCCGTATGACCTTCCTGAGCCGCAAAAATCAAAGCCGTATAGCCCTTTAATAAGAAAGATGTAGCTGTTATGTTTACCTCAGCTCCTGCTGCAAGCAGTGCCCTGACAATATCTGCATAGCCCTTCTTTGATGTGATCATCAATGCCGTCACACCGTCATTTTTTTGTATATTTAAATCCGCCCCGGCTGCAATCAGTGCATGGACAATATCTGCATGGTTATACGAAGAGGCTTTAAATAAAGGCGTTTCTCCAGACTTGCTCGTCTTGTTTATATCCGCACCTTTTCCAATAGCAATTTCAACATCCTGCAGGCCCCCATTTTTAGCCGCCATTGCCAGATTATCACTTAATTGCTTTTTCCCGGATGAAGGGAAATGTTGAACAAGAAAATAAAACACATGTCATTATTACTAATATAATATTTTTCATAATTAATGGTTCCTTTCAATTTAATAATATAGTTGATACCTTCATTACCTATTCTTCAGCTCTTCATATGCTGTGTCTTATACTTCAGAAGTGACCTGTTATTTCCAAAACCAGGTTTACTCCGGATAATCTTAAAATTAGAGGTCATCAAAAGTCATGTTAGCATAAAACCTTAATTGTTACTGAACTGAAAAAAACAGGTCGCTTTTAAAATATGCAAAAAAGAAATTTTTGTAATTTAAGCTATTCTTCTTTATTTATTGTTTGCGCGATATTAATCCCTACCAGTCTGGCAACCAGAACGACCAGATAAATTTGGCCGACAACGGCTTCAAGCATTGAAAATGCTCTGGCCGCGCCTTTAATTGGCGTTATATCGCCATAACCAAGAGTGGTAATGGTAACAAAGCTGTAATAGCTAAAAAGAGACCTTCCCTCTCCAACAATTTTTTGTGACGCTGAGAAAGAACCCGGCTGAAGGGTTTCGATCACCTTATAAATAAAGGCCCACATAACAGCAAGCAAAAGATAGGCAACGATGGAAGCATAAATAATATTTGGGGAAATATCACGTTCTTTAAAAATAAAAGACAAAATTTCAAAAACAATAAAGGCCATAAAAAGAATCCCAAACAGATCACCGGTCAGGACCAAAGAAGAGGGTTTTGCACTAACGGGAACCCACATCGAGATAAACATTGGCAGAGCCAAAGCAAAAGATATACAAACCACAATCTTTTTATTGCTGACCGCATAAATACTGCAGACAAAAACAATGGTTACAAAAATATCCAAGAGTAGTTTAAGGATGATGAATTCTTCAGACATGGGGCTAATTACCATCAGGCCCATTAAGGAAACCAGCAGAATAAAAAACCTTTCTTTAAAACATGCTCTAATTAAGAATAAATGCGATTCATCGGCCATAAAACCCCTTGCATATATTTTTCTAGGCAAATCAATTTGCCAGGTTTAGATTGTCTAATACTAAATTGTCCCTACCTTCGTCGTCCGCCCCCTGACCGGCTTCTTCTGTCGAAGCTCCGGTTGTCGGAACGCCTTGACGAACTTGAATTATAACTCCGGGTACGCTGACTGCCGCGCTGTCGGGCAGAATGGTCTCTGTTTAGTTCTCTATTTAAATCCTGGTATGTTTTAGACTCTCCTTCTGTCCGGTATGTTTTAGAACTTCCCAGCTCCCTTGTGTCAGAACTGCTTTTCTTAGATTTATACTGATCAAGATCCTGGTTTGTATAAGAACGATTACTGCCGCTTTTTTCTTTAGACCTTTCCTGCAGTTCGGATTGTTTCTCCGGGCTTAACTTAGAACCTTCGGTTCTTTTTGTTTCTAAAGAATCCTTATTATAATGGCTGACCTTATCACCGCCTCCAATTTCATGCTTGGACCATCCGTCTTCATCCCGTTTGTAAATGTTTCCGTCTTTCCCCACATAAAGATCATCATCACCTGACCTGTAAACACCACCGCTATGATCATCTCCCTTGAATCTCACACCGGAACCACCCTCAGACGTCTCTATGCTTCGAACAGTTCCTTTATTGTTTGAATAATACCGGGTCTCTACCCAGTCGTCTCCGCGCTTGATCGTTGTTTCGCCCCATCTATCATAAGGGGTTCGATACCGTTCTGTTTCAAATTTTGTATCACCTCTTTGTCCTTTATATTCGGTCTTACTGTAGGGGCCGTAATGGTAGGTTGTTCCGGATCCGTACTTCCCCTCATGCTTTGTGGTATAGCCATAATCATAATAGCCGTAATAAGGATAACGATAATAGGGATAATAGTAGTAAGGTCCGCCATAGTAATAATAGCTGTACCCCCAGCAACTGTATGTATAAGGATACCAGTAACAGTGAGGATAGCCGTTATAATAATAGACCGTTGAGCTGTAGTGGTGACCTGTCCCCTGGACAACCGTGTTTCCACTTACATAGCTGCCGGTGTAACCGCTGGTATAGCCAAAAGTTACAGTTTGAGAATCAGATTCATAAACTCTAACAAAAGTCAGGTAATACTTCGGATTGGTCACAGGGATAGTATATATCTCATCAGGCACACTGTCACACACCTGCCATGATTTATCCGGTTGTGTAGAAACAAACCAGACCCCCTCATAACAGCAGTAATAACTGCCTTTGCACCAGATCACATCCTTATTGGTATTTACCCCATACTTAAGTTTTGTTCCTTCAATATTTTCAAACTTAGGGTCACCGTGATAAATCACTTCCACTTTTGCACTGCTGCGCTTCACTGTTATCTTCCTGGGGAGCTGCGCTTCCACAACAGCTTCTTTGGCTTCGGGAGTGTCAGGCACGGACACCCGGACAAATGCTTTAGGACTGTCATCCGGTATCTTACTAAAGTCTTCGGGTAGATTCTTGCCAACAGCCGTCCATGGGCCCTCCAGCCGTTTAGACTGAAACCAGCGCCCGGAGCTCAGATAATAATAGAAACCATCCGATTTATTGATAAAAAGATTCTGCTCGGTATTTTTTACAAACATCAGATTTGTGCCCGGAATACTTTTTGTAGATGGTTCTCCATCAAGCAAAATGAGTTCAGCCGGGGGCGTTGCAAGGATCACTACAACTTTTGTTTTTGACTTTGTATTCAGCAGATCCTTGACATAGACCCTTTCATAATCATCAGGAATCTTTTTAAAAACATCCGGTGGCCTAATATTACTTTTCCACTCTTTATCAAGAGCAGAAGATGAAAGCCATTGCTCACCGATAAAAAGATAGTATTTTTTTAAGGATGCGACATAAAACAGATCCATGTTAGCGTTAGCCACAAAACTGAGGTCCAAATCCGCTATGGGCTGAAGTACCGGATCACCATCCACAATAAGCAGCACTGCGGGTTTATAGCTAACCATGATCTGTGGGGGAGCCATGCGGACATTTGTTTTCCTGACAGAAATTATTTCAGGATCTTTTGCCGTGTCTGCCAGGACTCTGTCCAGAGAAACAATATGTTCTTTGCCTTTCAGATTACCATTAATGAAAGTTTCAAGGTTTTTAACTTTTTCCGGATCTTTCCCTTGAATGGAAATGTTAGAAACCTTTATATCCCTTATCCGGACCAGACGTTCATCCAGATCCGTATCTGTGTTTGAATTGATCCATAATGCTCCAAAAACCGGTTCAGAATCTTCCTTCAGGACAATTTTAATGGCCATGCGATACTTCATAACCTCATTTTCCCATTTTTCAATCTGAGGTTGATAGACCGTTAAAGTCCCTTTTTCATGTTCTAGCAGGCGTGGCCAAGAAAGGGGCGCTGGTATCTTTGAAGCGGTTTGAGCAGATTTTTTTTTGCCCGGCGTTGTCTTTTCCTCAACCTCTAGAGAACAGGAATATGAAACACAGATTACAGCCAGGCTCAACAGGAAAATACCTAAAGATCTTTTCATTTCAGCTCCTTTTACTGTTCAGTAAGTGAGTGTTTGTCCAGTGTTCTGTTCAACTCTTTGTTGGCGGTTTGGTATCGGTTGTGTGCTGATGCAGGGCGCGCCGCACAAGAAAGTAACCAATCCCCAGTGCCACGATGAGAGCGGACATACCGTAAAGCATTCCCGGGGCCAACTCTTTATAATCCAGGATGATGATCTTTCTGGATACTGCAACAAGTGCAACCAGCAAGACTACTTCGGCATGAAGTCGATCTTCCTGGAGATAGGCCTTTATAGTCTCGAGGAGTTCCAGTCCGATTAAAACCATCAGAAAGAATCCGAAGACCTCAAGCATTTCTTTTATGCTGAGGAGAAATACTGGCGGCTTTATGAGTTGCTGAAACAGGATGACTGCCAGTTCAACCGTGGATACAAAGACCGCCAACATCATCAGTCCGATCAGTACCACAACGATTACTTTCTCGAAAATCTTGAACACCTTTTCCATGTTTACCTTTCCGCCAACCCAGTGAATTAAGCAAAATATTAATTATGGAATTTGTAAAATCTGTATAACACCATTAATTAATGATTGAAACAACTTTTTAATTTATTTAATTTTTAGGTTTGGCCCCATTTCACCTTATAAACCAGATACTACAAAATTTCAACTTTCACACCACTGACTCGTTGCAATTCATCAACTCGTTTTAAATCAAACACAAAAGGATCTTCAGGTAAAATTAATTTTATTGTTGGCGTCTTCCTTCCATAACGTCGTAACCGTTCAGCAAAAAACTTGGCAGACAACACCAACTTGCTCCACTCCCTCTTTCCTGGGGTATGCTTCAAATGGCGTGCGTCCAGCACCACAGTTGAGTCTTCCGCCGTAAGCAATTTTTCAAGAAGCTTCTCTCTCTCTTCAACAGAAACAAAATCGCCAAGATCAACTTTCATGATAACCTCCTCAGATAAAGCAATCCTTTTTTACTCGATCACACATAGGATAGAATAGCTTGCCAGAAAAATCCAAGAATAAAGATACCGGTGAGAACAAAAATAGACCCGGCCAAAATACTTCCCCATCCCAAACTCTCAGGTTCAACCTGTTGCTTATGCTGTGAGTTGCTGTTTTTATTGGCCATTGCCTTCCTCATCAGGATTTCCTTTTCTTAAAAAGACTGAACACCTTCCTCCTCAACTGGAGCAGGGTGGTTAATGAACGCCCAACCGGACAGAAAAATCTGCACCAGAAATTTGTTATGAAAAAAGCCCCGATGATGCTGATGGGGAGAATGTACCACTGTACCCCGATACCCTGGAGTGAAAACATCATGGCAAATGGTTCATAGGCCCCGAGAGAGGGATGTGAAGAGAGGAATATGATCATGAGGGCAAGCCACAGTAGCACATTAATAACTGTTTTTGATTGGTTAAGGAGTGCGGAGGAGAGCTGTACCCGGGAACCGCTTATTTTCCCCAAAAGAAATTGTACGCCGTAAAAGGGGCATATCCTGAAACAGTATACATTTTTACCTATTAGCAGAATAGTTGCTACTGTTCCGACCGTTAGCACCCACCATATGACATGGTCGCGAATGCCGGGAATGTATCCCATCAGAAGACCGGAAAGATTGCCAATGGAAATAGATGCATTAAGATAAAAGCCTACAACACCAATTGTTGCTATAAGATAGAGATATTTGAGGATTTTGTGACTGTGTATTTTTGAGATAAATGCCAAAATGAAGAGCATAACTATGAGGATTTCTCCGAGACCGAGCTTCCAGGGAACCTTCTTCCATTCTGGTTTTAGTTTGTAATACTGGGTTGCGGCGGTATGGTCACCTCTCCGAATAGCCTCAGTACCCGCCATGGTTGAGATAGTAGCCTTGGATACAGCATCAATATCAACCCCAACTATAAAATCATCGGAAACGTGCTTGCCGATAAACTGCTTATCGAACTGAGCATCCTGAATCATATTAAGAAATGCAGGGGTTTCCCTGCTGTCAAGTAGCATCACCTCGTGGAGCCTGGCATCATCCATAATGCGGATACCGATGACAAAGGGACCTCCATATCCCTGGCCATCCTGAATCATCACGTAGTTTCCCATGTCACCTTTTTTCTCTCCAAGCTGGAAGACCAGGGGACTTTCATTAACCTTTGTGAGGGAAACATCAGGGAAGTGGGTTTTTACCATGCCGTCATAGTCTTGTTTACTGGTAGCTTTCCCAAAGATAAAGGCAAACAGGAGTGCTGCATAGGCGGCATAGCGCAGGCCTGTTCGGATGCCTATAGCAAGCCTGCTTTTTTCTGCAGGGGTTTCACATTCTGCTTTCGGGGAGGCCATAACAGCAGTGTCAGTGGTGATTGCAGCAGCGTCAGAAACTTGTACAATGGATACCCTGGATAATTTTGCATTTATGTACTTCCAAATGACAGTTACTAGGAAAATACCCGGCATGGCGAAGAAAACCACTCCCATGCTGGCAGCCCGCGGGACACCTTCAAGTACCGATCCAACCGACCAGGCAATGGTAAAGAGTATAAGAAATGCTCCTGTCCCCAGGCCTCCCCAGGCTATCAAATTAAACCGGTACTGGCGAGATACAGTTACAATGACTATACCAGCAATTGCGGTTAAGACTCCAACACAAAACCACATCAATTCCATCATAGCTGCAAATGCTCCTAAAAGTTGGATTGCATTTTACGGTATCGTGATGTAAAAAATCGTTTTGCGGTAATGGTAAGTAGTACGATTCCCGGCATGGCAAAGAAGACGATACCCATGCTGGCAGCCCGTGGGACACCTTCGAGTACTGACCCCACTGACCAGGCTATGGTTAAGAGTATAAGAAACAGCCCGGCTATAAGACCCCCGAGACCGACGAGGCCAAGGTTGTATTTCCCGAAGAGGCTATAGACCAGGTAACCGGCAAAACCGGCCAGGAGACCAACGCCATACCACATAAGTTCCATCATGTTTTGGTCCTCCCCTTTTTCCAGAATTTTTTAACTGCGGCCGGGTCTGATACGGCACCATAGCCGAAGAGGATATCCATTTCCTTCATAAACCCATGCACCTGCGAGGGTGCGATAACGTTCATGACATCCACAAAGCGATGGTGTGAGAAATCCGGCTTGTTGTACGGGCATGAGGTGATGCAGTTTCCGCAGCCTCCGTCGTTTTCGATCCAGAACTTAAAACATTTTTTGGCATCATTGTGAAACTTGTAAACTCCCTTTGAGGCATGCCAGATGTAATCCGGATCATCCGAATAGGTGGGCGCCCATGAAGGTCCGTCAAAGGTAATAGCTTCTGACGGACAGGACTCGGCGCAGCGCTTGCAGTGCAGGCAGAAACTGGCAACGCCTAACTTCACCGGCCTGTCATATTCAACGAAGTCAAAATCCGTATAGACTTTGCTGATGCGGACCCGGGGCCCGTATCCGGTGGTTATAACCGCACCGTTGCGGCCGCCTTCTCCCAGGCCGGCGGCTACGGCATACGGTACATTCATGCCCATATCGTTCATGGTTGCGACGGCTTTGTATCCCCAGCTGTCGAAGGAAGAAGGTCACTTGTCCGGCTACTTTCAGCGCATTCACGTAGGCATCGCCAACTGCGGCATCCGCAATCCATGACGGTGCGGTGGACATGGCCAGATAATCCATTTCTGTCATTAAGACAATAACGGTTTTGGGCACAAACGGAAAGTCCCGCTCCCAGCTCAGCTCACGCTCTTCACCTATGTTATAGAGCGGATCAAAATCGAACCGCCGGTCCCGCCGGGTAATGCCGCATTTTACCGCGCCGTACTGTTTGGCAGCGCTTTTTATGGACTGGGAGGCTTCCTGTGCTGAGGCAAATTTATATTTCGTCGGGGCCAGCATGGTCTGCTTCCATGAACTGACGATCCCATCAGGATTGTTCAGTCCATAATCTGCGCCATGCAGTGCCGTAATCATTGAAAACCCACCGACGGCCAAGGCCCGTTCAAGCTGCGAGTATCCCGGGCTGCTGCGGTAGGGTCCCTTCATGAACGTATTGTTGCGTTCATAGAAATTAAAGTTATCAAACTTTTTTATGCGCTCGGGATATTTTTTATTTAAGGTTTTGCTGTAGACAAAGGTGTGGATAACATTGCGCTGGTCGATGGGTTTGAAATCAGCATTTATTTGTATGGGAAGGCTGTCCTGGGGGATGCCATCCATGCGCCTGGCAACAGTAACTCCGGCTGCACCAGCAGCAACGACACCTGCCCCGGCGACGCCGAGTTTGAGAAAGCTTCTCCTGCTGTTTTTGTTCTTTGTATTGCCGCCTCCTTTATTGCTTCCAGTGCTTGAGGGCATCTTATTGCGAACACCTGCATCGTCCATGCTTTCTGTCATTGTGCTCTTCCTCCGCAATGTATTGAAAAAGTATTTAAGAATTTAATTGCAGTTCTTAATCTCACTCAATGGTTTAAGCCACATGACATCGTAAGACTGTAAGGTAATAGATAGGGTACTGTTTTTCGCTTCCACTCTTTTTTGTTTACATAGATAACACCAGCGTGCTTCCTCAAAGGTTAGTATTGTCAAAACCAAAACACTAAGCACGAAATTCCTGGCCCAGACCTTTTGTAATGCTACTAAGAGTTCCCTTGATCCGGTTTGTAAAATGATCAACGTCGTTTGTAACCACGTCGCGCCAGGGCGGGCCGAAATAAATCCAAAATTCAAAGATTCAAAACGTTTGCTCTCCGCAATCTACAATCGGCAGTCGCAACAGTCCACTACTCCAATCCCCATATCAGCCTCTGTGCGCTCTGTGGTATCATATCTTCTCTTTTTTCATAAAATGACAGAAGCGTTTTTCCTTATTGCTCTTTGGGTGATGGGATGCGGAAAAATGTCACATACAGCACCGGCACCACCACCATGGTCAGGACTGTGCCAAATGCCAGGCCAAACATGATAGTAACGGCCATGGAGACCCAGAACATATCCTGCAGAAGCGGCGCCATGCCGAAGATTGTCGTCGCAGCGGCGTTGACTACAGGCCTGAGACGGGATAGAGCGGAGTCTATCACCGCCTGATAGGGACTTTTACCCTCTGCTAATTCCAGATTAACCTGGTCTAAGAGTACAACTGCGTTTTTGATCATCATTCCCGAGAGGCTCATCGCTCCAAGCAGAGCCATGAAACCAAATGGAGTCCCCGTACCCAGCAGTCCCGCCGTAATACCAATGAAGGCAAAAGGTATGACCAGGAAAATAATCAGTGGCGGCCGGAATGCGTTAAAAAGTAAAACAATGATGAATATCATGATTGTAACTCCAGGAACTATACCGGGTACCAATCCCGACATTGATTCCCGTTTAGTGTCAAATTCACCATCCCACTCAAGTTTATATCCTGGAGGCAATTCAATCGCCTCAATGTCTGCACGAACGCTGTTGAGAAGAGCATCGGCACTCACGCCATCAGGCGAACACTGTATCGTAATTGCCCTTCGCCGGTCCCAGCGCCAGATGATCGGGTCTTCCCACGCAACTTCGATGTCTGTAACGACTTGAGAAAGTGGAACCGTTTTCGTAGAAAGGGCTGGAACCACCTGTAATGTCTCCAGACTTGTAGCGGCAGCCTGACGTTCATCTTCCTGGTGCCGCATAACAATCGGAATTAAATCGTCTCCATCCCGAAACGACCCCACAGGCAGGCCATCATATGCCCGTTTAGTTGCACGGGCGACGTCGTCACGGGAGACACCGGCCCATCTCCCGCGTTCCTGAGAATAGGTGGGTATTATCTTCCGGTTCCGCTGCCGCCAATTTGACCGCACATCCTTTGCCAGGGGACTTGCTTTAAGAATAGCTTTGCTCTTTTCGGCCAGAGCACGGAGAATGTCCGGATCAGCCTCTGCCGGGCCGCTGAAACGTGCCTCGATCTTCCAGTCATTCCATGACCCAACACCATACTTGCGAACACGGGTTAAGGCATAGGGTTTGTTTTCTCTAAGCCAGGGATCTATGTCCTCCATCACTGCATCAACATCTTTTAGAGTCTTGGTATTAACAATGAGCTGACCATAAGATTGGTAGGGCATCTCAGGGTCAACTGGGAGATAAAAACGTGGAGGTCCCCCGCCGAGAAAAGAACTTACACTTTCAACCAAAGGATTCTTTAGAAGTTTTTTCTCAATGTCCTTGAAATCGGCTGAGACTTCTTGAATCCGGGTACCTTCAGGCAGCCAGTAATCAACCATGAACTGGAGGCGTGACGCATCAGGAAAGAACATCTGCTTGACATTGCCAAACCCAAGGAAAGAAACGACCAGCAATGCGATCATGCCCCCCAGAAAAAGTACCCGATATCGGATAGCCTTGACCAGAAACCCCTTGAAGATCTGAAAAAAACGACCGCCATAGATATCCTCTCCATCCTCCTGTTTCTTAGGATCAGGGATTAATGCAATGCACATAAGCGGGGTAACTGTTTGTGAGAGAACCCAGCTGAAAAGCAGCGATATGGCCACCACTATAAACATGCTTCTCGCATATTCCCCGGTACTCATCGGGGAAGCGAAAATAGGGGTAAAATGCCATACAAGCCACTACCGTGGCACCGAGAAGCGGCATGGCTGGCTGGTTGGCACTTTCAATAGCTGCCTTGGTACGATCCATACCCTTTTGCATTCGCACCATAATACCGTCTGCCACCACGATGGCGTTGTCAACCATCATGCCCATGGCAATGATCAGAGCTCCGAGGGAAACCCTCTGCAAATCGATTCCCATTATCGCCATCACAATGAAGGTCCCGAGGATGGCAAGAACCAGACCGCTTACACCGATGATAATACCCATGCGTATCCCCATAGTAAGCGCCAGCACAACCAGTACAATCAAAATTGCTTCAATAAGATTAATCATAAAAGCTTTAATAGAATCGGCAACCATATCAGACTGCCACGAAATCTTTGAGACCTCAATACCCACTGGCAGCTTGGGCATGATCTCCTGTAAGCGCTTATCCACAGCCCTTCCTACCTGTACGGCGTTAACGCCGGGAAGAGGCGCAAGGGAGATTCCCAGGGCTGGTTTGTTATTGAATCGCATAAGGTTAACCGGGGGCTCGGCATACCCTTGACTGATGGTGGCAAAGTCTCTTACCTGGATGAGTTCTGAGGAAGTTTTAACCTTTTCACCCGGGACAAAATTTTGAATTGTATCCAAAAGAGTGGGAGTGATGGTAAGATTCGCAATATCTTCCGGAGATTCGAAAGCACCGGTCGGTGCAATACGAAACCGCTCGGTTTGGAGGTCAACCCGCCCGGCATCCACTACCATATTCTGTAATTGCAGGGTACGCTGAATAGTTTCTCCTGTTAGGCCCAGGTTAGCAAGTTGTGCCTGGGACACATCAAGATAAATACGTTTTTCCTGTATGCCCCAGAAATCAACCCGGGCTACGCCTTCAACCAGGATCAACTCCTTGCGCATAATCTTTGCATATTTTTCCATTTCCGCATAGCTGAACCCTTCACCCGTCATTGCGAGCAGAAAACCGAAAACATATCCGAAATCATCACCGATCTGAGGTTTACTGGTGCCGGGCGGTAAGTCATCTTCAATATCTTTTATTTTCTTGCGCATTACATCCCAAACCTGGGGCAATCGGTCCGCCCAGTACGTATCTTTAATATCCACCTTTACAATAGACTGCCCAGCTCGCGACAAAGAGTATATATTCTTAACCTCTTCCATCTCCTGGAGCTTCGTCTCAATCAGATCTGTAACCTCAAGTTCAACTTCTTCAGGGCTGGCCCCAGGGTAGGAAGTAGTAATAGACGCTGTCTTGACAGTATACTCCGGATCTTCTAACTGACCCAGTTTGAAGATAGCTAAGGATTCCTGCTGCAACTATTAAAAAGGTTGCAAAATAGGTAACCGTCTTTTTCTCGATGGCAAGAGATACGAGACTCATTGCGATACCTCCGCCAGTTTTTCTTTAAGAAACACTATCTTTTGCCCTTCTTGAAGGAGGTGGACCCCGGCTGTTACCACCAGCTCACCGAGCTTTAATCCCTCAGCTATTATAATACCCTCTATGGTTAGTTCTCCGGTCTTAACCTTTCTCCGGTGAACAGTCTGGTTTGACTCGTTTATCACCCAGACATAGTCTTGCTTTTCCGTATCGGGAGTAAAAACCGCTGCAAGGGGAATTTCGATACCCTTTTTGCCATCAATATCGGGCATATCACCCTCCCCCGAAACTTTTCCAGACATGCCCGGCAGAATCTTTATATCCGCCGGTTGATTCATAATCAGGGTGACGGGATAGGTTCGGGTAGTCTCGGAAGCCTCGGTGCCGACTTCTTTGATGCTTGCAGGTATCTTCCGACCCGGGAATACATCATACTCAACCCAGACCTTTGTAATATAAGGCACATAGAGATTAAGCTTTCCGGTAAGTCCACGGTAAATTTGATCTTTGAGATATCCAGCAGACGAAGGACTTTTTCCTTAGCTTGCACCCTCTTGAATTCGTCAAAATAGGTAAGCGCTATCACTCCGTCATAGGGTGCATAGATGTGAGAGTCATCAAGCGCTTTACGCTTTATCTCTTCCCGTGCGATGGCTCCCTTCAGCCTTGCCTCGGCATCAGTCAGATCCTGTTTGGCGACCGCCCTGGCCTTGAGGGCTTCAGCAATGCGATCCCGATAGGCTCCGGCCCGCTCCCGTTCTGCCTTAGCTGCATCCAGTTCGTTCTTGTAATCACGCGGGTCAAGCTGTGCCAGAAGCTGGCCTTTTTTCACTTCGTCTCCTTTGTCAACAGGTAGTTTAATTAGTATTCCGCCTACCTCGAAGCCCAGGTCCACTTCCTCATTTGCTTGTGCTCGTCCCGGAAACGCGCGCCCGGTAAGGCCGCTAAGTGTGTTTCCTGCCTTAAATACCTTTACCGGTCGTACTGTTTCTTTTTCAACCACTTCCTCTCCACAGCCTATGAGGAAAACCACTGTTAGCAGGATTAAGAAACGAAAACTTACGCGACTCCCGATTAAACGATTATCTGAAATTGAAATCATTACTGCACCTCCCTAATAATTTTGAACCCGCATCATGTGAACACTTTATGGTTCAACATCCCATCCGCCACCGAGTGCCCTGTAAATTCTAATCACATTTTGAGTCACCCTGCCCTCGCTGTTTGCAAAATCATCTTGCTGTTCAAACCGGGATCTCTCCATGTCCAATACGTTCTGAAAGTCGGTAAGACCGTTTATGTAGAGTGTTTTAACCAGGTCCACCGATTCTTGTGCTGCCTCCACAGAATCTTCGAGGAAACCCCGCCGCTTGACCTCTTCAGTGTATGAAATTATGGAATTTTCTACTTCTTCCAAAGCCTCGAGCACAGTCTTTTCGTAGCGTACCAGTGCCTGTTCGGTACGGGCATCTTCAATGCTGATAAAACTGCGGACACGTCCCCCATCAAAAATATTCCAGCGAAAGCTGGGACCGATAGACCATGCCCTCTTCTTATAGTCAAAAATGTCAGAGTCCCCCTCAAAACCAAAATCTCCCAGGAGGGAAAAGCGGGGATAGAGATCTGAAGTTGCCACTCCAATACGTGCAGTCTGGTAAGCAAGCTCACGTTCTGCCTGGCGAATATCGGGCCGCTGCCTTAAGAGATTTGCCGGCATACTGATCGTAATGTCCTCCGGAGGTTGCGGGATGGGTGCTGATGTAATGAGCTCATCGTAAAGAGCGCTGGGAAATTCTCCCAGCAGGACACCCAGACGATTGATTGACTGCTTCATAGCAGTTCTTAAGACCGGGATGGTTGATTCTGTTCGAGCAAGATTCAATTGTGCCTGGCGCACATCAAGCTCCCCTGTAATTTCGGCCTTGAGACGCGCCTCGGTAATTTCAAGGCTATCGCGCTGGGTTTTAACGTTGCTCTCGGCAAAGCTGATTCTGGACTGAAGGGTTCTAACCTCTACATAGTTTAAAGCAATCTCGGCAAAGAGAAGAACCTGCACATCACGGTAGGCTTCAACCGAAGCCTCAAGACTGGCATCTGCCGATTCCACCAGGCGCCTGATTCTCCCCCAGAAATCGATCTCCCAGGAGCTATCCAGGCCCATACCATAGGTGTAATCATTCCTTTTTCCCGTTGGGGGGAGAAGTCTTCACTGGTCCGTGTCCTTTCAACGCCACCTGCACCGTTAATATCCGGAAACCGCTCTCCTGTTGCAATACCACGACGGGCCTGGGCCTCCATCACGCGGGCTGCAGCCTCCTGTAAATCAAGATTTCCAGCAGAGGCCCGTTCAATCAGGCTATCAAGTACCGGATCGTTTAACGCTTTCCACCACGTTTCCAGACTCGCCTCACCTTCGGTAAGTCCTCCGGTTAGCTCTTGATGCCAGGCATCGGGCATTACCTGCTCAGGAGAAAAATAATCAGGACCCACAGTGATGCATCCTGGAAAAAACCCCATCCCCAGAACTGAAAAGACAAGCAGTTTTAACAAAAGAAATCTTGAACAGCACCAGGAGCTCCGATCATCGTATTGCATATTTATTATCTCCTTTAAATGTAATCCTATACCCCGGAATTAAAAAAAGGTGTAGATACTCTTATAATTTCTCACAGGCATATATCTCTCGGCAAAATTATAGGATTTTAACCTGCACCATAAGCTATAACTATCTGTTTAATTTAGATCTGTCAAATATTCTCTTTTAATAAAATTCACTACAATTCAACACAGAATATTGTCAGTGACAAAACAGTCTCAGGTGCTGATGGCCTATACATTTATATAGATTATTTTTCCAGTGAACGCCAGTTCCCTATTATAGATGTTTCCGACGATGAGATGAACGACCGGTCATATGTTTAGGATTTTACCAGCTGTAACGCCCCGGTCCACGATTCGGTCCGCGATAGTGGTAATACCCAGATCGGGGATAATATCCCCATGTCGATCCCTGGTATACAGTAACAGTATAATTTTTGGGGCGCCTGTAGTGATACTCGCTATCGGGAGTGACACAGGACGTCAGGGATAAGGCCGCCAGTATGGAAAAAGCTATTAATAAGAGGATGCTGTATCGTTTCATGTCAAAGGTCCTCCCGCTTAGGAATACCCGACATTTGTATTATCGCAAACACTGCCCCGGAGGGATCTGCTATGATCGCAATGGATCCTTCCTGAACCGCAGAATCTTTCTCTACAATTATTTTTCCGCCGAGTTTTTTTGCTTTTTCGACTGTTTCCAAAGTGTTCTTAACTGATACATAAGGTATCCAGGCCGGTTCCACATCGTCCCAGGGCAACTTCATAAGCCCCCCGCAAAAACGGCCATTGACGACTAAGCGACGATACTTGAGGTCGGCTTTGATATCAATCAGTTTTTGTTCGTAACCGGCTAGAATATTATAAAATTTTAAAGCGTCATCCGGATTTGTCGTCCATAGTTCACTTCCCAGAAACTGGTTTACCAGGAAATCACTGTCCCAGCGGATCCCCGCCAGTTGCAGTTACGAGTCCAAATATTGCCCCCTGAGGGTCATTCACTACGGCAATGCGGCCTCTGTTTTTCAAGTCTCTTGGCTGGAGATAAACCGAACCCTTGTTTTTGACAGAGAGTTTTGCAGCCCGATCAACATCCTCCACGGAGATATAGCTAAGCCATCGGGATGCATTGAGCTTAGGGTCTTCCTTTTTGATATAGACGGCATTAGCTATGGGAACACCGTCGCGCAGGATCGTTTTTACAATTTTTCCCGTAGAACCCGTTTCCTTAAAAGACCAGCCGAACAAAGATTCATAAAACAGGCTGGTAGACTGCAGATCGTGCGTGAAAAGATCAAACCACACAAACTTGCCAATGAGACGCTGATGCGTAGGCTCAGAAGTTATTTTCGGCACGATAATATGATTTTTCGCACACCCGATCATGCCAAAGCCCACCAGCAAGACGGCTGATATTAGAAAATTTCTTTTGGTCTCAGCTATAATAAAATTTATCTTCCTATATATCCCCTGCATACATTTTTACCCTTCATTAGTTTTTAGATTAAGCTCTATTTATTAATTGCGTTTTCAGTGTATTTTTTAATTTATAATATTCCAGACAGGCTGTCTATTGTACTAAAGTACAATAGGGAAAATTTAGGTTTTGGGGCTTTCTTTGCGGGGGACATGCCTGATTGCATTTTTAATTTATTAATGTTATTTAGTTACCTTGTTTATAAGTAGACGATTAATTCAAGAGGAGCAGATAAGCATGAATAAAATACATAATTATTATATTTTGAAGGGTTTTTTCTGTTTCAGTATATTTCTTATTTTTGGATGCGCAGCAACCGGGGGCAGTTACCCGGCTGCAAACCCAGCCATCCCCAATGATCGGGTTCTGAGGGTCGGGGTTACGGCAAATGCACCCCCGTTGATTTTTAGGAAAGGAGAGAAAATCCAAGGCCTTGAAGCTGATCTTGCACAAGAGCTGGGGGCTAGTTTAGGTAAATCAGTTCAGTTTGTGGATCTTAAATGGGAAGACCTTATCCCTGCACTTCTTGACAACAAAATAGACATTATCATGTCCGGGCTTTCTGTCACAAAGTTGAGAAAGGTCCGGGTTGCCTTCACAGAGCCCTATCTCAATTCCGGACTGAAAGCCATGATCAGAGGAAAAGACGTTTCAAAATATCCTTCCTTAATAATGTTTAAATATATCAGCGAAACCAGGGTGGGCGTAGAAAAGGGCACAACCGCTGACTTTCTGGTGCAGAAAGTATTTAGAAACACAGAAAGAGTCCTAATTTCTTCTCCTGAAAAAGCAGCACGGGCCCTGGTTAAAGAAAAAATCGATGTATTCATTCACGATGCGCCGGTTATCTGGTGGCTGGCAGCTGAAAAAGAATCAGACGGGATAATCCCTGTCCCCAAATTTTTAACCCGGGAAGACATAGCCTGGGCGGTCCGGCATGAAGATAAGGAGTTGCTTGATTCTGCAAATACTTTTATTTCAAAATGGAAAAATGATGGAAGATTAAAAGCGATAATCAACAAGTGGGTACCTTATGCCTTCAAGTAGAAGAAAATTTTATCAAGCAAATTATTTTATTCCGTGTCCCTGTTTTTAATTTCTTTGGCAACCTCTCGGCTGAAATCGCCCAGAACCCGGTTCATGGCCTCAACCATTTCCGGATACCCCTTCCCCGCAGGTGTACTGAATGATGATTTCTTGATTGGAGACAGGTACTTGCCATCTTCGTCCTTTAATCCCCAGAGGACTTTCAACAAAACCTCCCCGCCGGGCAGGCTGTCAAATTGAAGAATGTTGACACGCACCTGTCTTTTAACCTCTAAGTTTCCGATCCATGGATATACCAGAACTTTGTCCGTTGAGAGAAGTACGGAAAGATTTTCAGCCAGAACGTTGGAAAAGTTCTTTTCCAAAGACTCCACCCACCGGTTAAACTCTGAAAGGTGAAGCTCGCTGCTGCTGATGCGGGTCACCATTTGGGGCCGATCAAGATATTCCGGCAGTTCTACCGGGCCAACCCCGATGATCATATCGTTGATGGATACTGACGGCTGCGATTGATCTATGGCTGACGGCTGCGGCTGCAAAATATAAAATCTTGCCTGCGGGGTTCTGGCGCACCCATAAGTCATAATTATACATGTTACAATCAGACATACATAAGTTCGACACATTATTTGATACGGCATATTAATTACCTCCTGTTTGTTTCTTGCCTCTTATTAGGCTTTCGGGATGACGCTGAATATAGTCGGCCAGAATACTGATTGAACGTGCAGTCTCCGACAGATCCTCAAATGCTTGATTGACCTCATAATATATCGGCGAATTTTTTCCGGTCAGATTTCGTATCTCTTC
>PVMK01120061.1_pt1 | contig 27896 bp, 27 predicted proteins | sample 1853481 | NCBI WGS metagenome assembly PVMK01 (sample SAMN08533507, study PRJNA380276) | Marine sediment metagenome, whole genome shotgun sequencing project. | reverse complement strand
AACCCGCGCGAATGGTGTGCTATTGTTTGAGCCTTGTGTGTGGATTTAGATAATACGCAGGAACAGCTTATGATAGCATTAGACCATGTATCGAGAGAGAAACTTCAGGAAATCAGTGGTGAAAATACAATTGGTGAACACTTAGCCTTTTATAATTCTCATGAAGCCTACCATGCTGGTCAACTGGAAATATTGCGACAGGTGCTCAATCACAGAAACCAAGATGCGGGTGTCAAACAATTGTTCCACGTAATACCTGGCAATCAAACTTCATAAAGTGCATAGTATCTCCTGCACCCTCGCACATGAGTGCTTTCAAATGCGGGGTTGCGTGTCTATTTCAGTATACGATCCCAATCATCAATCATTGTCAAGCTCAGTCTTCATGTCTTGCCAAGCACGGCGTGCCTCTTCAACTGAGCCGGCCTCCTCAATTGTCGTGATGTCACCTGGGTCTTTGTCCAAGATAATAGCCTTGAGTACCCGACGCATGATCTTACCGCTGCGCGTTTTGGGCAAAGAGTTGACAAAGTTCAATTCCCCAATAACAGCCACCGGTCCTAATTCTTCACGTACTGTATTGCGCAATTCCATTTTCAACCCGTCTGAAGGATCGAAGCCTTGATTGAGCGAGATAAAGGCTGATATGACTTCGCCTCGCAGTTCGTCGGGACGGCCAATCACAGCCGCTTCGGCCACCGCCGGATGTGTCAGAAAAGCAGTTTCCACTTCGACCGTTCCGATGCGGTGCGCAGCAATCTTGATCACTTCATCGGCCCGGCCCGCAAACCAGATATAGCCATCTTCATCGACATGGGCCGCGTCACCCGTGTAATAGGTGTCTGGAATTTGCCCCCAATAGTCCGTTGCATAACGCTCAGGTTCACCCCACAAGGTCGCGATAAGGCCGGGAAAAGGTCGTTTAATTACCATGATACCTTTTTCCCCAACTTCAAGAGGTTCGCCTTCTGGCGTGACAATCGCATATTCTATGCCTGCCATAGGTAAGCCTGCCGAGCCGGGCTTAATTGACAATAATTCGATACCGTATGGATTACCAAAAATGGGACCACCCGTTTCTGTCTGCCACATATGATCAATCACCGGAACATTGTCGTCAAAAATATCCTTCTGCAGCCATTCCCAGGCAGGTGCGTTCAGCACTTCACCTGCCGATACGATACGCTGCACTGATGAAAGATTGGATTTGCGGGCAGATTCTTCACCATAGCGTTTCATTAACCTGACCCCTGTGGGTGAAGTGAAGATGCCCGTAACCTTGAATTCTTCAACAAGCTGCCAGAATGTTTCTGGACCAGGATAGTCAATCGAGCCTTCGAAGGCGATTGTTGTACAACCCATCAGGAGTGGGGCATACACCATATAGCTGTGGCCGACAATCCAACCAATATCCGACGTAGCCCACCATACGTCATCAGGATTTAGTCCAAAGCACCAGCGACCCATACTGTGAATGTAGACTTGATAGCCGCCATGTGCGTGGACAGCGAGTTTAGGTTTAGCGGTAGTTCCCGAAGTCGCCAGAATATAAGCGGGTTCGTTGGATTCCATCACAACATGACTACCATCCTGACCCTCACCCCGTTTCAGAAAATCAGCCCAATCCATTTCATGTTCCCCAAGCTGAGTCGGCGCTTGGTCGGATCGATTAAGCACAACTACATTCTCAACAACATCGCCTGTCTTTTCCAGCGCTGTGTCAATAATGCTTTTCAGTTGCACCTCGCCACCCCTGCGGTACGTAACATCAGCGGTTAGCACCAGCTTGGAGCCGCTGGCCACGATACGGTCGGATAACGCTCCTGCGCCAAAGCCAGCAAATATAACCGAATGGATAGCCCCGATGCGTACAGTAGCCAGCATGAGCATGATGCTTTCAGGGCAGACCGGCATATAGATAGTCAGGCGATCACCTTTTTCCATACCTAATCCACGCAAGGCAGCCGCAATTTGTTCAACGCCATCCTTCATTTCCGCATAGGTGAAGGTCTGTCGCTCGCCACTTTCATTAGCATAAATTAGGGCAGTATGGTCGCCTCTCCCGTTTGCCACATGATGGTCAATACAATTATATGCCAGGTTGGTCTGCCCCCCTATGAACCAGCGGAAGGTCGGCCACTCCCATTCAAATACCTGATCCCATTTGCGAAACCAAGGCAACTCCTCAGCTGCTTTTCCCCAAAAATCATCAGGCTCCTCTGCAGCCTCCCTAAGCCATCGTTCAACACTTGGGCTAATATATTTTGCCATGACTTCTCCTCCTTGAGTTTTCGTTAACTGGTGCGAGTAAATAATAAGGTATTGAGTGCAAGCTGTAATAATCTTGTTTTGCAAATAAATCCCACATGCTGGCCATTACTGTGTTAAATAATATCATATTATTTTGAGCATTTTAGCCCAGGAGCTTCCTGTGCTTTAACAATTTAGACGGGAAAATTTTGGAAATTGGTAGTTGGTACAGTAAGCTTGGAATTTCCTTGATCTTATGGTCAGCATTGGCGGGTGATCAAGCTGCTTGTAAGGCGTCCGCCAATGATTTTGTAACCTCGTACTCGTTTTACCCCGTTTTTTAGTCTTCAGATAATCTGATCTGTCTGAATATTTGTCCATGAGATACCAAAATCATTATAAAATTGAATGTAACTTCTCCAATCTCAACTCAACTTGAGCACCACATTTCTCATCGGGGAGCGTTCTTCATCAGGCCTGGAATTCCTGCCAGGCATCTACTTCCATATTTTGTGCATCAACTTACCCTCATTTGTGGGGAGCTCTTCATTCAGTTGCAGATTCTCCTCAATCACATATTGCCTTCTGACCGTGTGATCCGGGTTCTAGATATGCTTACTTCCTGGTGTGGGTATCCCAAGCAATTACGAATCAACAATGATCCTGAGTTACCTTCCATATTTTGGCTGACTGGGCTGATCGAAACAAAGTTAAATTGGCAATCATCCATCCAAGCAAACCATATCACATCGTCCAAATGTGGTATGGGAAAACGGTTATATTGAAAGATTCAACAGAACCACTCCCTGCCACGGATTGGTTCTCAATAGGTTTATCGGGAGTGGCCATCTTGGGAATAGCGCTTGCCTGGCGATGGGAATTGATAGGTGCAGTCATTACCATAATCACCATGATTCTCCGTGAATTACTTTGGGTCATGCTAAGAGCAGATTGGATGGTGGAATTTCTGATCTTCTGGTTATTTGTTGTGCCACCAGCCATCTTATTCCTGGTTGCATGGGGCTTGGAGAGAAAGATAAAGCAGGCATAGTTTAGGTTTTGTGCAAACGTACTGCCGTTACATAGCGCACTCATCCCTGCAACAATGAATTCGTTGCTGCTCAAACGCGGGTAAATCAGCATGCAAAGGCCGGCCAACAGAGTGTCGTGAAGACCTGCGTTGCCATCGATGCGCGCGCAATGGCATTACGTTGTTGCTGCCCTCCGCATAGATTGCTTGATAATAGTCGGATTTTTCTCCCACATTCTTCTTCTGAATATAACTTAATGAGATAAAATATTGCCATCACAGTAATATATTCAATTCACGTTATCTAATCTTAGGTGAATTTGCAAACCAAGACATTTCTCTATAATTCAAATATTCGCCATTGTTGCTGCATGAAGGTTGCTATCATCAACAGAAATTCACAGTCTCACTGAAAAAAATAGCGATGGTATTGATATCTAATCGAATTTCACCTTGAAGAGGAAATTGGCATGAAACATATATCAATCACAACAGATTTTGGTTCGGGTGTCGGATCCATGCGCGGTGTGATCTGGAACATTGCTCCAGATGCGAAAATCGCGGATATTTTTTCCCAGGTTCCCCCGCAGGATGTTAATTTTGCGGCCTGGTACCTGGACCACGAAGTGTGGTATTTTCCACCAGGTTCGATCCATATTGTTGTGGTTGACCCGGGTGTTGGTACTGCACGCCGCCCCATAGCAGCCCAGATCGGAGAGCACTACTTTGTGGGACCCGATAACGGCGTATTTTCAAAGCTGTACCAAAAGGCAGAAAAAAATGGGTGGCCGGTGCGCATTTTCCACACCAACAAGCCTGAATACTGGTGGCAGCTTGAAAGCAATATCTTCCACGGACGGGATATTTTCTCCCCGATAGCGGCTCATTTAGCTGCCGGAGTGCCGATCGAAGAATTGGGCCAAGAGATCCATGACGAAATCAGGATCCCCATGCCAGAGGCTGTGTTCACCGCAACAGGCGCTGACGGTGAAGTGATCCTGATCTATCCATATCTGGGGAATATCACTACAAATATCCACCGCAGAGACCTGCCGCCAAATTTTGAGGCCGCCAAAGCAAAGCTGCAGATTGGGAATGTGACGATCAAGAGCATCCGGGAAACATTCGGTGAAGCTCAGACAAATGAATTGATTGCGCTCTATGGAACAGCTGGTTATATTATCGTAGCCGTTGTCAACGGTAATGCCTATGACCTGCTCAAATCAGAGGTCGGCGACAAGGTCCGCTTGATTTATTAATCTAAGTATTGGCGTATATTATGAAGAAAATTTGGAAGATCATCTACCTTGTGGTGGGACTTGCCGCGCTGGTGGGCTTCAATTGGGCTTTGTTTTCAGGGATCATCTTAGGCATTCCCGACGAAGTGAAGGATGCCATGCTGAGCAATGAGAAAGTGCGGGTCGAAAATTGGGAAGATAAAGAGAGCTATATCTTCTACCCCGCGACGAGCGATGCGGTCACCGGGGTGATTCTGTACCCCGAGGGCATTTTGGATGCTCGATTGTATGCGCCCCTTGCGCAAATGATTGCTGAAGAAGGGTTCCAAGTTATTTTCCTGTCCAGGCGATTTGAACGTGAGAATAATTTCGCAATGGAAGCAATCCGCATGAAGCATGTAATCGCGGCTCACCCAACAATTGAAAATTGGCTTGTCGGCGGATTGACCTGGAGCAGTGTCCTTCCGGTTGACTTTGCTCTCAAGAACACAGATATTGTCAATGGCGTGATATTAATAGCCTCCAGATTAGATGAGGCAACCAGCATGGCGCAGACTGATCTGCCAGTTTTGTATATCTATGGTACGCGCGATGACGAGAACGAAGATCTGCTCAACTGGCAGTCTCCCTATTTGCCGGCGCATACCGTCTATGGAAAGATTGATGGCGGCAATCGCTTACAGTATGGGTATACCGGACCGATGGCAAGAGACGTAGCAGCCGACATCAGCGTCGAAGAGCAGCAGAGAGCGGCCGCAGATCATATGATCGCATTCTTAGAGATGTTCGTTAAATGAATGCCCTACCCCCGAGGTTAACTAAAGCGGTCTGACAGCTTACAGAGCTTAATTAAAATAGAAACACCTCAGTCAAGAGGTGTACACCTTTCTACCCACAGCGAGCTGTCACTTGCTGATCAAATATATGGTTTTAACTGCTTATTTTGCGAGCAAGAACATAAACTCAGGCACCCAGAAATCACCGATGCCGAAACCCCAATTCAAAATCGTACTGATGATGAAGATGACTGCTCCCATACCAATCCAAACATAGTCGCGTCTGCGGTAGGTGAGTTTTTCGATCCAGGTGCGTTTTTCCAGGCCAAAGCAGCGCAAATCCATGGCGTTGGTGATATCTTCGCCGTTGATGATCGAGTTCATCACGATCGGCACGATCAGTGGAGCTACCTTACGGATCATTTGAAAAATGCCGCCCTCCAGTTTTTCGATTTCGTAGCCCCGGGCTCGCTGAGCATCGAGTGTGATACCAAAATCCCGCGCCAACGACGGCACAAAACGAAAAGCTAAATCCATAGAAAATGCAAATTTGTAGGGCATGCCCATACCGCCAAAGGTGACGCCATATAAGCGCGGATCCATCGTCCAGGGGATTATAAAGAATAATACCGCGCTGGATAACATACGGATAATCTGTGTCAACGCAAAGGCAAGTTTATTGACAGTGATATTGGGGTGAAAATTCCAATTCACCACTGGAATGGTAAAATATGTGTCCCAGATAATATGCTCTGTGCTTTGAAGTACTTCCCCAGGGCCACCTCTTCCGGAGAGTAAAGCATTAAGCCCAACGATGACAACTACCAGCAGGGTGACAAACATCCAAATACGTCTGGTTTCCCCCCACGTTAGTCTCGTCATAAAGTACTGGGTCATCGCAAGAACGAAAAAGAAAAGCATGAAACGAATATCCCAAAATTGGATGATTGAGAATAATACCAAAAATGACGTAATCCACCGAGAGCGCGGATCAAGCGAGTCTAAAAACGTTCCTCTATCTCGATATTTCCAGGTTACTAACATATTTCACCCAACTCTAAATTGTACAAGAATAGGAGCTTGTAATGCTCCCATCCTTGTACGGTTTCCTAGTTAGCGGCCAGACCTAGATGAAACAGCATCATAGGCGACCATTAGAATTGGCACGAGAATAGCACCATTGATAGCATTCGACAGGAATGCGGGGGTCCAATATCCTACCAATGCGGTGTTCAGATCAATACCACTGAGAGGGATTTCGAGTAGTGATGGAACCAGAATACCAATTGCGGCCCCAATGATCGAATAAATGACAGCTTTGAAGATTGTGCCGCGATCCTTGAAGCTGACGACGGAAGCAACCATCAAACCAGGGATCAAGCCCATCAGGCCGTTACCTAGATCCCAGTGCCACCAAAAACCCCACCCAGACATGAAATCTCCGAGGACATTACCAACAGCACCAGCAATGAATCCTACAATTGGGCCAAAGGCAACACCAAAGAACATGGGGATCGCTACCGCTGGCCGCAGAGAAATATTGCCTGCGGCAGGAAGTGCTAAGTAATTCGTTGCCCAAGAGAGCACACCATACAGTGCAGCACCAATGGCACCATAAACAACTTCTTTTGTACCGAAAGTCCACATACTTTTTTTCATGATCATCTCCTCTACAGAATAATGGATAAAGACACGATTTAGGGAAAAAACCGTGTTACGTCTATAAAGCGTGGGCTAATTCTTCCGCACGCATAAAACGACCTGTTTGTGGAAAATGCTTTAGATTAATATCAAGCAATGAGGTTGGCAAAACTCTGCAACGTTTAAGCATTTTTTCGTCCCTCATAACTTCTTGGGGACTGCCGTCTGAGACTAACTTGCCTTCAGAAAGCAAGAGTATCCGGTTAGCGTATACAACTGCCAAATCAACATCATGGGTGATAAAAACGATTGAGCCAAAACCAGGCATTTCGAGAATAGAATCCATAAAGAATCGATAATTCCAATAATCTTGTCCGGCAGTTGGCTCATCCATGACGAGGACACGCGTCCGCATGGAAAGGATGGCAGCTATACTGACGCGCTTCTGCTGACCATAAGATAAAGCCAGAGGAGGTGAGTCGGCATATTCTTCCATATTGACCGTTTTGATCGCCCAGCCTACATTTTCTTTGACTTCAACTGCGGTTAACTTTAGATTTTCAGGGCCGAAGGCAAGCTCTTCTTCTACTGTGGGAGCAAAGAGCATATGACCGGGGCTTTGGAATACATATCCAACCGTTCGAGCCGCCCGGGCTACTGTGGTTTCGCTGGTTGGGATACCTTGCAGCAATACTTCGCCCTCGGTTGGTTTTAGCAGCCCAAGAGCATGTTTTACTAATGTTGATTTGCCCGCACCGTTGTGACCCAAGACAGCAATCACATCCCCTTTGTTTATGTCAAAGCTGACATTGTGTAATACATCGGGCAGGGTGGCATCATAGCGAAATGAGACGTTTTTGAACTCCAGCAGCTTATCTTCTTGCTTAATTTCTGAAAGCTTAACGATGGCAGGATTAAACTTGATTGGCTGGCCTTCTTTTTTGGCTCGCTCTAATATGATCTCGGCAGGGAGTTTGATGCGATGGTAATTGGCCGTGTAAAATAGCCCAGCCGGATCGCCGCTATAAATTTCTTTTCCTTCATCTAGGTAAAAAACCCGATCAGGTTTAATGGCCAGAACTTCGTCCACGCGATGTTCAACCAGCATAATGGAAATGCCATCATCGGCTAATTTACGGAAGAGAATCAAAGCCTCGCGAGCAGAGGCGGGGTCCAGGCTGGACAACGGTTCGTCCAGGATGAGTATATTGGGATTCATGGCCAATACACCAGCCAGAGCAACTTTCTGACGTTCTCCGCCAGATAGGGTAAATGTCTCCCGGTCTCGGAGATTTGAGATGTTTAGAAAATCAAGTGTTTCATCAACGCGCGCAATGATTTTTTCACGTTCCCAGGCCAAATTTTCCAACCCAAAGGCAACTTCATTGAGTACATGGCTAGAAACAATCTGCCGTTCAGGGTCTTGCAGCAAGGTACCCACTGTTTGCGAAAGTTCAGACATACTCAACTCATCAATAGAAGTACCAAAGAGTTTTACGTCGCCTGCTATGGTTCCAGTGTAGCTGCGGGGAATTAATCCGTTAATGCAGCGCATCAGTGTGGTTTTGCCGCTGCCGCTGGCTCCAGCCACAAGCATTAGTTCGCCAGGGTTAATTGATAAATTAATGTTTTCAATAGCGGGGGTCGTTCGAATGCGGTATGTAAAAAAGAGGTTCGTAAGTTCAAGTGGAATTGGTACAGAGGAAATTCCCATAATAATCCGATTGATTTTTTGTGAAAGTCTACCGAACACAGCCATTATAATACAAGGCTCAAAGTTAGAAACACACTAATATCTAAAAAGTTGCTCTTAACCCCATACTGGTGAACTTCTTATGACAGCAGCCGTGGTTAAGGACAAAACCCGCGACTAACCTGGGGCTAATGATTGAAAAAACGGGTATCGCAAAAATACCGCCTCCCGTTAGGGGCGGGGGAGAGCGTGGTGCCTACGGTGAGTGCAGTTTGAGCGTTACATTACCGGCGTATTTACTACGATCATCAAGCTAAGTGGTTCGTAATTATATGGGTCACTGATCAAGGATTTAGTTTATATCTAGCGAAATTTGTCTGCTATTTCCCTTTCCTTCTCATTATTCTCTATGCTTCGATCATCTTGGTATGCAGATTTTTTTTGATAATAATATTATATAATCAAAGTGCATCAGACAAGTCAATTGATATAGTTATGATTGCCTGGGAAACTGGGGTAAAAAATTGAGCAAGTGATGGATTCTTGTGAGCATTCTTCTGCTTTTCATCAGTGGATGTGGTTTACTTCCAACTCCAAGGGTTTAGGTTTTTATATAGTTCTCACTTTGCGGGCGAGGTTTTCTTCCCTTGTTTGTGCCGGCCCAAAATTAGAACAAGTGTGCTATAATATCAATATAAAGGCCTTCGCGAGCAGATTTTGCGTCGGCATTTTTTTTGGTCCTGGCCTATGGGGGTGCATAAAGTTAATCATCCTGGAGAATATTCATGACAAATACATTGTATCGGAGGATGCCATATAGAGACCATCAACGCCATACGGCACGGCATTCTTCGTTGATCACACTCCCAGGATGGGTAAGAGATGGCATTCATTCCTCCAAAAAAATAAACGATTAGACATCGCTGCTCTTTTTTGCACCTTAACAATTCAATCATCGCACCGTTCTCCAAGGGGAAAATATTCGTTTCTGTTCGTTTTCAACAACTTTGCGCGTGCAGCCAGCATCCACAGTTGAATGGCCTCTTTGCCATTCAACCAAGCTGAATGCCCAGCCGCACGGCAATTTTTCCCGCCGTCCGGCCATCAGCCAGCCGCCCATCGGGGACAGACCCCCCCCGTTTTATCGGGGATATCCATTTGGCTGCATCCCTAATCCAGTGGGTGAGCGCTGGTAGAGGACCCGAAATTAATGCCCCGTTTAACCAGGATCCATCGACTTAACGGCTCGTGGGACCCAGCGAATAATTCCCCCGCCCCATCTGGTGACCAGCCCGATGTATGTTAAAATGGGTGCGCTTGAAAAAAGCCTTGAATGGTAATCAAAAAGGATCAATTTTATGCCCGATACTCCCAGCACCGATTTCATTCGTGAAGCCGTCAAAGAAGATTTAGCCAGCGGACGTTTTGATTATGTGCGTACCCGCTTGCCACCCGAGCCAAATGGATATTTGCATATCGGTCATGCCAAAGCTTTCCTGATAGATTATCTGGTTGCGGTGGATTTTGGTGGTCAGTTAAACCTGCGCTTTGATGATACCAATCCGGCCAAAGAAGAAACCGAGTTTGTGCAAGCCATCAAAGAAGACGCGAAATGGCTCGGCATTGATTGGGGCGACCGTGAGTTTTATGCTTCGGATTATTTCGATCAACTTTATGCTTGGGCTGTCAAATTGATCAAAAAAGGTCTCGCCTATGTGGATGATCAAACCCCCGAGCAGGTTAGGATTAACCGCGGAACCCTGAGGCAACCAGGTGTTAATAGCCCATTTCGTGACCGGTCAGTAGCTGAAAATTTAGATTTGTTCGAACGCATGAAAAATGGCGCTTTCCCTGATGGCAGCCGCATATTGCGCGCCAAAATTGATATGGCGGCCGGCAATATCAATCTCCGCGATCCAGCCATGTACCGCATAGTTCACGAGCCGCCGCATCATCGCACTGGAAAAAAATGGTGCATTTACCCCTTATATGATTGGTCCCACGGGCAGAACGACTCAATGGAAAAGGTTACGCACTCTTTCTGCGACGTCGGATATGAAGACCACCGCCCTCTTTACGAGTGGTTCCTCTCCGAACTGGGCGAGTTTATGCCACGCCAGATTGAATTTGCTCGCTTAAATTTAAGTTACACCGTTTTGAGTAAGCGTTTTCTGCGACGTATGGTGGATGAAGGCCTGGTAAACGGCTGGGACGACCCCCGTATGCCGACGCTAAGAGGCATGCGCCGACGAGGCTACACGCCCGAATCAATTGTAGAATTTATCCAAAAGATTGGTATTGCCAAGAATTACAACATGGTGGATATCGCTTTGCTGGAAGCAGGCATCCGTTCGGATTTGAATAAACGCGTCGAGCGGCGTATGACGGTTCTCAATCCTTTGAAAGTGGTTATCACCAATTACCCCGTAGGTAAAGTTGAAGATCTGGATGCCATAAATAATCCAGAAGATGAGCGTGCCGGGACGCGTAAAGTACCTTTCTCGCGCCAGATCTACATCGAGCGTGAAGATTTCCGTGAAGACCCACCCCGCAAATTCCACCGTTTAGCGCCGGGCAAAGAAGTGCGTTTGCGCTATGGTTATCTCATCACTTGTGTTGATTTCATCAAAGATGAGCATGGCGAAGTTGTCGAAATACACTGTACCTATGATCCTGAAACACGCGGTGGATACGCCCCAGATGGGCGCAAAGTGCGCGGTACTTTACATTGGGTTTCGGCACAGCATGCGCTGGATGTTGAAGTGCGCCTTTATGACCGTCTCTTCATGACTGAAAACCCATTGCAGGTCCCTGATGGCCACGATTTTATGGAACACCTCAACCCCCATTCCTTGACAGTTTTGCCGCACTGTAAAGCTGAGCCCGGGTTAGAGTCTGTCCTACCTGGTGAGCGTTTCCAATTTGAGCGTCGCGGCTATTTTTGTGTTGATCTCGATTCCACGCACGATGCTCTGGTTTTCAACCGTACCATCGCCTTACGAGATAGCTGGGCTCGCATCAACAAGCGGGGTAAAAAATAATTACCATCAGGAGTATGCTGTGAATTTTGAAAAAATTTGTGTTCTGGGTCTGGGCTATATTGGTTTGCCAACAGCCAGCACTTTTGCTACCCATGGCCTGCGTGTTGTTGGTGTAGATGTCAATACTCGGGTTGTGACCACGCTGCGTAACGGCGGTCTGCATATTCACGAACCGGGCTTACGCACGCTGGTCCAGGCTGCCCTGGGATCGGGCAATTTGACCATCGACCAGCATCCTGAAGGTGCCGATGCTTTTATTATTGCTGTACCGACTCCCTTTAAAGACGATAAGAAAGCCGATTTATCCTATGTCACGGCTGCGGCTGAAGCCATTGTGCCCCACTTACGCCCTGGAAATTTGGTGATCTTGGAATCAACCTCTCCACCGCGCACCACTGTCGATATAGTTGCGCCTATCCTTGAAAAATCAGGGCTTAAACCGGGCCGCGATTTTCATTTGGCATACTCTCCAGAGCGCGTATTGCCAGGTCAAATTCTGCGCGAATTGATTGAAAACGCCCGAGTGGTTGGCGGAATCGATCAGGCCTCAGCTCAGGCCGGCCGTGACCTTTATAAAATTTTTGTGCGCGGCGATATTTTCTTAACCACCTCCACCACTGCTGAGATGGTTAAGTTGATGGAAAACACCTTCCGTGACGTTAATATTGCCGTCGCCAATGAGTTCTCCCGCTTAACCGAGCGCATGGGCGTTGATATTTGGGAAGCCACCACTCTGGCAAATCTTCATCCGCGAGTCAATATTCTTCGCCCCGGACCTGGCGTTGGTGGTCATTGCATCAGTGTTGATCCCTGGTTTTTGGTTGAAGCCGCCCCGGATATCACGCCGCTGATTCGCACTGCCCGGGTCGTCAATGACGCTCAGCCCCACTATGTGTTGCAATTGCTGCGTCGTGCCTTGGGATCTCTGAGTGGGGTACATGTCGCCGTTTTGGGATTGGCCTATAAGCCCGATGTTGACGACCTGCGCGAAAGTCCGGCCATTGATGTGGCCCGCTTGCTTGTGGATGCAGGCGCTGAGGTGATCGCTTATGAACCTTTTAAATTGCATGCTAAAATTGAAGGTATTACCCTGGCTTCAAGTTTGGCTGCTGCCCTTGAAGGCAGCGATGCCCTGATTTTATTGGTGCCGCACACGCCACTGAAAAACTTGCGGCCCGAAGATGTTGCTGCTCTGACAGACGCGCGTTTGGTAATAGATACGGTTAATGGCTGGGATCCCAAAGAGTGGGAAAAAGCCGGTTTCCGTGTGGTTCGCTTAGGCGTTGGCAATTCGTAGCCGCACATACCTGGATTCTGATACCCTTTATGCCCACATCATCTCCACTAAGAATTCTTTCAATTTTTGGCACGCGCCCTGAAGCGGTAAAAATGGCGCCTGTCGTGCGGGAATTGGCGGCTGCACCCGGCGTACACGCTTTGGTCTGTGTCACGGCACAGCACCGAGAAATGCTCGATCAGGTGCTGAATTTGTTCGCCATTACTCCCGATGTTGATCTCGATTTAATGCTTCCTGATCAGACATTAGCAGAGATGACAGCCAGAGTGTTTACCCACCTTGATCCCGTATTAGCCGATCTTAAACCCGATTGGATTTTGGTGCAGGGTGATACCACTACAGTGATGGCCTCTTCAATTTTAGCCTATTACCATAAAATTAAGGTTGGGCACGTTGAAGCCGGGCTGCGTACTGGTGATAAATGGCAGCCTTTCCCGGAGGAGATAAATCGCCGAATAGCGGGCGTTACCGCCGATTTGCACTTTGCCCCCACGGAATGGTCGCGTGCAAATCTAGCCCGCGAAAATGTGCCCGATGACAAAATCGTCGTTACCGGTAATCCGGTTATCGACGCCCTGCAATGGGTATCAAACCAGCCAGCGCCACAGCTTCCGATTCCTGAAGCCGCGCGCTATGTTTTGGTCACTGCACACCGCCGCGAAAATCATGGCCAACCGTTGGAAGCGATTTGTGCCGCGTTAGCACAGCTTGCTGAAATTTATCAAGACGATGTACAGTTTGTTTATCCTGTGCACCTTAACCCCAATGTGCAAGAGCCGGTCTATCGCTTGTTGAGCAATGTGCCCAATATCTCCTTATTACCGCCATTAGATTATCTTCCTATGGTACACATGATGAAGCGTTCAACGTTGGTGCTGACCGATTCCGGCGGCCTGCAAGAAGAAGCGCCAGGATTAGGATTGCCAACGCTGGTTTTGCGCAACACCACAGAACGTCCCGAAGGCATCGAAGCTGGCACGCTCAAATTGGTGGGCACCAAAACCGAACGTATTGTAGCCGAAACGCGTAATTTGCTCGACAATGCCGAAGCGCATGCGGCCATGGCCGGCGCTGTCAACCCTTATGGCGATGGTCACGCTGCTGAACGAATTGTGAGTGCTATTTTAGCCCATCAACGTGCATCAATAATCTGAATGGAAACCCAACGCAATGCCTCGTCGTGATTTAATCACATCCCTTGCTTATGCTCGTACCTGGCCCATCTTCGGGCCTGTGGCCTACTACATGCTTAAACTTCTGGGTGTCGAGTTGCCGCGCTCGGTTCCCATCGGTGCTGATTTGGAAATTGCCCACGGCGGCTATGGTGTTGTTATCCATTCTCAGGCCAAAATCGGGCATCGGGTCAAAATTTACCCTGGTGTCACGTTGGGGCGTACTGATATTTATAATCCCATAGCAGATTCTAAATTTGAAAGCATTGTTATCGAAGATGATGTCATTCTCTCCCCCGGTTGCAAAATTCTTTGCAAAGCAGGTGTTTTACGCGTAGGGCAGGGCACTGTTATCGGCGCTAATGCAGTTTTGCTGTCATCCACGGGCGAAAACGAGATTTGGGCCGGTATCCCTGCGCGGGTTGTGGGGTTGCGTACCCCGTGACTCGTATTTGTGTTGTTCCCCAAGTCTCTGGTGTCGGTGGCATGGTCTCGTTCCAGGCCAAATTTACGGCTGGTTTGGCCGCCCGCGGCATTGAAATCTGTTCCACTCCCCAGGAAGCAGATGCTGTGCTGGTCATTGGTGGGACACGTAATTTTCTCAGTTTATGGCGAGCAAAAAGACGCGGTGTGCGCATTGTGCAGCGCCTTAATGGCATCAATTGGCTGCATCGTAAAATTCGTACCGGTTGGCGGCATTATCTGCGCGCTGAGATCGGCAATTTAATTCTACAGTTTATTCGTACCAATTTAGCCGACCATATTGTTTATCAAAGTGAATTCTCGTACCAATGGTGGCAGCGTGTTTACGGACCTGTTAAAAGTTCAAAATCAGTTGTCCATAACGCTGTCGATTTGCAAACTTATAAGCCCGACTCCCAATATTCAAAAACCAATTTCCAAACGCAAACTGCTTTCCGTGTGCTGCTTGTAGAAGGCTCCCTAATGGGTGGCTACGAAATGGGTTTGGGTACTGCCATCGAGCTGGTCGAACGCCTTAATAATGCGCATAGACCATCTTTAGGGGATAGACGGGTTGAGTTGGTTGTTGTTGGACGTGTCTCCGAAGCGCTTAAAACACAATGGACGCGGCGCACATCTATCCCCATAATTTGGACGGGCCTGCTGCCTGCAGGCGAAATCCCTGCAATGGATCGATCGGCGCATTTATTATTTTCAGCCGATATAAATGCCGCATGCCCAAATTCGGTTATCGAGGCTATGGCCTGTGGTCTGCCGGTGCTGGCCTTTGAAACAGGTTCGCTGGCAGAATTAGTTGCCGAGGATGCTGGACGAGTGATTCCATACGGTGGTGACCCATGGGGTTTAGAATCTCCCGATATCGACAGCTTGGCTGAGGCCGCGGTAGAGATATTGCTTAACCAAGAACGTTTTCGCCCCGCTGCCCGTGCCCGCGCCGAGAAAAATTTTGCCTTGGATGTAATGGTGGATGCATATTTGGACGCTTTAAATCGCTCTTAAAAAGTTAATTTGTTGGTAAGATTTAGGTCCTATCATCTCTACCATAACGTAGTAAATAAACGGATGGCAAGTAGAGCTTTATCTGCAATAGCTTATCATTTTGTGGTAAAAATGTTAGCTGATTTGGTGTCTTGGTGGTGAAAAATATATTTCTTCAACTAGCAGCTTTGTTGGCTCGTATTTTGCCTTCTTGGATGAAACGCGCCATCTATGGCTTTGGTCCTTTGGCCCGTATGGTGCGCAGCTCGCTCAATCGTGCTGCGCCCTCCGGGATAAACGTAGTGACCGTTGCGGCTGGAGGCCTGAAAGGCGCGCAGTTGCACCTCGATATGCAAACCGAAAAAGACTACTGGTTGGGCACCTATGAGATAGACTTGCAGTTCGCGATCGAAAAGTGGGTTGACCGCGGCGATGTGGTTTATGATGTAGGTGCCAATATAGGCTATATCACACTGCTGCTTGCTCGTGCTGTTGGGGGGACCGGGCAAGTTTATTCCTTTGAAGCACTGCCGGCCAATTTCGAGCGTTTACAGCAAAACGTGGCTAATAATACCTGGGCTGCTGGCATAACCATCACCCATGGAGCCGTCGCGTCCGCCTCAACCCCCGTCCGCTTTTTGCTGGGGCCATCGGATGCTATGGGCAAAGCAGATGGCTCGGCTGGCCGCAACGACGGTCATTCTGAATCGATTGCAGTCCCGGGTATTGCGTTGGATGATTATGTCTATCGTGACGGTCATCCGGCGCCTGATATTATCAAGATGGATATCGAAGGTGGGGAGGTTCTGGCTTTAGCAGGGATGCCGCGTTTGCTGCGAGATGCCCGCCCCTTGATTTTAATTGAATTGCACGGTACAGAGGCGGCGCGCATTGCCTGGAAAACTCTGACCGCAGCGGATTATAGCGTCCACCGTATGACCAAGGGTTATCCACTTGTGCATTCACTGGGTGATCTGGATTGGAAAGCCTATCTTATCGCTAAACCACGGAGCGACTTTAGATCATGACACACCGTTTTACGGGTCGTTTGGCGCTGCTGCAGCGAGTGCTGCCTACCTATCGGGCTGCGTTCTTTGATTTGCTGGCCGAATCCTGCCAGGGCGGATTGAGCATTTTTGCAGGCCTGCCTTTAGCCGTTGAGAGCATAGCTACCACGCATGAATTAGGTAAAGCTCAAGTCGTGGCAGCAAGAAATAGACATGTTAGCGATCCGTCTTCGCCGCTGTACCTGTGCTGGCAGGATGGTGTTATAAAGTGGCTTGAAACCCTCAACCCAGATGCCTTGATTGTCGAAGCTAACCCGCGCAATATAAGTACGCGCTTGGCTGTACGTTGGATGCATGCTCGGGGACGACCAGTATTGGGTTGGGGCTTGGGCGCTTCGCTTCTGACTGGACGCTTGGCGTTGGCGCGCCATTGGAACCGCTTATCTTTTCTGCGCACACTGGATGGACTGATTGCTTACAGCCGGCGCGGCGCAGAAGAGTATCGTGCCCTGGGGTTGGAACAAGTTTTTGTCGCGCACAATGCTGTTGCAAAACGGCCAACCACGCGTCCACCTGAACGAGCACAATCTTTAATTGCAGCGCCCACAATCTTGTTTGTAGGTCGATTGCAATCTCGCAAACGCATAGATATTTTGTTGGGTGCTTGTGGCACGTTTCCGAATGAATCACAACCGCGATTGATCATTGTTGGCGATGGTCCTGCGCGGGTGGAGAGCCAATCTCTCGCCCAGAAAATTTATCCTCAGGCGATATTTGTTGGTCAGAAACACGGTGCAGCGTTGAGACCTTATTTTGCTTGCGCCGATATTTTCGCATTACCCGGCACAGGCGGCTTGGCTGTGCAGCAAGCTATGACCCACGGTTTACCTGTGATTGTCGCGCAGGGCGATGGAACACAGGATGATCTTGTACGTGCCGGAAACGGCTGGCAAGTACCCTCCGGTGACCAAATCGCATTCACGGAAATATTGCACACGGCACTTTCCGATATCCCCCGTTTACGACGAATGGGAGCTGAATCTTTTCGCATTGTAAACGAAGAGATCAATCTGGAAATGATGGTAAATGCATTTATTGATGCAATAAATCAATTTGCCCAATGAGCAACTTTATGCGTCAAAACCACATTAGAATTCTCAGCGTTTTAGGGTTGTTGGTATCGGTATCAGCTATGATAACTGCCTGCGGACCTTCTGCTGAAGAACAAATCACGATGACTGCATTAAGTTATTTAGCTACCGTAGATTCTTGGACCAAGACACCTACCTTAACCTTTACGCCAACGCTGACACTTACTCCCACGCTGACGGCTACAGCAACCCATACCCTGACACCTAGTCGTACTGTAACCCCGTCCATTACCCCCAGCCCCACCATTTCGCTGACACCGACCTATGCTTTCCCGACGATCAACGTTAAGATGCAGGCGCACTGCCGATATGGACCAGGTACTGCCTATTTGCACGCGGCTGATTTGTATTTTGGTGATACCGGACAGATTTGGGGGCGAGATTATTCTAGTTCGTGGTTATGGATTCAACCGGATAAAATTCATTACCAGTGTTGGGTGTCGGCTTCAGTTGTTGATGTAAATGGCGATATTTCGGTATTACGCGTGGCTCCAGTTCGATTGCCCAAGTCGACGCTTTACTCGCAGCCCAAAGATGTTGCTGCCACTCGTGATGGTAATTTGGTGACGGTCTCTTGGAATCCCATAAACATGACTGTTGATGATGATCGTGGTTATATGCTCGAAGTTAATATTTGTAGAGATGGATATATAATTTGGCAAGTTGTTCATACCAATGGCAGTACCTATACTTTTACTGATCAGCCGGGTTGCGGTGGAGGTTCGAGTGCTCTGCTGTATGCAGTCGAAAAACACGGCTATGTCGACCCAGTATCAGTACCCTGGCCTCAGGAAAAATAATTGATGAAGATCTTGTTTGTTGCCGATGGCCGTTCGCCCATTGCGCTTAATTGGATCGAATACTTTGTGATCGCCGGATACGAGGTGCATTTAGCTTCGATCTATCCTTGCCAACCTGAATTAGCGTTAGCCTCCTTGACCATAATCCCGGTTGCGTTATCACACGCAACAGGCGCGATTGGTAAAAATCATCAACGCCCAACCCTAAAGAAAAAACTGTTACGCGCTTTTTCAACGCCAAAGATGCGTATGCACTTGCGCCATTTTTTAGTGCCGAGCAGTTTACCTGTGGCTGCCGGGCAGCTTCAATCTCTAATTTTGGATCTCAAGCCCGATATTATTCATGCCATGCGCATTCCTTACGAAGGGATGTTAGCTGCGCTTGCGATAAGCGAAATCAAGGATCAAGATAAACCACTACTGGTAGTGTCAGTGTGGGGCAACGATTTTACCCTGCATGCGCCGGCTACCCAAAGACTTTCTCAACTAACCCGTTTGACATTACAGCATGCCGACGCACTGCACCCGGATTGTCACCGTGATTTGCGGTTGGCGCGCATCTGGGGTTTTCATGCGAAAAAACCAAGTATGGTGCTCCCAGGTGGAGGTGGTGTACAACCCGATATTTTTTATGTTGACCAAAGCGATCGCGCTCCAATAATAGTCAATCCGCGTGGGATGCGAGCGTATGTTCGCAACGATACATTTTTTCGAGCCATCCCTTTGGTCCTAAAGCGGCAGCCGAAAGCGCGTTTCTTTTGTCCAACGATGGAGGGGGATGCTCAGGCTCAACGTTGGGTGCATGAATTCAAGATTGCTCATGCCGTTGCATTGCTGCCTCGGCAAAGTCGCGCTCAAATGGCCGATCTTTTCCGGGGTGCGCAAATCGTGGTGTCACCTAGTACCCACGATGGCACACCCAATACGATACTAGAAGCCATGGCGTGCGGCGCATTCCCTGTCGTGGGAGATATTGAATCTTTGAGGGAGTGGATTACACCTGGGGAAAATGGTTTGCTGATAGATCCTGCTGATTCCCAAGCTTTAGCCGACGCGATCCTAAAGGGGTTGCAAAATCCAGATTTGCGACTGATTGCCCAAAAGAAAAACACCCGCCTGATACTCGCACGAGCCGAGTTCAAGCAGGTGATGGCGGCAGCAGAAAAATTTTATAAAACTATACTGTAGATTCACCGCAGCCTGGAAGTGCGAGTGAGCTGTGTCTTTTGTGGGCTATTGCTTCTACGGGATTATTGCCTGCAAAACTTCTGTTGTGAATACGGAATTCACATCCTCCGGCACCAAAATATCATTGCTGGCCAGCATATCGGCCAGGGCACCCCATTGCTCAGCGGTTTGCCATCCCAAGCCATGCTGCTCCGTGGCTTCACCATAGGCATCAACTAATTCGGTTTCAAACATAAAACGCTGGTGTTTTGGATCGGTTTCGGGTCCGGTATAAAGCAGCACTATCTCAATAGCCTCGTCAGGATGTTCGGCCGCATACGCTATTCCTTTCAATGCAGCCCGCAAGAACCTAGCCAGCATCTCCGGGTTGTGTTCTAGAATTTCATCAGTTGTGGCGTAAGTTAATCCCAATGTAGGTACGCCATAATCCGCTGCATCCCATATATTTAGCTCATAGCCCCAACTTCGAATCATGTTGGGTTCATTGGACTTAAAGACCGGGTAAACATCCACTAGACCTTCTGTCAGTACTCGAGGGTCAAAGCCCACATTAATTAATTCGATTTTGTCTATATCAGCGCCTGCAGCGGATATCAGTGCAAAAAGATCGGGAGGTTGTGCGCCTTTATAACCCACGGTATGACCTTCCCAATCTTTTGGTGTTTCGATACCAGAATCAGCCAATGCAGCAAAGGCCTGTTGGCCGCGCTGACCAAGTAAGGCGATCGCCACTAAAGGCAATCCAGGGTCAGCCCGGCGTTTGAGTAATATAGCTGCGTCTTGGCTGATGACATGTACTTCTCCGGCGGTAAGCAACTGCAAATGGTCGCCACTTCCGGTTGAGTGCTGGATGGTGACATCGAGATTTTCGAGTTCGAAAAAGCCTTTTTCTTGGGCAACGTAAACACCTACCAAAGGAAGATTGGCTTGTGGGATGTAGCCGGCCATAAAGACCAGCGAAGTCAATTCAGCCTCGGACGTCGGTGCGACTCGGGTGCTGCATGCAGTTGTTACCATGATAAGTAACAATAAAAAGGTGATTTTGTGTTTCAAATGCTGCCTCCAAAAAATTGCATTCGTTAAGGGTGAGATGAGGGTCAATCTTGTTGTACCCAGAAGACCACACGTCGTTCTGCCCAATTGATCAAAGTGTAGATGCTAACACCTGCCGCAGCCAAAATGAACACGGCCGCAAAGAGAAAAGGTAGGTTTAAATTAGTATAAGCCAGCCACATGGTGCGCCCAAGACCACCGGATGCGCCTGTCCATTCAGCCACGACAGCGCCGATTAATGAGAGCGGCCCACTGACCTTGAGCGCTGCAAACAGATAGGGCAATGCGTTGGGGGCTCGGACATGCCTGAATATTTCGCCACGGCTGGCATGCCACGAGCGGAAGGTATCTATCATGGCGGGGTCGGCTGCGCCCAACCCACTGAGCACATTTACCAACACTGGGAAAAAGGTCAGCAAACCGGTGATGATAATTTTTGGCAGCACGCCAAATCCGAGCCAGATTGTTAACAATGGTGCGATGGCTATTAATGGAGTAGATTTTACAAAAATGGCCAAGGTCATAATACCGCTTTCGAGGCGCGGCCATATACTTAATAGCGTTGCTGCGCCTATGCCCGCTAGCGTTCCCAGCATTAATCCGGTTAACGCCTCTGCGAGCGTGAGCAAGCTGGCATCAAAATACAATCCAGCGTTATTCACCAGGGTGGATATGATGCGGCTGGGTGCAGGCAAAATATAAATTGGAATCTCTTGCACTTGCACACTTAATTCCCAGGTGGCCAGGGTCAGGGTGACCAGCAATAGAGCGAAAACGTTGTCGGTGAGTCGTGATGACATGATTAGTTCTTAGCGCTTGGCTTATGATTCGTGAAAGTGGATAACTGACCCCGCAGCATTGTGACAAGTTTCTGAAATTCTGGCTGACTTTCATCGCGTGGGTGCGGAATCGTTACTTTGATATCGCAGGCAATTCGACCGGGGCGCGGCGTCATCACCAGCACACGGTTGGCTAGACGCACTGCTTCATAGATATGGTGTGTGACCCAAACAACGGTGGGATGGAATCTTTGCCATAAAGTCAGTAGCTCAGCAGTTAATGTTTCGCGAGTGAGTTCGTCGAGGGCCGCAAAAGGCTCGTCCATCAGCCAGATATCTGCGCCGAGAGCTAATGTACGGGCCAATGCCACGCGCTGCTGCATGCCGCCGGAAAGAGTCAGCGGGTAAGCTTGGGCAAATTCACTCAGGTTGACTAAATCCAGCAGCTCGTCAGGTGATAACGGGGTACGGTCATTTTGCGGGTTGATGGTTTGAGCTAAGGCAATATTCTCTCGCACGTTTTTCCACGGCAATAGAGCCGGGTTTTGAGCCAGCCATCCCACGCGCTTTTTGATCAGAGCTTGCAATGTTGGGTCAGACTCTAACAACGCGTGCCCACCCGAAGGAGCCAGTAGGCCGCCCATAATCCGTAATAACGTTGATTTCCCGCATCCGGATTCGCCAATGAGAGCAACAAAATCTCCGCTAAGGATCTCTAAATTGATATTATCCAATACTTTAAGCGGGGCGCCGTTTTGTGATTGGAAAACATGGTTTATTGATTGCGTGCTGATTTGCATTAGTTGTTCAATCCACGCCAACCTTTGACGCTCTCAGGGTGGATGCAGAAGGCTTGCCAAGGCTGCATGCTGGTGTGGCGATGGCCGAGGTAGCGATGGCTGAGACGATTAAGTAAGGCATCAATCCCACCCGGCACTTGATTGGTGACCACAGCCTGACCTTGGGCTGAAACTCGCCGCAGTGGAGACCACGGTTCATCAACGGTTAGGGATACACGCGGGTTAGCGCGTACATATTCAGCCCAGTTTGAGCCTTTCCAGGCTGCTATATAAAAGACGTGGTTATTCCATTCGTGCCAGACAGGCACTACATGAGGTCTGTTATCGGGGCGTATGCAGGCCAAACGAGCGGTCCATGGACCGCTCAGAAATGCAGAGATCTCGGCATTATTGAGTGGGATGGTTGGTCCAGGTGTCAGTTGTTGTTCGTTTTGATAGGGTGCATAAATGCGAGCGCCCAACCGATATGAAATACGGGCCGCCATCTCGCGCAGCGCGTTCATTTGGACTAAGATACTTTCTCTAGAATGCCGGAAACCAGGTGCACTGAGCATTAATGCTGCATCTGGATGGATACCATCACTACATATTGGCAGAGCCAGCTCGATCGTATCGTTGTTGACACTCAGGTGATAGCCCTGCCGTTGCACAGTTTCCGGCGTTGTGGTTTTTAAAATCAAATCGGCTGCAGAGCGATTATCAGAAAAAGGCTGACCGAGATGATAGGCACTGCGCACATGCTGGGTGCTTTCAACTTGAGCAATCACGGACACACTATGCTGTAGCAGTTTGGCTAGTGCCAGCGTTTCATCAATAGGTGATTTTCCAGCTTCTTGGTAGAAAGCGGTTAAGATATTTTGCGGAGCTGAGGCAGAAGTATGATGCCACGCAAGCAGTCGCGGACCCGCAGTATAGCGTCCGCGGGCGCGAGTTTGTTCGAGATACCCTAATAATTTGAGTTCTCGTAAGAGCGCGAACAATGAGCTGCGCGAAATATCCACATGCGCCAGACCATCGTTGGGCGTGATGCCTTCGGGATTCTGGCGCAGTAGTTCGAGAATGCGGATTGTATTTTCTGGTGATGACATTTTAGGTCATAGTCCGTTATTATGGATGATAGTGTATTATATTGGACTTGATAAGTAGGGTCAAGGAGCATGCCCGCGAATTATTATCCGCTATCTTAAGAGCCAACCTCGGGGTATTTCAACCCGCGGTCGATGATTAAATGTTATCGGATATTTGCTTGGTGATCTTTGATTGGATTATCTTTTACTGGTTAATTTCTTGTACCACACCGCGTAACGCGAAGTGAAATGGATCAAGGGAGTAGAGAGAATCACGGGGGGTACTACGGCATTTTTTAATGCCTCTCGAAGACTGTCAGCATTATCAAATCCTGGGACTAAGAGCGCGCCGCGCCCAAGTTCCAAAGCACTGTGAGCGTCTGATCCGTAGGTGCCCAGCAGTTGATGCGCTTGAGCAAAATTTTGAGCTTGGAAATTAAAATGGGGCAGCATACAGCGCGCGTTGAAAGTTTCGATAGCATCTATATAGGGTAGAATGGCGATCAGATCTTGGATTTGCCAGTGACCGCGGCGGTGTTTATCAAAGGGATGAGAAATGCTGATAAAGGCATTTTGTTCCCTTAGTCGCTGGATAACGGTCATGGGGGGTAGTCCAGCAGGGATTTCCTCGGTCACATAAGCGGCTAAGATTTCGCCAGTCGTGCTCATGATCTCCTCGCCGATGATCACCCGTTGGGGGTCAAGTTCTTTGGCCCGCAGCGCGCCAACAATCGTGTTATGGTCCGTGACGATAACCCGGTCGATTTTTTTACGGTGGCAGGCCGCGATCAATTTTTTCGGTTTGGTCAGGCAGTCCTTCGAAAAAACCGTGTGTGTGTGGAAATCTGTGAGCAAGTATTTGGAATTATTCATGCTTTGGTTCGATGGGTTTTTTAATTACTATTTTACCGTATGACGCTTGGTCTTGATGATCAAAATGTTCTTGTCGAGTTACCGCAATGATAGCTGCTGTAATCGGCGCCCAAAACACTGTTGTTGACATTGATAGCAATGAAAATTTCCAAAATATTGATTATTTTTTGCTAGGCAGGATATTTCGTATCTTGCTGCATGCTTGCTAAGATCTGACGAAGTTAGGATTACACGGAATAATCCTGTAATGACCTTCCCATCCCAGCGGGGGTAGCAATAATAAATGATTTATCTCTTTTTAGGCATAAGTACTGAGATACTGCGGGTATAGTAAAAATGCTGCAAAAGTGTGTCATAATAGTCGCACAAGATGTGAATAGATCCAAGATTTGAAAGCACATGCTTGCACACGATTTACCGATTTATTGTTTGCACTTCTGAATAATTACTAGCAGCACCAATCAAAGAGTTGCCTATCTTTGGGCCATCACGCACAATTGAATTGTGCAAAATTACTGCTGGTGCCCTTAATTAAAAATTGTTAAACGCAAGGAAATTATCTTGACTTATTATCAATTCTCTCCTGAAGTTTCCCAGGCGCTCAAACGGAATGACCCGATCGTTGCATTAGAGACTACTGTGGTCACCCACGGATTGCCCTATCCACAAAATATTACCTTGGCGATAGATATGGAAGATGAAATTCGAGCTTTCGGTGCCATTCCGGCTACGATTGGAATATTAGCCGGGGTAATTCGTGTTGGTATGGCCCGTGAACAGCTTGAGGGTTTGGTTGCAATGAAACCGTTGCATAAGATTAGCCGCCGCAATTTTGCTCCCGTACTTGCCAAAGGCGAGAGCGGCGGCACCACCGTTGCGGGAACGCTGATTGCAGCACACGCCGCAGGAATTCAGGTTCTTGCTACCGGTGGTATTGGTGGTGTACATCGACAACCCGCTTTTGATATTTCTGCCGATTTGCCCGAGCTTTCGCAGCGACCTGTGATTGTAGTTTGTGCTGGTGCCAAGGCAATTTTAGATCTCCCCGCAACAGTAGAGGTTTTAGAAACCATGGGTGTGCCTGTGGTTGGCTATCAAACGGATGAGTTGCCGGCTTTTTACTCACGCACGAGCGGATTGCCGGTAAGCACGCGTGTTGATTTCCCCGAGGACGTTGCCGCCATCGCTAATGCTCATTGGGGCATGGGGCTGAATAGTGCGATCTTGGTCGTGGTGCCGCCGCCTGAAGAGACCGCGCTGCCTGCCGATGTTGTTCATGCCGCCATTGAACGCGCACTTGATGAAGCGCACGATCAGGACGTGCGCGGGCAAAAGGTAACTCCCTTTTTACTAGGCCGTGTTAGTCAGCTAACAGGTCAATTGAGCATGCAGGCTAATCTGAGTTTACTATTGAATAATGCGCGTGTAGCTGCGCAGATTGCCGTCGCCATGGCAAAATAACCATTGACAGTGGATAGAGTCTAAAATCTCTCTCCGGGAGTTATCGGGGTCAGCAGAAGGTATGGGGGTGTTTTGACTGCCGCGCAGAATGTGCATGAACCTTCCCCTTCCAAAACAGCAGAGGAAGATTGGTTAACAGCTTTATGGTGCTGGGGTTAGGGTGGGCTGGCGTGTTAGTGTTGGCGATGGCGTGATTTCGGTCGCAGTAGGCCAACGCGTGATCGTTGGGCTGAGTGTCGCTGTCGGCGTTCTGGGTGTGGGGGAGATGGTCGCACTGGCCGTTGGGGTTGCCGAGGCTGTAAAGGTTGGTGTAACCGTTGCGGTTGGGACGCGCGTCGTAGTTGGGGACGGAGTTAACGTTGATGCAGGTGGATCACCTTCAACGGTGAAAATTCCTGAGCGCAGCCAATCAAATCCGATAAAAATTTGCACAACATATTCTCCGGGCAGCCAGGTTTCTGCATCGGGCAGCCAATCTGAAAATCCCGCCCCACCGGAACCACCATCCCAGGGATTGGTTTCATAATGAATGATCTTGCCATCCCGGAGCCAGAGCGCTGTCCACTGTATGCCATCTACCATGCCATCGTAAGTGAAATAAGCGAACATTTCGCCAACCGGATTGAGAAAATTAATGTCAGGGTTGATGGGTCGATAGAGCGAATCAATACCTCGATTAGTGAATTGCAATGGGCTAAAAACTGCATTTGCGGGTGGGGTTAGCTGACCTTCAAATTGCACCTCAATGGCTAATGGGATGTGCGGTGTCGGTGTGATTGTTGGTGTGTCAGTGATCGCGGGCGTGTTGGTAATGGAGGGTGTGAGCGTAATGGTGGCTGTTAGGGTGATCGTGGGTGTTGGGCTGATGGTTGGTGTTAGCGATGGCGTGGGCGATGGAGAGAAAAAACTATAGGCAACAGGTTCGGCGTACGTGTTTAGTAAGAACGCGATAAGCATCAGGCTTAAAGCGGTAACGATGCTGCGCCAGCCGTGCACCATTTGCTCGCGACGCAGGCGAAAATAAGGTATCTGGCGAGCTTTGCGAATTGCCAGAGCACCGCTGATCAAACTGAGGATAGCGAAAATAGAAGCTAGAATGATGGCGGTTTGTACGCCGGTGCGGATGTCGAGTGTTATGGGCATTGCGAGGTCGATTATCCTTGATTTATGACCGGGTTGCTGAGTGTGCCGATTCCCTCAACCCCAACTTTGACCACGTCACCCGGTGCTAAGGGGCTGACCCCGGCTGGTGTACCGGTAAGGATAATGTCACCGGTCTCAAGAGTCATAAAGGAAGATGCATAGGCAATTATCTGCTCTACCGTAAAAATCATGTCGCGGGTTGATGCCATTTGGCGCATCTCATCGTTAACGTGGCAGGTGACCAACGCATCGGCAGGGTCAAATTCGGTTTCAATCCACGGTCCGAGCGGGCAAAAGGTATCAAAGCCTTTGCCGCGCGTCCATTGTCGATCGCTGCGTTGTAAATCGCGGGCAGTGACATCATTGGCAATTGTGTAGCCCAAAATATGATCGTTGGCATCTTCGATGGTTATGCTGCGCCCTTGCCGTCCGATAACGATACAAAGTTCGGCTTCGTGTTCTATTTGCAGTGATTGCGGGGGCAGCACAATCGATTGGCCATGTGCGATAATTGCTGATGGCGGCTTGAAAAATAGCAATGGCACTCTGGTACTGCGGCATTGTGTTCTTTTGCGTGCGCTGCATAATTGCGACCGACACAAATGATCTTGCTGGGCTGCACGGGCGCTAAAAGCTGAACATCTTCAAATGGGATATTGGCTTCACTGCGCTGAAATTCGGTAAAAATATCGCCATCTATGGGGCCGATGCGGTCCTTAAGAATCCAACCGTAGCGAGGTGCTTCATCTTCGGTTTTGTAACGGATTATGCGCATAAAATTCTATCTCTCGTGGATTTTAGATTAATTGAAGTCTAACATAATTCGGCTATGTCGTGGTAGTAGGCTTGCCTCTGCCATGTTTTTTTCGCCAAAACCTATGTTTTGCGGTATAATCTTTCCTTGCTGGGGCGGTTAGCTCAGTTGGTTAGAGCGCTTCCCTTACAAGGAAGAAGTCGTTGGTTCGAGTCCAATAC
>PVMK01131083.1_pt1 | contig 27900 bp, 21 predicted proteins | sample 1853481 | NCBI WGS metagenome assembly PVMK01 (sample SAMN08533507, study PRJNA380276) | Marine sediment metagenome, whole genome shotgun sequencing project. | reverse complement strand
TGCGAAGTGCCCGTCGTGATGCTGACCATGCTCGACGACAAGAGCAAGGGTTATTCGCTCGGCGCGACCGACTACCTCGTCAAACCGGTCGACAAAGCGCGACTCCACGAGATCCTCTCTCGCTACTACGACGCCGAAAAGACCTGCACCGTGCTGCTGGTGGAAGACGATCGTTCCACCCGCGAGATGATGGTGCGAACACTGGGTAAAACGGATTGGGAGGTTCTCGAAGCCGACAACGGCCGCGTGGCACTCGACGAGATGGCGTCGCATCGGCCCGACCTGATCCTGCTCGATCTGATGATGCCTGTGATGGATGGCTTTGACTTCCTGGTCGAATTACACGCGAATGCCGATTGGCGGAGCATCCCAGTGGTCGTACTCACCGCAAAAGACCTGACGGACGAGGACCGGCGCATTCTGAGTGGTCGCGTGGAACAAATTCTCGAGAAAGACGCGTGGACCCACGATCAGGTCGTCACGCTGATCAACAAGCTCGTCGAGTAGGTGAAAACGATCGAAGATCGCTGGCCGCTGCCAGCGCTCTCACCGCCGGGTTGACAAGAGAAAGCGTCCGTCTTACCTGCTTGGTTGCGTGCGGCTTGCGGGCCGCAATCGTCATTATTCGCCCCCCGACATCAGTTTTTTGAAACTCCCGCTCCCCCGGCGCGTACGGAGGCTGTGTATGGGACAAATGCACAGGAGCTCTCGGGGCTCACAGCGATGGTTTCCGTGGTAGGGGAGGGCTCCCCGGGGTTGCCGGCCGCCGAAGAGAGCTTCGAGCGGCAGCTTCTGGTTCGCCATCGCGATGGCGATCCCGACGCGTTCGAAGAGTTGGTGCAGCGGTTTCGGGCGCCGATCTTCAGTTACCTGGTGCGCTGTGGTGTCGAGCCCGCTAGCCGGGACGATCTCTTTCAGGAGATCTTCATCAAGATCCACAACGCATCGGCCCGGTATCGGGCCGACAAACCTCTCCCTCCTTGGATCTTCACGATTGCGGCGAACACGGTGCGCAGTCATTTTCGAAAACGCCGCGTTCAGGGCCTGGTGTTTCCAGGACGTAAATCGGGCGATCCCAAGAGTGAGAGCGCGTCCGCGCAGGATTCTCTCGAAGCGCAGGAGACCGCGGCCTGGATCGAGGCCGCGCTCGCGCGCCTGCCGCGCAAGCAGCGCGAAGTCTTCTCTCTCTGCGGTGTACAAGGCCTTCCGCAGCAGCAGGTCTCTGAGATTCTCGGGATGCCCCTCAACACGGTGAAAACCCAGCTGCGCCGCGCGCGCATCGAACTCGCGCGCGGTCTCGCGCTCTGGCGCGGAACGACACCCGAGGAGGTGTCATCATGAATGGTCGGTGTAAGCAGATCCAAGACATCCTGGCAGAGTCCGGTGCGACCGCATTTCAGGACGACGGGAGCGCGCAGCGGCACCTCGCGGACTGCGAGGATTGCTACGCGGTATTGACGGCAATGAGTGAACTGGACGCTGCGCTCCCCGCGCTGCCGGTTCACGACGCCTCGGATGAATGCGTCGACGCGCTGCTCGCCCGGATTCGCGATCTACCCCGATCAGAGTCGGCAGCCGTTGGAGGATTTGCGGCGTTTGGTCAACACGTCCGGGCCACGGCCGAGCGCGTGAGCGAATGGCATTCGCGTTTCGTGGCTTCGGCGGTGGCGGTCGCCGTGGTGTCGGCCGCGGGCGTGGCGATCGTCGTCTCGATGGTCGACCTCGACACGAGCGTGCAAGGCCTGGCCGAGCAGTCGCCAGACAGTCAGGTTTTCGCGCGACTCAGAAAAGAAGACGGATCGCACCGTTCGCTGAACGAGCGCCAGCTCGAGACCAAGAAGCGACGGATGCCGGAAAAACGCGATCGCGTGGCGGCTGAGCCGGCGCCGGCACCAGCGATGGAGATGCTGAGGTCGCTGGGTTACGCCGTTGAAGACAATGTTTCCGGCGCGGTTCGCGACTCCGATGGGAAAACCCGACCGGATGTAGTGATCGCGGCTCAAGAGGCGCCGTCACTCGCGATGGGAATCGCGGCAGGCGACATCGAAGAGATCATCGTCCACGGCGAGAAACAGTCGTCGATCCACGATGCGCCAACTTCTTCCACCAGTTTCAGCGCCGGAGATCTCCAGGCACTGCGAATCGGGGACATCAAGGATCTCGCTGAATACACGCCGAATCTCGAGATCGAGTCTGAGTTCGAAGCGGATTCGAAGCTGAAAGACGACGAAGTTCCGTTTTCAGAACGAGAAAATGCTCTGCTTCCGCCGCCGATGACTGCATCACCTCGCAATCGCATCATTCCCGCTTGGGACGTGAAGGGCAAGGAAAAACACGATCGCGAGGTGGCACTCAGAGCACCAGCGTTTCAGGATGCTTCGGGATACTGGTCCAACGCGTACGTGCCGGGCGATCCCGCGATCCGCTTGCTCGAGACGCGCCTGAACCCGACCGACCGCGAGATGCTTCAAACCTACGCGGCGGCTCCGCTTCAGCTCCACGATCGCGTGCATCTCGTACAGCAGCCCTTTGACGCGCCGACCGAAGCTGCGATGGAAGTCTTTCTCCACAGCGACCGCACCGCGCTCGAAGGTGCAGAGCGGCTCACGTTGCAGGTGGGGCTCCAGGGCGCTCGGCGCCAGGGCGGCACGCGGCCGTCGATGAACATCGGGGTCGTGCTGGATCTGCGCGGCGTGATTTCTGCCGAGAATGCGACGCAGATGCGGGCGGTCGTCGATGCGCTTCGCACGGCGAAGGAAGTTGGCGATCAGTTCGACCTGCGATTCGCGGGTCGCGACTGTATCGGCGTTGATTCCGAAGGCTTCGAATACGGTCCGCTGTCGGTTGCGCTGGAGTCCTGCTTCAGCGCCGATCCGGGCGCGGGCCAGGGTCCGGCAATCGCGGCTGTACTCGAATCCGCCACGCAGGCCGTGCGCGCGGGTGATGGCCCCGGCGCTCCGCTCGGCAGCAGCATGGTTTTGTTGGTGACGTCGCAGTCGATCGCGGGCGATCTCGCCGCACTCGAGGCGATCGGACACGAAAGTGCGGTTGCGGGCGTTCCGATCAGCGTCGCGGGTATTGGTGCGGGTGTCGCGATCGGTGACATCGACCGACTCACGCTCGCCGGACAGGGCAATCGGCGCCTCGTCACCACACCGGACGAAGCGCGCGAAGCGGTTGACCGGGAACTTTCGGCGCTGAGCCGTGCGGTCGCACGCGCGCTTCGGCTGCGCATCCGACTCGCCCCCGGCGTCAAGTTGATCCGGATTCTCGACGCGTCGCGCCTCGACGACGAAGGCGCCGAGCGCGTGCGCGAGGCCGAGCAGAGCATCGATCTGCGCATGGCGAGCGAGCTCGGCATCCAAGCGGATCGCGGCGAAGACGAAGACGGCATCCAGATCGTGATCCCGAGTTTCTACGCGGGTGGTTCTCATGCGATCCTGCTCGACGTGGTCGCCCCCGAAGCCGGGCCGATCGTCGACGTCACGCTTCGCTACAAGGATCTCATCTATCAGCGCAACGGTGTGGCGCGCGCCAATCTCAATCTCGGCGCCGAGTCGCGCCCCGCAGGACCGCTCGAGCGCAACGTGCTGAAGAACGTGCTCGCCGTGCGCATGTCGAGCGCACTCACGAGCGCGGGTCAGGTGCTTTCGGAAAGCCGCATCGACGATGCGGTGAACGCTCTCGGCGAACAGCGCGAGCGACTGCTTGCACTTCGCGCTTCGGAACCCGCATTCCAGAGCGATGCCGAACTCGCGACTGATCTGGAACTGCTAGACGAATATCTCTCGCTTCTCGGCAGCGAGGCGGTTGGCCTGGGGGGGCCGCGACAGTATCTCGCCAATTCACTTCAACTGGCAGGACATTTCAAGACCCTGCCGCGCACGCGCACGGACTGATCCGATCCCCGGGAGGCAAGATGAAAAACCTACGCTACGTCCTCATCGCACTCGTATTTTTTGCAGCCGGCAGCGCTTTGGCCACTGAATCGACTGGTGGCGAAGTCCAGATTCCGCTGCACATCTACAACCAATTGATCGACGACACGCGGCCGACCACCAGCGCTCCGAGCGGCTACGCGCTCGGCCAGGCGATCGTCGGGATCCAGGTAACTGACAGCGACGGGCGAGCGACGGCCACGATTTCGGTCGACCTCAAACTCGACGTGCTCGAAGACGAGTGGGCCGCCGTGCCGATCCTTCCGGCCGGAACTCCACTTCGATCGGCGACGATCAACGGCAAACCGGTTCAGTTGATGCACTGGGACGGCAGCCTCGTCTGGGGCACGAAGAAGGCGGGCTCCTATACGATGAAGCTCATCTATTCCGCGGATGCGGTGCGTTCCGAAGCGGGCTTCGTGATTCCGATTCCTCTGCCGCAGGCGGCCGCGACGCAGTTCAAGGCGATCGTTCCCGGCACGGGCCTGGATATGGCGGTGATTCCCGCAGCGGGCGTCAGGGTCACTTCGGGTGACGGCAAGACGGTTCTCGAAGCGACGATCCCGACGACGCGCGGTGTGCAGCTGTCGTGGCGCGAGCCGGTGCTCGACAGCCACACGATCAGCCGCGCAGTGTATTCCGGCCATCAGGTGGGCGACGCGCTGCAGTGGGATGTCGATCTCAGCGTCGAGCTTTCGAGCGACGAGACCGTCACCCTCGAGTTGCTGCCCTCACACGTTACATTGAACGAGATTCAGGTCGACGGAAAGCCGGCGCCGGTCGCAGTGGAGAACGATCGCTTTGCCGCAGTCGTGAAGGGGCGGGGCGCGCATCGCGTGAAGCTGTCCTTCCAGGTTCCGATCCGGCGAGGCTCGGGCCCGCCGTTCGTCGAGCTCCAGATCCCGTTGATTCCGATCTCGCGCTTCGACCTCGATCTGCCCGGCCGGAAGGAAGTCAGCGTCAAGCCCCTGGCCAACGTCAACCACCGCGAAAACGAGAAGGGCACCACCGCGATCTTCAACATCCCGATGAGCGAGCGCGTGAAGATCTCGTGGACCGAGGCGCTCCCGGAAGATCTCCAGACCGAAGTGCGCGCCCACGCGAGTGTCTTTCACGCCGCGCACGCCGAAGAGGGTGTGCTCTATCTGCGCGCACTGGTCTCGATCGAGGTCAGTCGCGGCGAACTCAACTTGATTGAATTCGATCTTCCGAGCGATGTTCAGGTGAATCGCATTCACTCCGAGAGCGGCGGGGTTTCAGATTGGCGCATCGCGCCCGAGATCGTCGATGGTCGCAGGGCGGTCAGTGTCTTTCTCGACCATCCGCTGCGCGAATCCATGCGGCTGGATGTCGATTTTGATCGTTCGCTCGCTTCGAACGACGAACTCCAGATGCCGTTCTTGCGCGTTCGATCCGTCCAGCGCCAGCGCGGCATGATGGCGCTGCTCGCCACCAAGGAAATCGCACTGAAGCCCGCCGAAGAGTCGGACATCACGCGGGTCGGCGAGAACCAACTGCCCGCGTTCTTCCGCGAGCTGCTCGAGCGCACCGTCGCGCACACCTTCAAGTACGTCGAAGTGCTGCCGCTGCTCGTTGTCACGCCCGCGACGCCGGATCCGGTCGTCGCCAAGTTCGACGCGGAGATCAACACCCTGATCTCGCTGATGGACGTGACGATGCGCGGTTCCGCGAGCGCGAGCATTCGCGTCAAGTCCGGACGCCTTGAGCGCATCCAACTGGAGCTTCCCGAAGACGTCAACCTGCTGAGTCTGAGCGCGCCGTCGCTACGCACCCACAAGGTCGTCAACGAAGGCGGGCGCCAGCTGATCAATGTGGAGTTCACCCAGGAGATGGAGGGGCAGTTTCGAATCGAGGCGAACTACGAGCGCATCGCCTCCGACGCGGACGCCGAATTGCCGGTTCCGACGCTGAGTGTGGTCGGTGCAGAGGTCGAGCAGGGTCGCATCGCGGTCGAAGCACTGGCCGCGGTCGAGGTCCAGGTGGCTCGGTCGGATCAGCTCTCGTCCGTCGATCCGAGTGAGCTCCCTCAGCAGTTGGTGCTCAAGACCACCAATCCGATCCTGCTCGCCTACAAGTACGTGCACACGGATCCCCCCTACAAGCTCGCGCTGCAAATCACGCGCCACCCCGAGGTGACCGTGCAGAGCGCCTCGATCGATCGGGCTCATTACCAGACGCTCTTTACCCAGGACGGCCTGGCTGTGACGACCGCGCGCTTCACGGTGCGCAACAACCGCAAGCAGTTCTTGCGGGTGCGTCTTCCGGAAGGCGCGCAGGTCTGGTCGGCAACGGTTGCGGGCCGGCCCGAGAAGCCCGCGATTTCGGCGATGCCGAGTGATGCGAGTGGCGGGATGGAGCGGCCCGAGATTCTGATCAAGGTGATCAACTCGATCGATGGCTTTCCGGTCGAACTCGTCTATGCGACGCCACTTCCCGAGATGGGAGGCCTCGGCCGGGTGCGCGCCCATCTCCCGCAGCCCGACATGATCGTCACGGCCACGCGTTGGGATGTCTTCCTGCCGGAAAACTTTCGCTACGGGAACCCCGATACGAACATGAATCTCGCTGCGATCACAGAGGTCGTGACACCCGAATTGCTGCGCAAGGAATTCGGAGCCTTCGATGAAAGCGCTCTCGCGCAACAGCCCAACCATCCGCTGCGCATCGAAGTACCCGCAGCCGGTGTTCACTTCGGTTTCGAGAAGCTCTACGCGAACCAGAGCGATCAGGCAGCGGCGTTTTCGATCCCCTACAGCTCGCCCGCGGGCGCGCGCCTCGGGCAGATTCTCGCACTCTTCGGGGGTTTGCTCTTCTGGGGAGGGATCGCGTTCGGCTTCGTGAAGTTGCCCGCAAAGGTCGCACGGGCCGGGTTCGCGGCGGCGGCGGCGGGCATCTCGATTGCAATCGGCTCGATCAGCTACTTCGGCACGAACCCGATGCCCGTTGCAGTCGTGTCGGCACTGACGCTGACCGCGCTACTTGCGCGCGCTGCGGCCACACAGTGGAAGCGCAGCAGCGTCGAGCCCGGCGCCTAGCGCGGAATTCACGAAAAGGGCCTCGTGCGGAGCGGCAGGAGGTCCCGGGTGCCGGCCAGAGCGGTACTGGCCGGCGCCCTTTCGACAAGTTGGCGAATTTCTTCGCCTGTGGTTCTTGCGACTGCTGTTCGTTACTGCGGTTTCGGGTCGAGGAAGATTCCGTTCTGCGGGGACACGCCATCCCATTCCATGTTGGTGCTCTGAGGTGCGGCGACGTCGAGGATTACGGAGCTGTAGAAACCCTTGGCGCAGGCCCGCTGTCCCGGAACATCGCCATCCCACGGTCCCGCGCCGATGCAGCAGTACCAATCCGTGACTCCGGAGCCCGTCGGATTCACACAACCCGCACCGTTGGCGTGTCCGTCGATGTCTTGGGTGGGGCTGACGTTCGTCTGGTAGACGCCGAATGTGTCGTTCTCGGCGGTCCATGTCACCACTGCGCCGATGACGGCATTGCCGTTCTCATCCTCGATGTGAACCTCTGTATGGACGTGCTCGTCTGCCGGTCCCGATCTGAACCAGTCGATGCAAGCGACCGTCAGGGTGCCTCCCAGGCTGATCGGGGCGGAGGCATTCTGCTTGCTGGGTTTGCCCGTCGACACCGTTAGCTCGTAATCACCGTCCGGTGTGTTCTTGGGGATGGTTGCGAGGATCATCGTCTGGGTGGCCTCGTCTACGCTGAGCACGGTTCCATCGTCGAGCGTGACTGAAAGACTATTTCCACCCAGGAACCCGCCGCCAGAAATCTCGGCAAGCACGTCGCCGTTTTGCTGGTTGATCAGATTGATGGCTTCGATGCCCACGGCCGCGCCGCCTCCCTTACCGCCGTTTCCCTTGCCTCCGCGCTGCGCCGCCGCCGTTTGGGCAACGACTAGCACGGTGATCGTCGCGAGCAGTAATGCAAATATCGACCGTGAAATTTTCATTGAGCTCTCCTTATCGGTTGATGGGATGCGGATGCGCCTTGGTAGGATTTGGGAATTACCATTTATGTTGACATTTATCATCAAAATGATGATAAATGTCAACCACTCTTTTTGCTGATATTTCGTGAGGCCATGTGCGTAACTCCGTGATTTCAAAGGGCCCCGGCCGACCGCCGCGCAGCGAGGAGCGGCGCCTCCAGATTTTGGAGGCGTTCGAGCGCTGTGTGGCGCGCAGCGGTCTCGAGGCGACGACGCTAGACGACGTGGCCCGGGAAGCCGGCCTCAAGCGCGCGATGATTCGACACTACGTGGGCAACCGCGACGACCTCGTCCGCGACGCGGTCGAACACCTCGCGGCCGAATACCTTTCGCGCACTGCAGCGGACCTCGACGTCGAGGGAGATGCAATTGGTGTGGACATCCTGCTCGACTATTTCTTCGTTGGGGATTTCGCGTTCGGTATGCGCGAGCAGGCCCAGGTCGTCGATTCTCTCTTGTGGGCTGCTGTGAGTGAAGCCGAGGCGTGTGCTTCGCTGCGCGGGATGTACGAGGGCTTCGCCGAACTGACCCGCAAATATCTCGCGCGTTGTGTGCCGGATGCCGATCCCGACCGGCTCGCATCCGCGGCCTGGGCGATCGTCTGTCTCGCGGATCAGAATGCCCTGATGTTGGGCCTGGGCGTCTCCGTCGAGCGCTCGCATGAACTTCGCGAAATTGCGCGCACATTGGTCGATTCGCTCCGCTGATCGGCAGCAGTTCTTCTTCCGCCGTATCCAATCCACGTTACTCTCTTCGAATCAGTAGAGGAGTGCCTCCGATGAAATTCGAAGTGTGTCTTGCTCGGCAGGGAATCAGCCGCTGGCTGTTGCAAAGTGCAGCGATTGCACTCGCGATTTCGTGTGGAAGCGCGGTTCTCGCGAATTCCGGTACCGCGGCCCAACGTCGACTCGGCGCTGATGACTACCTGGCGTTGGAGTCCGTGGGTGCTCCCGCAATCAGCCCCGATGGCAAGTGGGTGGCGTACACGGTGAGTTCCATCGATGCGGAGAAGAATGAACACCAAAGCGCGGTCTGGAGGGTGGCTCGGGCGGGCGGCGATCCGCTCCGCATGACGGGCGAAGGAAGTTACGCGAGCACGCCGCGCTGGAGCCCGGACGGGCGATACTTGTCGTTCCTCGCGGCGCGCGGTGACGATGCCACGCAGGTGTGGGCTCTCAACCAACTGGGTGGCGAGGCGCAACCGCTGACAGCGGTCGACTCGGGAGTCGAGGCGTACGAATGGGCGCCCGACGGCCGCCGACTCGCGCTCGTGATCAAAGATCCCGATCCGAGTGAAGTGGCCGCTGAAGATGGAGCGGGGAAGGGCGCCGACACGCCCAAACCGTGGGTGATCGATCGGCTGTTGTTCAAGATGGACGGTACGGGTTACCTCGATCGGCGGCGAACGCACCTTTACGTTTTCGAGATCGAATCGAAGAGGCTGACGCAGTTGACTGGGGGGGATTTCGACGACTCCGAGCCCGCCTGGGCGCCCGACGGCCGATCGCTGGCCTTCGTGAGCAACCGTTCCGACAACCCCGACGCCAACTACAACACCGACGTCTGGTTGACCTCTGCCGACAAGCCCAATTTGAAAAAATCTCCTCGCCGACTCACGAACAGTCCTGGCCCTGATCAGTCGCCGAGTTGGAGCCCGGACGGCAGTCGCATCACCTACGTCGCATCCCCGAACATGGATGAATTGAGCTGGTATGCGATGGAGCAGATTGGAGTCGTCTCGGCCAAGGATGGCGAGCCGATGATCCTGACGGAGTCAGTCGATCGACGGGTCGGCCAGCCTCGATTTTCGACCGATGGGAAATCGATCTACTTCATCTTCGACGATCAGCGCAGCGTGCCACTCGCGCGGATTCCGGCAAGCGGTGGCGCGATCGAGCAAGTCTTGACCGGGGAGCGGTGCGTAGATCGCTACGCGATCGCGGCTGACGGGGAGATCGTTGCACTCGTGAGCGAGTCGGACACGCCCGGCAACCTCTTTGCGCTCGAAGCGGGCGGTCTGCGCAAGCTGACGCGGCATAACGATGCTTTCCTGGCCGGTATCGAGCTCGCCGAAGTCGAAAGCGTGAGCTTTGCGAGCCCGGACGGCACCGAGATCCAGGGCTTCATCTACAAGCCTCCGGGTTTTCGAGCGCGAAAGCGCTATCCGACGCTGCTGCTGGGTCACGGCGGACCGTGGGCGCAGTTCGATTATCGATTCGATTTCGATGCGCAGTTCTTCGCCGCCCACGGTTACGTCGTGGTGCTGACCAATCCGCGCGGTTCGACGGGACGCGGCAAGGATTTCCGCATGGGGATCTGGCGCTCCTGGGGCGTGAAGGATACGCAAGATGCCATCGCGGGTGTCGATCACGCGATCGAACTCGGATACGCGGATCCGGACCGGCTCGGCGTTGGCGGCTGGTCGTACGGCGGAATCCTGACCAATTACGTGATTACGCAAACCGATCGGTTCAAGGCCGCTGTTTCGGGGGCCGCCGATGCGCTGTTCTTGTCGAACTACGGGCAGGATCTCTGGCATCGCTGGTGGGAGCGAGAGTTCGGCCTTCCATGGGAGAACAGGGCGCTCTGGGAGGATCGCTCGATGTACAACCAGGTGCAGAACATCGTGACCCCGACCCTCTGGATGGGCGGCGAAAAAGACTGGAACGTGCCGATCAGCAACTCGGAGCAGATGTATCTCGCGATGAAGCGGCTGGGCCGAGAGACGCTCCTCGTCGTCTACCCCGACCAGGGCCACGGAATCGGCCTGCCCTCGTTCCGGATCGATATCTGGAACCGACAGCTGGCCTGGTACGACAAATATCTCTCGAAGTGAGCGAGGCGCCTTCGCCTACCACCAGGTTGCGTAGAGGGCGACCAGCATCAGGATGATGACGACGGACGCGTAATTGAAGGTCGTGCTGGTGGTGCAGTCGACTTCTTCGTACTTGATCGCTCCGGGTTGTTCGCCCGCACCTTCCAGCTTCGAAATCAACATACCGAGGCCCACACAGAGTAAAAAGGCGAGTCCCGACGCGGTCGATGAACGGCAGGCTGGGCCAGAACAGTTTGAACCCGAGCGACAGCACCGCCGAGCCGACCGCGGCACCGAGTGCGCCGTTTGCAGTCGTGGCTCGCCAAAAGATGGCCAGTAGGAAGATCGCGACGATTCCGGGCGTAAAGAATCCGGTGAATTCCTGGATGTACTGGAACGCTTGATCGAAATTACCCAGCAGTGGCCGAGAGACGATCATCGCGATCACGAGCGACGAAAAGCTGACGATCCTGCCGACGGTGACGAGATGGTTCTCCGATTTCTCCGATCCGGCCAGATTCGCGTAGATATCCATCGTGAAGATCGTCGAGATGCTGTTCGTCATGGAGGCCAGTGATGAAACGATCGCTGCGATCAATGCGGCAAACACCAGGCCCTTGATGCCGACGGGAAGCAACTTCATGACTTCCGGGTATGCGCTGTCGGGAGTCGGCAGGTCCGGAGCGAGGACGACCGCAGCGATCCCCGGCAATACGACGAGTACCGGTACCAACATCTTCAGGAATGCCGCGAATACGATCCCCTTCTGCGCCTCGCGATTGTTCTTGGCCGCCAGCGCGCGCTGGATGATGTATTGATTGAATCCCCAGTAGGAGAGATTCATCACCCACATCCCACCGATCAAAACGGAAATGCCGGGCAGGTTGGCGTAATGCGGGCTGTCCTTGGAGAGAATCATGTCGAACTTCTCGGGAATCTGATCGAGCAGGATTGCGAAACCCGAGAGGGCACCCTCTCCGTCCGAGATCTGGTTCAGCGACACGTAGGCGATCATCAAGCCGCCCAGGATCAGCAGCACGACCTGGATGATGTCGGTCAGCGCGACGGCCTTGAGTCCCGCCATACAAAGAATAGGCGGCGGAGAACGCCCCCAGCAGGCAGAGCGCGTAGGTGATGTCCAGCCCGGTCACGGTGTTGATCGCGAGCGCACCCAGCCAGAGGATTGCGGTCAGATTGACGAAGACGTAGACGCCGAGCCAGAACGTCGCCAATACCGTGCGAACACGGCTGTCGTAACGCATCTCGAGAAATTGCGGCATCGTGTAGATCTGGTGCTTCAAGAACACCGGCAGTAGATACTTTCCGACGATGATCAGCGTGAGTGCCGACATCCACTCGTAGGAAGCAATCGCGATCCCGAGAACGTACGCGGAGCCGGACATGCCGATGATTTGTTCTGCGGAAATGTTGGCGGCGATCAGTGACGCCCCGATGGCCCACCACGGCAAGGACCGGCCGGCGAGAAAGTAGTCCTTGGTGTCTTTCTGGTGGCCGCTCTTTTCTCGAGATACCCACTGCGCGAGGGTCAGCAGGCAAACTGCATAGATTGCGACGACTGCCAGATCGAGCGGATGCAGATGCATCTATTTCTGAGCTCCAAGAAGTTGATCGAGGCGTCCCTTTCCGGCTGCAAAAGGTCGCAGGCGGAAACCGTATTGGTAGGTCTTCTCGCCAAGCGAGTATTGCATCAGGGTCTTCTTGCCCCAGGAGTCGTCGCCGCCGACACCCATCTGGCCGAGGTCGATATTGAGCGATAGGAAATCACCCGGGACGATGTCGTCTACGTGCACGTTGACGCGCCGTTTGTTCTTCCGCGCATCGGGGCCGTCTTCACTCGTGATCGCAATCTTGGCCGGTGGAATGAAATCGGCTTGCCGATTGTTGTGGACGCTGAATCCGATCAGGCCGTCGGCCCGAACCAGAAGCCCGGTGTCGCCGCCACCGGTCAGGGAAAGCCAGCGCACATCGGTCTTGTAGCCGTTTTCCTGCGGCCGAACATAGGGGACGTAGTGGTCGGAAACCGGGCTCTGGTAGCGCCCGACCTTCGCGGCCAGCTTTCGATCGCTGTAGTTCTCGAAGGGGCCACGGCCGAACCACTCGGTCTGATCCAGCCGCTTCGGAAGCTCCACGTTCATTCCGATTCTCGGAACGATCGGTAGGTTCGCACCTTTTTCGAAGCGGTTTTTGATGTCGACGTCTCCCGACGCCCAGACGGTGAACCTGGATGTCCATTCGGCGGCCGCCCCTCCGTCGTCGTCGTAAAACGCGTAGGCGGCTTCGATCTCCACGCGGTCGGCGCGCTTTTCGATCACCCGAATCGAATCGAGTTTCCGATTGCGGCCGGCTTGCTCCCAGACCTGCGCCCAATCCTGCATGTAGTTGCCAAAGTCATTGTCGGTCGGCGCTCGCCAGAAATTTGGTGTGAGCGGGCGAAGGATCATTTCTTCGCCCTCGAAGGTGAGCGAGGAGAGAAGGCCCGTTTCGCGATCGATACCGACGGAGAATTGCTTTCCGGTGATGGTGATCGCCCGCTCCGACTCGTCGACCTCGAGAGATCCGCCCGCTGAGCGTTTCGCGGGAGTCGCAACGGCATCATTCGGGATCTCGAATTGGGCTTCGGCGTAGATGTGTTCTGCGGGAAGGATGCCGCGAGCGGCCGGAGACACGAGGCGCAGATCGAGATGGTATTCGGCGCCCGCTTTCTGGCGCGGCATGCGATACCCGAGGCGGATCTGGCCTTCGCTTTCCGGAGCGACGTCGAGACCCTCGAGAACACCGCTCTTGATCGGGGTGCCATTTTCGAGCAGATCCCAGCGCAGCTCGAATTCACTCAGGTTCGTGAAGTCGTATTTGTTCGCGACGGTGATCTCGCCAGTCGCCAGGTCGTCTGCGCGGAAATCGGCGTGCTGGTAGACGCGCTTGACTTCCCAGTAGGCGGGCTGAATGCGCCGATCGGGAAAGACGATCCCGTTGAAGCAGAAATTACCACTCGACGGCACATCGGCGGGACCGTAATCGCCGCCGTAGGTCCAATACGGCGTGCCGTTTTCGTTGTGCTCCAGCAGCCCCTGGTCGACCCAGTCCCAAATGAAGCCGCCCGCGAGGACGTCGTGCTTTTCGATGACGTCCCAGTATTCGGTGAGGTTTCCCGTGCTGTTACCCATCGAGTGCGCGTACTCGATCAGAATGAACGGTCGGTCGTTGTGCGTCTGCGCGTATTCCTCGAGGTGCCAGTGCCGCCAGTACATGCTCGAGTGAAAATCGGAATGACGCTCGCCGACTTCTTCGATGTCTCCCTCGGTCTCGTATTGAACCGGTCGAGACAGATCCCGGGATTTGATCCAGTGGTAGGTTGCCCCGAGGTTGACGCCGTCACCGGCCTCATTGCCGAGAGACCAGATTACGATCGACGGTTGATTCTTGTCGCGCTCGACCATTCGCCGGGTTCGATCCAGGTGATGCAGCATCCAATGTGCCTTGTTGCCGAGCGTCTTGTCGTGGTCGTAGCCGTATCCGTGGCTCTCGATATTCGCTTCGTCGACGACGTACAGGCCGTGTTCGCTCGTGAGTTCGTAAAATCGCTCCGGGAAGGGGTAGTGGGATGTTCGAACCGCGTTCAGATTTGCGGCCTTCATCAATCGGATGTCCTCGAGCATGGTGGCTTCATCGAGAACGTGGCCCGTATCGTGGTGATGTTCGTGAAGGTTTGTGCCCTTCAGATGAACCAGTCGGCCGTTGATGAGAAAACGGCCGTTCGCAATCTCGGAGGTTCGGAAGCCGATCCGCTGGCTGATGAATTCGCTCGCTGCGCCCGAGTCATCCGTCAAGCTGATTAAGAGGGTATATAGATTGGGAGCCTCGGCGGACCAGGCTTTGATGTCGGCGAGGGTCGTCGAAAAGGAATGTGTGGTTGCAGACCCGTCAATTTCGAGGCTGGATGCTTCCGAGTAGAGCGTCGATTCCCCATCCAGGATTTCGACCGAGAGGGTCCTGGCCGCTGGGGCTCCACTGGGGTTGGCGAGTTCGATCTCGATCTGGAAGTCGCCGTCTCGGTATTCATCGATGAGGCCCGCGTGCACGAAATAATCTCGGACGCGTTGCTTGGGGCGGGCGTAGAGATTGACGTCGCGCTGGATCCCGCTGAGCGACCAGAAAGTCCTGGTCTTCGAGGTAGCTCCCCGTACTCCAGCGATAGACCTCGACCGCGACGGTGTTTTCTCCTGAAGTCACGTAGTCGGTGACGTCGAATTCGGACGGGGTCTTGCTGCCTTCGCTGTATCCGACGTATTGGCCGTTGATCCACAGATAAAACGCCGAACTGACGCCCCCGAACTGCAAGAAGATGTTCTTGCCCTGCCAGCTTTCAGGGACGTCGAAGTCTCGCCGGTAGGAGCCGACTGGATTGTCTTCCGTCGGAACGTTCGGCTCATCGGGCTCGAACGGATACGGGACGTTGATGTAGATCGGATATCCGTAGCCCTCGCGCTCCCAATTGGAGGGGACCGGAATGCTCGCCCAATCGGAGGTATCGAATTCGCTTTCGAAGAAGCGGGCGGGTCGATCCGCGGGCGAATCGGAATAGTGAAATTTCCAGGGTCCGTTCAAGGACTGAAAATTGGGATTGCTCCCCCTGGAGAGCGCCTCCTCCTTGTCCGGATAGGCGACGAAGTGCGCCCGCGGCGATTCGACATTCTCTCGAATCACGGCGATGTCATTCCAGGCGGGGCGGTTTCCGGTGGTTTTTGGCGACGTTGTACAGGAGAACAGGAAGGTCAACGCGACGAAAGCGCTGGCGAAGCTGAAGCTCTTGATGAGGCGGCTGGCACCGCATGACGGATTGAAGTGGTTGGCCATGAATTCGCCTCAGATTAGGGGGTTCACGAGTTCGCTTCTGGTTGTGGGGCGTCGGTTGGTTCGATCGCGGGAGCGGGACCGACCGGATCGCTGGGCGTTACGGCGTGAGCCCAGGGCAGCCTTCCGAGCAGTGCACCGTATTCAGTCCGCACCTTGTCCATTACGCGATCCAGATGCGGTGCGTCGACGAGGCAGACCACGCAACCTCCGAATCCTCCCCCCACCAATCGCGATCCGTAGACTTCGGGGCATGCATTCATGATTTCTACGAGTGCATCCAATTCGGTGCAACTGATCTCGTAGTCGTCTCGCAGGCTCACGTGCGATGCGGTGATGAGTTCGCCGAGTTGGCGGGCGTCGCCGCGCTGGAGTGCGGAGCACGCATCCTCGACTCGCTGGATTTCGCTGACGATGTGCCTGCAGCGGCGATAGTGCCGATCGTCGAGCAGCTTCTTCTTGTCCTCGAGCTGGGCGAGGTCGAGATCGCGCAAGGCGCCCGAGCTGCGGGATTTCGCTGGCCAGTAATGCAACGGCCTTTTCGCATTCCTCTCGCCTGGAATTGTACTCGCCGACGGGGAGCCGGTGGGAGACCCCGGTATCGACGACCAGCAATCTCGCATCGGCCGGCATTGCAACGGATTGGAACTCGAGGGAGCGGCAATCCAGCATCATCGCGTGATCCTTCGCGCATCGGGAGATCACGTATTGATCCATGATGCCGCAGCGAATACCGACGAAATCAGTCTCGACGCGCTGGCACAACTGCGCGAGCTTGCCTCGCTCGATCTCGATATCGGCACAATCGAGCAACGCGAATGCGAGCACGGTTTCGAGGGACGCCGACGAGCTGAGCCCGCCGCCCAACGGAATATCACCATCGATGACGATGTCGGCACCGCGCAGGGAATAGCCGGCACCTTCCAGGATCGACGCGACGCCTTTGACGTACTGGTACCACTGCGCGTCTTCGCACTTCTCGATCCGATCGAGATCGATCTCTTCCAGGCTGTCGAAGATGCAAGAGAAGACGCACAGGGTGCGGTCGGCTCGCGGCGCGATCGCGACCCAGGTGTGGAGCCCGGTCGTTGTCGGGAGTACGAATCCCTCGTTGTAATCGGTGTGCCCGCCAATGATATTGACGCGCCCAGGCGCGCGGAACAGCTTCGGTTGGTTGCTGAAGCGACTGACGAACGCGTCGTGTACCGATCGGGAAGTGATTGTCACAGGCGTCGTTGCGACCGGCTGATCGTCCACGGGGGGTTCATGATCCGACCTCTATGCTCAGCGACCAGGTCCGGATATTGCCGGGTTCGAGAAGCTCGGTCCAGCCCTCGGCAATGGCTTCTGTGAGGCTCTCGCAGGGCGATGTGGACGGTTCGAGGCCCAGATTGAGATGCGGCTCGGAACCACAACCAGACCACGTCCGGTTGTTGATCCACAACCCGAGCCAGGGAATCTGGCGTTCGTCATATCGAATCGTCATGCGCTCGGTTCGATCCGCTGACGAGATGCTCACCGCGCCGGGCGACGCCGATCGCACGAATAGTTTGGCGGCGAAACGATCGGGTTCAGCCCCGGAGTCGAAGCTGGCCGCAAGATCGATCTCGCTGCCATCGCCTAACGGCAATCTCGGCCATGCGAATTCGCTGTCCGACAGATCGAGATCCAAGCGCTGCGCATCCGCTACGCGAAATTCTCGTCCGGCTGGCAACTCGATTCGCATGCCACGCTCCACCGCAATCAACGGATGGGCGCACCAGGCCCAGGGCCACGGCGAATCCCCGGTGTTCTCCAGTGAATAGTCCAGGGTCAGGAGAGGGCGTTCCGCATCGAGGGTCGCGACGCGGCGCCACCGAAAATCGAACACGCGGCCCGTTGCCGTCAGGTCGCAAACCGCGTGCCCCGATTCCAGAACCGCAGATTCTTCGAGCTGCCACGCCTGGCCGACCAGATCGCCGTGATCTGGGATGCGGTGCCGTGTCCCGTCGGCAAGCTCGACCTCGCAAGGGCCCGTGGAGAACAGGATCTCGTCCCAACCGCCGGAGTCCAGTTCGCTGCCGTAATCCGATCCATAGACGGGGCGCCGGATGGGCAGGTGTGGGTTCTGCCAAAGCCAGTTTCGGCCGGATCGGCGATCGATGAGTTCCGAGATCTTGCCGCCCGCCTCCGGCAAGAGCGACACGCTCATGCACTCGTTTTCCAGGCGAACGGTCCGAAGGTCGCTTCGAGAGACCACGTCTTCACAGGTTGCCATTTCCCGACTCGCTGCTCCCTTGTCTCGATCTCGCCGAAATCGTTCGCGCGGATGTGCGAAAGACTGCAGAGGCGGGATCAGAATACACCAGGCGGCAACTTCGCTCGTTAAGTGGTTCGGTTGGATGCGGCATGCCCAGGTGTTCGAAAGAGTGGATCAAGTGACTCGCGCCATTTTCCTTGAGGGTAGGGCGCCTCAGCTGGTAAAGTGGGCCCGGCCGGTCGCCATGCCTGAAATGAAACGGATCTCGAAGATCCGAATGAGGTTCTCCGCCATGACCCAGATGCTGCGGCTCGCAGCCCTCACTCTTCTCGTCGCCACCCCCATTCGAACCGCCGTCGCCCAGTTGGACATCCCGGGCTACGTGCCCTGTTATCCGGGATCCAGTGGAACCCTCGCGACAACCCACCCGAGTCCGCTGACCGTAACGGTCAATACCGGCGAGCATCGACAGAAGATCCACGGCTTCGGTGCGTCGGACGCCTGGTCGATCCAGTTCGTCGGCGGGTGGCCGCTCGAAAAGCGGGAGGCCATCGCGGATCTGCTCTTCGAAACAGGGCTCGATGAGAGCCGCGACCCGAAAGGAATCGCGCTATCGACGTGGCGCTTCAACATCGGTGCAGGCAGCACCCGCCAGAGCAACATCCGAGACCTCTGGCGCCGAGCCGACACCTTCTACAACGAGGATTTCAGCGACTACGACTGGACCCGCTTGCCCGGACAGCGCTGGTTTCTCCAAGCCGCAAAGGCGCGCGGCGTCAAGCAGATGACGGCGTTCGTCAACAGCCCGCCGATCAATATGACGAAGAACGGCAACGCGTTTGCGGGCACCGCCTCGGGAACCACCAATCTTGCGGACGACAAGGTCGACGACTTTGCGCGCTACCTCGCCGATATCCTCGTCCACTTTCGCAGCGCCGAAGGCATCGATTTCTCAGTGGTCAGTCCGGTCAACGAGCCGCAGTGGGATTGGAACCGAAACAGTGGTCAAGAGGGAAACCGCTACAGTACGAGAGACATCAAGCGGGTCGTCGATGCGCTCGCGGTGCAGGATCTGGGGACGACTCGGATCGAGACCCCCGAGTCCGGCGAGCACAAATACCTCTACGTGGACTCGCTCGACGACTACATCGACGCCTTCTTTGATCCGGCCAGTCCGGACTACATCGGCGAGCATCTGGGGAATTCGGTTGCGGGCCACAGCTACTGGTCCGACACGCCGTCGAGCGGACTGGTCATCTCGCGCCAGCTTCTACGTGGCAAGCTCAACCTCTATGGGTTGGAGTTCGCGATGTCGGAGTACTCGATCCTCGGCAATTATGGCCCGGGGCGCGATCTGGGGATCCAGCCCGCTTTGCACATCGCCCGCACCGCCCACTACGACCTGACGGTCGCGGAGGCATCGAGCTGGCAATGGTGGCTCGGGGTCTCACCCTACGATTATAAGGACGGCCTCGTCTATATCGACTACCGCAGGCTCAACGGCAATTTCTACGAATCGAAGATGCTCTGGGGACTGGGGAATTTCAGCCGCTTCATTCGCCCCGGAATGACGAGAGTCGGCACGAGTCGCTCCGACGGTTCGACTCCGCTCCAAGATGTCAGGCGCCTCATGGTTTCGAGTTATGTCGACGCGCCCCACAACATTGCAGTCACCGTCTTCGTAAACTGGGCACAAGCGAGCAAGGCCGTTGTGCTCGATTTTCAAGGTATGGAAATCGACAGCCTGATCCCGTACGTGACGAGCGCTACCGATGATCTGGCTCCCTACAAATTGTTGGCGCCGTCCGATCAGATCGAGATTCCGGCGAGGTCAATCGTGACCCTGGTGGCCTACCACAGCGTGCTTTCACTTCCGCCTCGCAAGGTCAATGTCTCGGCCCAGGCCGCTGCGGTGCGGGTGACGAGGCGGGGTGTGATTCCGGTTGTAATTCTCGGTGAATCCGAGTTCGACGTCGATGAGATCGACCTGACGACGCTCGAGTTCGGTCCCCGGCGGCGCGCAGCCAGCGCATCGCAGTGGTGGTCACCCAGACGACGTCAATGAAGACGGCATCATCGATCTCGTCAGTCATTTCAATGTAAGGGAAGCGAGCCTCGCTGTTGGCGACGAGTGGGTCTGCGCGACCGGCAATACGTTCGACGGTCGAGCTTTCGAAGGTTGCGACGCGATCCGCACCCTGCCTTGATTTTTCGGACCGGCCAGTGTGGCCCTCTTTGAATCGCGCTAGTGACCGCGGAACTTCGGCGGGCGTTTCTCGAGAAACGCCTGCACGCCCTCTCGATAGTCTGCACTGGCGAGGCAGATCCGAATGGATTCTTCGACGAGCTTGGCGTCGCGCAGTTCGGGTAGCCGACCGAGTTCGCGCAAGACCAGCTTGGCGCTGCGCAGGGTGAGCGGCGCATGTCGGCGATCGTCGCCGCGAGATCGCGAACGAAGGGCTCGAGTTCGGTCTTCGGGAGCACGTTGTTGACCAGACCCACGCGCAGGGCTTCGTCCGCCTCATAGCGGCGTGCGGTAAAGAGCATCTCGGCAGCAGTCGACGGCCCGACGAGTTGCGCCAGATGTTCGATACCCTCGGCTTCATAACCCAGGCCGAGCTTCGCCGCCGGGAATCCCGAACTGGGCATCCTCGGCCGCATAACGCAGGTCTGCGTGGAGCGCGATCGCGGTGCCCTCCACCGACACAGAATCCGTGGATCATCGCGACGACCGGCTTTGCGGATTCGGTCAGGGCCGCGAACGCGCGGCCGGTCAGTTCCGCGTATTCCACCGCGCGCTCCGCGTTGCGCGCTTCTTCGAACTCGGAGATATCGGCACCGGACACGAACGCGACGTCACCCGCGCCGCGCAGGACGATCACCCGCACCTCCGGGTCGGCTGTCCAGCTCGCCCACCGCAGCGGGGATTGCAGCCCACATCGCGCTGTTGATCGCGTTGCGGCGCTCGATCTGGTCGAAGATCAACCAGCCGATCGCGCCATCTCGCTCCACCCGCACGCATCCGCCCATGGCGCGCGAGGATAGCCCGCAAATTCGAGGATCCAGCGGTCCGGCTTCTAGCGCCTGGCAGCTGCGAGCTAGAGGCCGCACTCCGCTTTGATTTGGGCCATCCGCTTGTCGATCATCTTGTTGTACTCGCCGACGGCGACCTTCCACTTCGTCGTCTCGGTCAGCGTGAGAATTCCCGAGTGCTGCACCAGCCGGCGTGAGCGACGTGACTCCCTCGAGGATCTGTCCGGCCACGTGGGTTTTCTCGCCCTTCAGGACGCGCAGGTCGCCCCTCGGCCGTCGCACAGTTCACGGGTGCCGGGTTTTCGAGTGTGTGCATCACCTTCTTTTGGTGCATCGCGCAGCCGCTGACGAGCAGGGCTCCGAGAATGGCGACGAGTATTTTTCGGCTCATGGATGGACTCCTTTGTTGTTAGCTCTGCGAACGTGGGTTTTGGAGATTCAGATACCGCTATTGAAGACCGTGCTCCTTCTTGAATTCATTGACCATCGGAGCTTGCGCTTCTTCTGCCGGCTTCCAGCGGCCGGCCTTGATGAAGTCGGAGATCGGGATCGGGCAGGCTGCCCTTGGCCGGCGGCTTCGGCGGCTTGTTGGGCCCGTTGACCGCCCACGCCTGGTCGGGTGACACGATCATCCGCTCGGTGATCTTCTCCTTGCTGATGTTCCAGACCATGTTGTCGACCGCCAGAGACAGCGGCCCATCATAGGTCTGCAGCACGCCCCGGAGAATGTCGTCATGCGTCGCCTGCTCGTTGAAGAAGTGATAGCCGACTGCGTGGCGTGGCTTGATCGTGCTCATGACCTTGCCGAAGGCCTGCGGTGAGGTGTGGATCATCGTGCCCACGCCGATCGCCTGCTCGGGCGACTGGCCGTAGAGGCGCACGAGGTCTGCTGGGGTCAGGAAGGTCTCGTGAATTGCGAGATCGGCGTTGGCCGCGTACTCGATGTACCACTTGTTGGGAAACGTGTCCCCGCCGATCACGACCTTGAGTCCCCGCGTACTCGAGGATGAAGCTCACCGGACCGTCGCCCGCATGGATCGCCGGCACGGATCGAATCGTCACGCCGTTCTCCTGATAGACGACGGCATTCACGGCCTTGTAGTCGAACTCGGTCACGCTGATCTTGCCCGGCTCGGCGCTGAGGATGAAGTTCCGCGTCTTCGCGTCCCAGTGGTAGGCCTTGAGGAAATGCTCGATCGCGTAGGCGGTGCCCATGTCGGGCGTTGCTCCCTTCGGCCCCCATACCCTTAGCGGCTTCGTTCTCCCTGCCGTCCAGCCACCGGCCCAGATCGTCGCCAGGTCACCCCAGTGATCGGTATGCAGATGCGTCAGAAATATCTTGTCGAGGAAGTCGTAGGGGATCATCAGGGCTGCGATATTGGCCGCCGAACCCGTACCGATATCGAAGAGGAACTTGTCGCCGTTGCCGAGCTCTGCGAGGAAGCAAGTGGCGGCCTGATCACGCCGCGCCGCAGGCAGCCCCGTACCGCAGGCGATCAATCGAATCTCATCCTTGTCGAGATCCTCGGTGCCCGGGTAGTAGGCGTAGCGGTCCGGTGCAGTGCCCGTTGGCGACTTCACGGTTCCACCGGCTCCGAGCAACACGAACAAGGCAATTGTGAGTGTCACACCAGCAAAGAAAGCAATCAGGAAACGTAGATTCATGGATTCAATCCCCCTCTCGGTCGACGTGTGAAACGGCCGAGGCGTCCATTGCGCAGGTACAACCACTCGCGCAACGGGTTCATGCGTGCGCTCCCAGGGCCGGGCGAATCGCGAGTGCGACGGGGCCGCTCCGGCCTCCGAGGGCGCTCTGGGTAGCCCAGCCCAGGGCCCGTCCGGCATCTGCGAGAGATAGATCTCGCACAGTCCCCGATCGTCGATTGCCAGCACATTCAGGCGATTGCACAGCGAGCGCTCGAGAAATGCTCCGCGTGCGCCGCACGTGAAGACGCCGCAATGATGATGGCGAACTGCATTGGTGAGAGGGAAAGGGTGCATACAGGTGGCGGGGAGCGGCCGTTGGGCCGCCCCCGCCGTAGCTTCGGTGCCTGGAGCGCCAGGGGCGTGGCTTGCGCTTCTTCCCCCGGAGTTTGGGTGCGCGTGCGCGCCCAAAGTGGACTGTAAGCCGGGTCCTGTTCCGACCCCCGGTTACCCGGAAGCCGGCGAGGATCATTCATCTAGACGGCGCATTGCTGCGTCGCTCGAGCACTCTAACCCGGACGCTGGTCGCCACACCTTGCGATGTAGCGGCTTCGGGCGGGTCGCCCTCGACAGCCTCCCTATTCGAGCTTGCTCCGGGAGGGGCTTGCCCCGCCGCCGGTCACCCGGCTGTCGCGCGTGGGCTCTTACCCCACGATTTCAACCTTGCCTGTGCCTCCCAGCGCACCGCGAGGTGCGCCGATCAACGGCCATCGGCGGTTTGGTTTCTGTTGCGCTTTCCCTCGGGTCGCCCCGGGTCGCCGTTAGCGACCTCCCTACCCTATGGAGCCCGGACTTTCCTCCCGCGGACGGTGGTTGTCCGCCGGCGATCCTCCATCCACCTCCGGCGCCGATAGCGTACCGGTCTACACGCGGGCGAGGCAAGCGGGTGTGCGAGCGCGGATTTCGGGCCCAAGCCGGCAATTCGGGCTGTGCGTGATACGCTGCGCGCCGTGAGAGCCATTCTGATCGATGAGCCCGGCGATCCGTCGGTCATGAAACTGGGTGAGGCGCCCGCGCCCGCGCTCGAGCCCGGCTCGATCCGGATTCGCGTCGCAGCCACTTCGGTCAACCGCGCCGATCTGCTCCAGCGCCAGGGTCTGTATCCGCCCTCCCGCCCGGCGCCTCTTCGATCCTCGGTCTCGAGTGCGCGGGTGAGGTGGCCGAGGTCGCCGACGATGTCGCGGGCTGGCGGGTCGGGCGACCGCGCGATGGCGCTGCTCACGGGTGGTGGCTACGCGGGAGAAGTCGTCGTGCCCGCGGGCTGCGCGATGAAGGTGCCCGAGGCGCTGTCGCTCGAAGAGGCCGCGGGGATCCCGGAAGTCTTCTTGACCGTGTTCTTGAATGTCTTCGAACTGGCCGCGCTGCCCGACGGCGGATCGATGCTGGTCCACGGCGGGGGCAGTGGCATCGGCACTGCCGCGATCCAACTCGTCAAGCGCATTGGGGGCACGATCGTGGTCACGGCGGGATCACCCGAGAAATGTGCGCTCTGTCTGGAGCTCGGTGCGGACCGGGCCGTCAACTACCGCGAAGAGGACTTCGTCGCCGCTGTGCGCGAGCAGACCGATGGTCGCGGGGTTGACGCGGTGCTCGATTCGATCGGGGCCAAGTACCTGGAGCAAAACCTCAAGGCGCTTGCCGTCGAGGGTCGGCTCGTGGTGATCGGGCTGATGGGCGGCGCCAAATCCGAGATCGCACTCGGTCCGCTGCTCGTGCGGCGGCTTTCGCTGATCGGCTCGACGATGCGCTCGCGGTCCGCCGAGGCGAAGGCGGCCACCGTCGCGGCCTTCGAAGCCCGTTTCGGGACTGCGCTCGAAGCCGGCGAGATCCGCCCGGTGATCGACCGGATCCTGCCGCTCGCAGAGGCGCCCGAGGCGCATCGCGTGGTCGCCGCGAGCGAGCACTTCGGCAAGGTGATCCTGCGCGTCGCCTGATCGGCAGCTCGGTGCTTCCCGAATCCGCCGGGTGCGGCTAAGCTCAGCCGCCCGGATTCACGCGAACGATTCGCGAGCAACCTTCACGAGATTGACGAGGAGATGAAACGATGGCCCAACCGGAGCGCACCCTTTCGATCGTAAAACCCGACGCCGTCGCGGCCGGCGCCGCGGGCGACATCCTGAGTCGCTTCGAAAAGGCGGGCCTGACGATCATCGCACTCAAGAAGATGCGCCTCACCGAAGCCCAGGCCCAGGGCTTCTACGCGGTCCACAAAGAGCGCCCGTTCTTTAGCGACCTCGTGAAATTCATGACCGAGGGCCCGATCGTCGTGAGCGTGCTCGAAGGTGAGGGCGCCATCGCCAAGAACCGCGACCTGATGGGCCCCACCGATTCCACCAAGGCGCCGCCCGGCACGATCCGCGGCGACCACGGCACCGACATCGAACGCAATGCCGCCCACGGCTCCGACGCACCCGAGACGGCGCGCGTCGAAATCGCCTACTTCTTCAACGCGATGGAGATCCAGGTGCTGGTCGAGGCACTGCCCGCCTAACAAAGTTTGATCCGGTGGGAAATTCGCGGGTGAGCTTGGTGTGCGAGAACGACGAAGCGAAGCATCGTCGCCAACCCCCGGCCTCCGGGTGACGAGAAAGCTTCAGCGTTTCCACACCGATTGCGCCCGGCATCGCACGGAGTGCGCCCGCCGAGGCGGTTATGTCGTCGTCCAATTAAAAGCCGCCCCGCGATCCCCAGCCGGGAACTCGCCCTGGGTTGTAGTCTGGCGGGAACGAATCGGAGTGGATCGAGCCGCCGCGGCTGTAGTAGCCGGGGCTCTCGAGTCCGCGGGATGTCGTTACGCAGCCGGCGGCGAGGACGAGTATCGCGAGCAGTAGAAGGATCGCGCACAGCGCTCTCATTGCGGCTCCTTCATGATCTGATCGGTTTCGAGCGCCCAGGTGCCGATGGCGAATTCTGCGCGGTTCGGGTCCACGAGGATCGCAGCGCGATCATTTTGCTCGATCAAGCGGGCGCCTAACGCGACGGCCTGATCGACCGTGGCCGCTGTGTCGGCCACGCGGAAATACGGGAGCCAGGTGGGCTTGACCTCGGGCGGCGCTTGGACGATGCCTAACCGCCGCGCGTTTGCGTCGCCGAGAACGCGATAGGGCGCATCGCGATGCTCGACGGTCTCGGGCAGATAGCCCGCGATTTCTACCAACAGGTTCACCGCGCCATCTACATTGTGGACCCAGAGTTCCCACCAGAGCCATCCGCCGATCACGGGGTGGGCGTCGGGCGGGTCGCCACCGGTCGCTCGAACGAGCAGCACTGCGGCGTTGCCCGCGTGGCTGACGAGTGCGATTCGACCGCGGTCTGGGGCATCGACCGGGCCGGTTTCGATCGTTCCACCGTGCCGGCTGACTGTCGACGCGGCGAGATCCACGTCGGCCACGGACAGGTTTCCGATCCATTCGGTGCCGCGGTTGGGATCGCGGGCCTTCACGATGCCCGCAATCGGCACGCCCTGGTTGAGCACGGTGGTGTAGCGGCCGCGGCCCGAGAACTTCCAGCCGAAGAGCTTGCCGTAGAAGGCCTTCGAGGCCGCGACGTCCTGCGAGACGAGGTCGCCCCAGACGAACTTCCCGGGCCGAATCTCTCCCGTCACGTCGGGCGAGACGGGCGGAAGCCGTGGCAGGTCGGGCTGTGTGGTTGCGCAGGCCACCCCGAGCAGCAGGGCTGCAGCCGCGTATGCGAGCGCGCCAGGGCGGTTGGGCCTGGCCGACGAAAGATCCATGCCATCTCCTCTCGCCATGCCGTTTCCCCTCGCTATGCCATTTCCCATCGATCTGGCCGGTTCTACGATCGGCGCCGAGCGATGTAAGCGCATTCGATCCGGCGGCGCCCGCACGCGTCTTGAGCTACCCGTCCGGGTCCGAAAGACCCGTCATCGTCTCTATCTACTGCTTTCGGATGCGGCTGCCTTCATGTTGCTCGTCCTGCGAAGATGCCGTAGTCCAGGTGAAAAACTCTGAGGAAGTGTCATGGCCGATCGTTCTCTACCCACCCACACCCAGGTTGCAATCATCGGCGGCGGCGTGATCGGTGCCTCGATCGCCTACCACCTGACCAAGCTCGGCTGGAATGACGTCGTCGTCCTCGAGCGCAAGAAGCTCACGAGTGGCACGACCTGGCATGCCGCTGGCTTGCTGACGACGCTGCGCGACACCGACAGTCAGACCAAACTCGCGAAATACACCCAGGAGCTGTACGGGAAACTCGAAGAAGAGACCGGCCAGGCGACCGGGCTGATCCAGTGTGGTTCGATCCAGATCGCAGAGAGTGAAGCGAAGGCCTGTGAGATGCGTCGCGGTTGCGCGATGGCGAGCGTGTTCGACGTAGAGAGCCACGAGATCACCACCGCCGAGCTGGCTGAATACTGGCCGCTGGCCAACATCGATGACGTAAACGCCGCTTTCTATTTCCCGCAAGACGGGCGCGTGAACCCGACGGATGTCACCCAGGCGATGATGAAGGGCGCCAAGATGCGCGGCGCACAGCTCTTCGAGGATACGAAGGTTACGGGGATCCTGATGGAGCAGGGCCGCGCTTGCGGGGTCGAGACCGACCTCGGCACGGTTCGCGCCGACTACGTGGTCAACTGCGCGGGGATCTGGGCGCGGGAAGTGGGCCTGATGGCCGGCGTCGACGTGCCGATCCAGGCCGCCGAGCACTACTACCTGATCTCGGAGCCCGTCGAGGGTGTACACCAGAAGCTTCCGATCCTGCGCAATCCCGAGAGCAGCGCCTATATCCGCGAGGAAGCCGGCGGCAAGTTGATGGTGGGATTCTTCGAGCCGATCGCGGCGCCGTGGGGCCTGGACGGGATCGCCGAGTCGTTCTGCTTCGACGAGATCGCTCCCGATTGGGATCGCATGGAGCCCTACATCGAGCGGGCCATGAAGCGGGTACCGGCGCTGTTGGAAACCGGGATCCACCAGTTCTTCTGCGGGCCGGAAGCGTTTACGCCCGACCACCAATATCTGATGGGCGAGGCGCCCAATCTCAAGAACTACTTCGTGGCGGCCGGCTTCAACTCTCTCGGCATCCTCTCGGGTGCGGGAGTTGGGCTCGTGATCTCGCATTGGATCGTCGACGGACATCCGCCGGACGATGTCTGGGAAGTCAACGTGCGCCGCATCCACCCGTTCCGAAACCGCGCCCCCTACTTGCGCGATCGCACCATCGAATCGTTGGGCATCGGTTATCAGCATCACTGGCCGGCCCGCCAGTGGACCAGCGCACGTGGAGTGAAGAAGTCGATCCTCCACGATCGCCTCGC
>PVMK01140785.1_pt1 | contig 27901 bp, 23 predicted proteins | sample 1853481 | NCBI WGS metagenome assembly PVMK01 (sample SAMN08533507, study PRJNA380276) | Marine sediment metagenome, whole genome shotgun sequencing project. | reverse complement strand
GGCAAGATAGACGCAGTAAATATTGCTGATCTGGAAATGCGGCTGCAGAAGATGGGTCTGGATCTTGTTAACTGTAAGGATTTTGGAGAAACGGCAGCAAAGGTCAGTGCTGGTGGTGTCAATAGAAGGGAACTGATTACCCTGTGTTTTCATATGGAACAAACATCAAAGGCAGGCGTGCCCATTCTGGAAAGTCTTCAAGATCTCAGGGATAGCAGTGATAATCCCAGGCTCCGTGATGTGTTATCAGCAATGTATGAATCGATTCAGGGTGGTAAAAATCTTTCACAAGCCATGAGGGACTATCCATCGGTTTTCTCTGAAGTATTTATCAGCCTGGTAGAGGCGGGAGAGCAGTCCGGGCAAATCACTACAGTGTTCTTTGAGTTAGGTGAGAGTCTTAAATGGCAGGACGAGCAGGCAGCATTGACAAAGAAATTGCTCATGTATCCGCTTTTTGTCGGCTCAGTTGTAACCGGGGTGATATTTTTTCTGATGATTTATCTGGTTCCGGAATTATTAAGCTTCATTAAAACTATGGGACAGGAGATCCCGGTCCACACAAAAGTACTTATATTTGTATCGAATGCATTTATTCATTACTGGTACCTGATGATTGGCGTGCCAACAGTGTTAGCAATAGCACTGATGATAGGCATTAAAACCAATCCAAATATTGAATATAAAGTAGATGCATTCAAGCTCAAGATCCCGATTGTGGGACCGATACTTAGAAAAATAATATTAGCGAGATTCTCAGGTTTTTTTGCCATAATGTACGCATCAGGGATTACCATTGTTGATTGCATAAAGATAGGTGAAAAGATTGTTGGTAATAAGGCAATGGAAGCAGCAGTACACCATGTAGGAGTGCAGATTACTGATGGTGTAACATTAGGCAATAGTTTTGAATCCGCCAAGTTGTTTCCGCCTTTAGTATTAAGGATGATACGTGTGGGTGAAAGCACGGGAGCACTGGAGGTTTCACTGAAGAATATCAGCTATTTTTATACTCGAGACGTAAAAGAGTCTATTGATCGTTTACAATCGATGATCGAGCCAGGAATGACCGTAGTTCTTGGTGCTGTTATTGCCTGGGTCATGTTTTCGGTACTAGGTCCAATATATGAACTCATCGCTACAATCAAAATTTAGGTCTTCTACAAGAAGAGCTCTGTTTATTGGGCCTGATAAGGTGGCTGTTTACCACTGGGCAAATGATAGCCTCGGTAATTCATATCTATTTGATACATCAAAAGAAGGCTTTGATTACTTTGGTCGTTACCTGAGCGAAGTTAACAATGATCCAATTTACGTGTTGCTGGATACGGCCGGAGAAGAATATCGGCTGGAAACAATACCCCATGTCTTCGGAGCAGATCGAAAGGCACTCATTGAAAGAAAACAGGATCGTGCTTTTCGAGGGACACCATATCTATATGCGGAGATCCAGGGGAGAGAAGCGTCGGGCAGGCGTGATGACAATATCCTGCTTTCAGCAATTACTAATCCTGATGTAGTTAAACCCTGGTTGGAAATACTGGAAGCTCATAAAGTTCCGGTTGCAGGCATTATTTCCGTCCCGTTTCTACTGCAGGAAATCAAAAATATTATCCCCGATATGCAAGAAAATGCACTTGTCTTCAGTTTGCAAAGTATCAGTGGCTTGCGTCAATCTTTTTTACGGGATAAGTCGCTTAAATTTAGTCGTATGGTAAAAATGCCGCGCTATGGTATACAACACTACGGACCTATACTGAAAGAGGAACTGGACAAGGTCGGACGATATGTCACCAGTGCGCGTCTCACAGATGAAAACAAGCCTCTGGATATTTACTTTTTTGGGAACCGGGAGCTACTGACTGGATTAGGCGAGGAACACATCAACTCACCAACGATTCGCTATCATTTTATTGATGTCGCTGACTTGGCCAAAGAATGTGGTTTCATTGAACAGATAGAGACGCCTTTCAGCGATAAGTACTTAATCTACCAGCTACTGAAAAATAAATGCAAAAACCGTTTCGCGGTGAATAAAGAATTGCGTTATTTCAAGATGCGACTGATGAATAAATCACTTCAGGTTGCCAGTTTTATATTGATGATGTCAGGCATTATCTGGGGAGGCATGAATGTACTTGAAGGTCTGACCTACAGGGAACAAAAGAAATCTGCTGCAATAAAAGCGGACTTTTATCAGGTCAGGTATGATATTGCACGGGAAAGAATATCTGCTTTATCTGTTGCCCCCGCTGACCTGAGTATCGTTGTTGATGCCAAAAATCACCTGGCAAAATATAAAGCCGATCCTGTTGATATGTTCAGGCTAATTAGTAAAGGCCTGGCAGGTTTTCCTGAAATACAAATCAGTGATATGCAGTGGTCAGTTAATACAGACCCGAACTATAAAAATGTCAGTGGAAACCTCAAAGATACTGTTGTGACCCGGGCTCAAAGTGTGCCTGGCCTGGCCAATGCCAGCGATACAGGAACAGCTTATATCAATTACCAGATTGCCATGTTTAATGCTTATTTTGAAAATTTTGATGGTGACTATAGAAAAGTACTGGCTACAATTGATATGTTTTCTGCGCATATGAGGCAGCTGGATTCAGTGCATGATGTGAGTGTTGTTGCTTTGCCGCTGGATACCGGCCCGGACGCAAGCCTGCAGGGTACGGCAAAGAAAGATGCAAGTAATGCCAATTTCTCAGTAAGAGTAGTATTGGGGGTGAAAGATGACGCGTGAAGATTTTGACTGGCCAGTAGTCAGGCTCTCTTTCATAATTTTTACTGTTCTTCTGCTGATAAGCACTACTTTGGTCACCAGTAGCTGGATATTCAAGAAAGATATGTTGAAAGAATACACAATGAATAAGAGCCGGTTTAACGCCATTAGTCAGAAATATCTTTCTGTCGATAAAGATGAAGAAATTGTCAGACAGTATTACCCTGAATTTATTGCCTTATATAAACAAGGCTTCGTTGGGCGAGAGCACAGGCTCAACTGGATTGAAACATTGCGAGCCTCCAGTGAACGGGTCAAATTACCCGGACTGAGCTACAGCATCTTGCCACAAGAAGCATATTCCCCGGGATTCAGTATTAATCTGGGCAGGTTTGCTCTATACAGTAGCGTCATGAAACTAAGTATAAGCATGTTACATGAAGGAGATTTATTACGCCTGATCAAGGATATGAATGAACATGTACAAGGCATGTTCATAATAACAGAATGTAATTTCAAACGAGCAAGCAGGGAACTCATTGAGAGGCGTGATGCAACAAATATTACAGCGAACTGTGAGCTACAGTGGCTAAATATCAGATTGGCAGACGGGACTGCGATCAAGCTGTCATGAAAGTGTTTAAACTTATATCAGGTAAATTTATTTCGGGCGTATTACTCATATCAAGTTTTGCATTGAGTGGTATTTCTTATACACAGGCAGCATCTGATGGTTTTGGCAGGTTGTTTACCACACCCGAGGAAAGAAAGAAGTTACAGGTGATACGTTATGCAAAACCAAAAGTTGAAGTCGAAGCACCCATTGAACTCATTGTCGAAGAAATTGAAGAGCCTGTTGGAGATGTTGAGAGGCCTGATATTGAGGGGATCACCCTGAATGGGATTGTTTACAGAAAAGGCAGCAAGAGTACCGTATGGATAAACGGCACCAACAGCTATGAAGGTAGCCTCGCCTCTGAATATTTCCGCATCAAGGCGGGGGATATTAAGGGTGAGAAAGTATCTGTCACTGTTCCAGAGGTTGACCTGAAGTTTGATCTTAAAGTCGGCCAGACCTACGAACCAAATGATGAAAGGCTGCTTGACCTTGTCGAAGACGATGTGCCGTTCATTATTAAGTGAGATGGTATGACATGCCGTTCATTATCGAATGATATGGTGCGATGTGCCGTTCATTATTAAGTGAGATGGTATGATATGCCGCTCATTATCAAATGACATGCTGTGATGCACCATTCAGCATAAATAATCCGCTGGCATGAGATAAAAACATCACGAAATTGAGACTTCTGTCCGATTTCAGGCAGTCTAAATGGCATATACTGTGGGGATATGGCTATTAAGAACCATCAATACAGCAATCATCCCGGTGCCTTGCCCAGGGCTCAGACAGGAGCGGTACTGTTGGCCATGGTACTGATTATCATGATGGCTTCATCCTACTATCTGGTAACAAAATTAAATACCAACTTGGAAAAAACCCAACATTCTCAAGAGATAGGCATTGCCTTGAAGTCTGCCAAAAATGCCCTGATTGGCTATGCGATTACATTTCCGGAAGTTGATGCTGAAACAGGGACAGATACTATTGATGGACCGGGATATCTCCCTTGCCCGGACATAAGCAATAATGGCAGTGCGGGCGGTAGTTGTTCCCTTAGTGGAAACACATCTATTGGCAGATTTCCTTATAAAACAATTGAAACTAAGGATTTTAGGGACAGTCATGGTGAAAGATTCTGGTATGTAGTGTCCGATAATTTCAGAAATAATCCAAAAATGATCCCACTCAATAGTGAAACTGCGGGGAGTTCGTCGGGAGATTTGACAGTCAACGGTTATGAGAATATTGCGGCTGTTATTTTCGCCGTGGATGCCATTGAAGGTTCTCAAGACAGATCGACAGCAAACGTAAATAATTATACACATTATATAGAAGCCACATTTACTGACAGTGATGATGATACTGTCATAGACAGTATCACTACAGCAGATACAGATAGATATATTCTTTTAACAAAGGATGAATTGATGCAGATGGTAGAAAAACGTGTTTTAGGTGAGGTTAAACAGGTTCTGATAACATATCGAGACAATACTGACTGGAATAATGATAATATTTATCCATGGATGAGTCCATTTGGGGATCCATTAACATCGTTATTCAAGGGTGAAACGAAGGTTAGAGAAGGACACCTTGATATACATTGGATGGACGAAGTATTCAGCACTGAATTCAAGGCTGATTGGGATCTGACTAATGCTATTTTTAAAGATTGGGCAGGGACAACGGTGTCCACTTCTGATTTAACTAAAGGTAAAGTTGATGATTCAGCAGGTACTTGCATATGGCTGGGAGATCCGGCACAGGCCGATTGTTCATCATCAAAAACTTTTATTAAACCATGCCTGCCGGGTGAGCCTGATATTAGCATAGAGCGAACATACCGTTTCGAATTTACTAATAATGATCCCCAATTTGATGAGTTAAAGATTGAAGAACCAAAAAAAAGAGGGCTCGACGTAGAAGGTTAAACATCGATATAGATCCTCTTCCTCCCCGGGTAAATTCCCTCAATATTACGATTATCGATAAAGCTCTGTCTGGGGGCGATGAATGCGGTAGAGGAACCTTGACACTTGATAGTGGTGTTACTGGTGGTAAGTTTAACTTGGAAAAAATTCACTATGGTTTGGATGTGCCAAATGAAATGCCCGAGTGGTTTGTTGATAATGAATGGCACCATTTAATATATGTTGCCATTTCAGAAGCTATGATCCCTGATGAAGGTAAAAGCTGTGGTGGGAAAGCAGATAATTGTCTAAGCCTGATTGGCGATAATCCATCATCAGATAATGAAGCAATCGTAATAGTAGCTGGTGAACAACTGGTTACACAAGATAGAGCGACTCCGCCAGTCGAAGAAGGGGATTACTTTGAACTAGATAATAATAGTGATGATGATGATTCTTATGAATTTTGGAAGGATAATCAAAATATTAACGACCAAGTAAAAGTAATTCCTGACTAAAGACGCTCTCTGATACTGTAACTAGCTACTGCGGTGTGGAGAAAAGAATGTTGAATTGATAAAAATATTTGAAGTGATTATAAAACTGGAATACTGTTAAGCGTTAATAAAGCGAATTAATAGAGGTAACTCTTAAGATTTATGAATTATCGGAATATTCAATCTGGCTTTACCTTAATTGAAATGACCATGGTGATATTAATTCTCGGGCCTGATGATGACGGCCTTTCTGGAGCCATTAGCTACGCGTGTTGAGGAAGAGCAACGGAATAATACACAAATCCAGCTCGACGAAATAGAGGAAGTACTATACGGATATGTATTACGTAACAATACTCTTCCCTGTCCGGATTGTACTGCAACTACTGTGGCGGGATGTGCGGCTGCGACTGCAGGTGATGGTATAGCAGATCAGAACAGTACCAGGGGTGCTTGCGATACTGCGTTTGGAAACTTGCCCTGGGCGGATTTGGGTATTAAAGGAACTGATCAGTGGGACAATGAATTTTACCTATCGTGTAGATCTTGTTTTTGCGGATACTACGGATGGAACGCCTTATGATGTAGGGCCTCCTGTAGTACAGGCAGGTTGTGAAAATGTATCAGCGACCTTGGGTATCTCTTTTTCACTTTGTTCAGATGGCGATATTGCTGTATGGAATATGGCAGATAATACTGATCCTCTTTTTGAAATTGTAGCAACTAGCATACCAGCGGTTGTTGTCTCACACGGGAAAAAATTGGAGAAGCGCCCCCTCAGCGGATGAAGCAGAAAATACTAATCGAGATGCTATCTTTGTGGACAAAGCTTATAGCCAGGAAGACGGGGCTGAATATGATGATATGCTGATCTGGATATCGCCACACATTTTAAAAACCATGTCTGTCAAGGCCGGGATGTTACCTTAAGTCTAACTTGTTATTTGTCTGGATAATTGAAAGCTGACATTACCGTCACGATTATCTATAAGTCGCAAAGTGTAGCCCAGAGATTCGGCCTGCCTGGCTGCCTGATACAGCCCTATGCCATGTCCATTATCTGATGCCACATGTTCTATTAATATCAACTTTCTGATTTCCCGTGCAACGGCATGGCCCGTATCAGTGACAGTGAGCGCAATTGAAGTTGGTTCTACGTTCAGGCTGACGGTGATCACAATATCAGGATCAACCTGCCTTTTATGAATGGCATTTTCAAGCAGGTTTTCTACAACGCTATCGAATAATTCTTCCGGGATTGGAGTATCTTTATCCATAGTCCCCAGGAATTTAATTTGTGAACCCTCTCTACGGGCCAATAATCCTTTCCACCAGGTCAGGGCATGGACGATGTTTGCTGATTCCGCCTCTGGTGCCTGCAATTTATTAAGCGCGAGCTGCAGCCGTTGACTGATATTAGGTAGTTGTTTCTTTAACAGGGCGAGAGATTTTTCTCTGGTTTCATCGGAATCTGTTTCAAGCAGTGCCGTCATTGTTTGTAATGACTGCAGCAAATTTTTTATGTCATGGGTAACCCTGGCACCGGTTTCATAGATAGCACGCAAGTGGGCCTGTTGTTCCAGTTCCTGTTCCTGTTTTTTTGCGATATAGAAAGTCTCGATTAACTGAACAAGCAATTTACAATGTAAAGTCATAAGACCCGCAGGTTGAACATGTGTAAATAAGGTTATGGGTTCAACGCTAATCGCCAGGTGAACTTCATACCTTGTTAATTCACCATAAATTCCATGGGTTGAACCTCCTGACCATGTAGCCCCTGCTATCCATGGCAGTGAAACCAGTTCCTTCATTGCCGTATCCAGAAAATCCGCCGGGGATTGTTGTAATTGTTTTTGTATGGAAAGCTTGGCAAGCCATTGTTCGAATGGTGTTCCAATATTTAATAAAGATTTGGCCCAGAGTTGAGAGAGACCGCTAAACCCGCTGTGGGTCGACAAAAGCCAACTGATAGAAATCAAAAGAAAACCAACAATAATCAAAGTTTGAATCAGGGAAATAATGTAATCGCTGTCATTGTGGAACATCAATACCAGGCTACCGAGGGCAAGAATAATTACCATAAATGAAATTGATGTGGCAAGCAGGATATCAACAGTTTCACCAGCCCTTCTGGAAAAAGTATTTGATGTCACGACTAATAATAAGGGCAGAAGTGGTAATCCAATCAGAAAAACATTTAATACATTTATGTTTAGCGACAAGCCAAACATTTGTGGGACAACAGAAATAAGCAATTCAAAGATCAGGAATACCATCACCAGCATATACATGTTTCGTTCATAACGCCTGATTGTCACCCGGCCACCGATAAAGCCGATCAGCAACACCAGCCATAGTGTGATAGAAATCCAGTTGATCCAGTATACAAAGGCCAGTATAAAAGTGACAAACAGCAGGCTTTTGCCCCAGGTGATTTGCTGATTTTCTTTTAACAGGGGTTGCCATAGCAGAAACATGCCAAAATGAACGAGTAATAGTGACTGGGATAAATAGCTTCCGATTCCGTACCATGTCGCGAAATGGAATGTTTCCAGCATCATAAGAAGAATCAATTCTTCCTGTCTTGCTTTCTCTATATTGGGTACCATTATCATTATCTTTTATACAATTTTAGATTTCTCGGTAACTGCTCGGTCTTCGTTCCTGACGCGACTCTACCAATCACATCCATGTGAACGTCCATGCGTTACTCTCGATTGTTGCTCCAGGCACAATTCTACCTCCCCCATCCATGGGGTCGTACCTACCTACATCCATGTAGGCGTTACCCTGATGATATTTGAAATGACAAGTTTAGTTTGTTCATCAAATCATAACTATAAAAGTAACGGTTTGATTGCGCTATAGTATAGTACTCATGGATTGCAAACAGAATACAGCATGATAAAGATACAACCCATATTAACAATAGCCAGGTTTACATTGATAGAGAGCATCAAGAACCGCCTGTTTACACTGGTGTTGTTAGGTGTCGTCTGCTTGTTTGGTTTAACTCCGTTTATTGGTGAATTGGCCGTTACTGAAACGACCCAGATTCAAAGTGCTATAACAGGGATGATTCTACGGCTTTTTGCTGTATTTATTATTTGTATCTTTGTCATCACCAGCACAATAAGGGAATTTAATGACAAGGGCCTTGAATTAATTATTTCCCTGCCACTGGACAGATATTCATATCTTGCCGGAAAGATGCTTGGTTTTTGCATATTGGGCTGTGTTCATTGCCATTATAGTTTGCCTGCCACTGGCATTAAGCGGCAGTATTTCACAATTGATATTGTGGTGTTTTTCCCTGATCTGTGAATTATGGATCCTCACAGCATTATCTTTGTTGTGCCTGATTACATTTAAAAATGTTACCAGTGCACTTTCTACTGTTGTGGCATTCTATTTACTGGCACGGACCATCAGCACCATCCAGTTAATAGGTGGCAGTCCGATTCTTGAAACGACAGAAATCTCTCACAAAATAATAAATATGGTTGTCGATATCATAGCAGTACTGCTGCCGCAGCTTGATCAATTCAGCAAAACAGAATGGTTGGTCTATGGTGGCGGTGGCGGCAGTGATTACCTGTTTATTGCCGGGCAAACGATTATCTATGTTGCCTTGCTGTTCGCTGCAGCATGTTTTGATCTACACAGAAAGAATTTTTAATGCAGTATGAATATTTTTCGTGTAAGTAACAGACCAGATGAACGTTCAATAAAAGATGTTCCTGTATTTATCCTTGCTGCTTTAAGCCTGGCCTTTCTTTGCCAGATTTACTGGTCAAGCTCAAGTCCCCTGGCAACAATACACATCAAGTCACTTCCTGAACCGCCTTCGAAGATAGAGTCACAGCTGCTGGGCCTGGGTGATTCCATTGCAATCGCAAAATTATTTATGCTCTGGCTACAGGCGTTTGATAATCAACCAGGGGTCAGTGTGCCATTTAAAAACCTTGATTATCATCGAGTCATCAAATGGCTGGAAAGAATTTTAACGCTTGATCCTGAAGGGCAGTATCCCTTACTTGCAGCGGGACGTATTTATGGTGTCATTCCTGACAATGAAAAAAAACGGCAAATGCTGGAATTTATTTCTGAACAGTTTGTGCAAGATCCGAATCGACGCTGGCCATCTATGGTTCATGCGATATATGTTGCCAAACACCGGCTTAAAGATTTACCTCTGGCACTGGAATATGCGCATGCGGTTGCCCGGCAGGTGACGCTGGAAGACATCCCTCCCTGGGTAAAACAAATGGAGATATATGTCCTCGAAGATATGGGCGAAATAGAGAGCGCAAAAATACTGATTGGAGGCTTACTGGAGAGTGGTGCAATTACAGATGCCCATGAACTGCAGTTTCTAAAGGATCGACTTAAAAGGCTAGAGCGTTAAAATGAACAATAAATCAGGCCTGTCATTTCGAGCGAATGCGACGCCTACATCCATGGAGTCGTCACCCTGCGGGATTCGGGATGACAAGGATACAAGACTCGGGATGACAGTAAGATATTCGGGACAGGCTCGGAATGAAGACTGCCAGCCGATCAGCTGACTGTTGGGATATTGACAGTCCTGATGAAGAATCATCAAAAGTACTGCTATTTTCAAGCCAGCAGTAATTATAACACCTTATAAATCAGTATGTTATGTGTATGGCATGGCAGTTGCATTACTCAATGCACTGAACGAATTAATAAGTGATAGAGGTAATGTAAAATGAAGAGCATAGAAATGAACAACAAAAAACAGGCGGGTTTCACACTTGTAGAAATCGCCATCGTATTGGTGATTATTGGTTTACTACTTGGTGGCATCCTTAAAGGCCAGGAATTGATCAACAGTGCTCGAGTAAGAAACCTTGCGGATCAAAATTCAGGTATCCAGGCGGCTTACTTCGGCTTTATCGATCGTTATCGTCAGGTTCCGGGTGACTGGCCTGCAGCATCCGCAGCACCTGCACTGGGTGTCCCGCTGGCCCAGCTGATTGGTGGTGATGGTGACGGTCGTATTGATAATACTCTTTTAGAAGCAGCAGCTGCATGGACACAATTGTCCAGATCCCAATTTCTGGCCGGTGGTTTTACACCAGCTATTGTCGTTCCAGGAAGTGAGGCAGCTTATGCTACGAGCGCGGCCGCACCACTCAACGCCTTTAGTGGCCCTTTAATATTGACTCGAAATCAAGGGTTCTCTGGTACTAATGCACCTCGTTTGAACCTGCACATGGGTCGAAATGTACCGGTCTCTATTGCCAGAGAACTGGATCTGAAGGTTGATGATGGTTTACCCAATACTGGTGTGCTACGTCTAACCGTAGCTGATGGTGACACTATTTTTGATACGCTAAATTTTGTATCAATAGTTCCCACTTGCACGACAGCGGCGGGGACGGTGTCTCTGCCAACTACGGATGGTACGAATATAGCAACGGATATCTATGATCTGTTTGATGACTTTCAGGATTGTGGACAGGTGTTCGTTTACTAATCATTTTTTGTGTTAGCAAAAAAGGGCTCGCGAAAGCGGGCTTTTTTATGAAGTTTAATTTTTTGTCATAGGGCTTTACAATCTGGGGCCCTACAATCGAGCAATAAATAATAAAGCATGGTGCGATGACTGATACAGCTATCAAGATAGAAAAACTCTGTAAATCCTTTGCCAGTGTTCAAGTCCTGAATGAGATAGATCTGACCGTCAGTACAGGTGAGTTTACCGGCTTAATTGGCGTCAATGGTGCAGGTAAAACAACCCTGATTAAATGCTTGCTTGATTTTTGCGATGTGACTTCCGGCAATATTGAAATCTTCGGCACTGCGCACACAAAAAAAGAGGCCAGAAAAAACCTGGTATTCCTCCCGGAAAGATTCATGCCTCCCTATTATCTTACCGGTAAGGATTTTCTGGTCTATATGGCAGAACTCCATGGGGTTGAATACAGCATTAACAAGGTCACAGAACTATTCAGAATCCTTGATCTGGAGTTGTCAGCATTATCAAAGCCGGTCAGGGAATTTTCAAAAGGGATGGCCCAGAAGCTGGGCCTGGCGTCCTGTTTAATGAGTGAAAAAGACCTGTTGGTACTTGATGAACCCATGAGTGGTCTGGATCCAAAAGCCAGGGCCTATTTAAAACAATACCTGATCGAATTAAAGGAATCGGGGAAAACGATTTTCTTCAGTACCCATATGCTGGCAGATATTGAAGTCTTATGTGATCGTGTTGCCATCCTGCATCAGGGACGCATTCGCTTTACCGGAAGCATAGAGGAATGTACCCGCATGTTTAAGGCTGATGATCTGGAACAGGCATATCTCACCTGTGTCGGGGCCTGAAAAATCTACAGCTGGCACGATACGGTGTTAAAAATGCTCTCAAAATGCTCATTTATAATTTATAAACTCGACTTTGGCATGCTGCGTCGTTCTCGGTCTCTGTTCGGTAATTGCTCGGTCTTCGTTCCTGACGCGACTCTACCAATCACATCCATGTGAACGTCCATGCATTACTCTCGATTGTTGCTCCAGGCACAATTCTACCTCCCCCATCCATGGAGTCGTACTAACCTACTTCCATGTAGGGATCCTGACTCGACTCTCGACAGCTGTTCCTGACGCTGTTCTACCTCCTCCTTCCCTGGAGTCGTACCGATTACTTCCATGTAATCGTACCTCTCCCATCCATGGGGTTGTGCCTTCTACATCCATGTAGGCGTCACATGCGTTCGGGATGACAAAAATACGGGATTCGAAATGATGTATTTCGCTAATTGTCATTCAGAGTGAGTACTTACTCAAAACCGTCATTCCCGCGAATGCGGGAATCCAGTTAGATAAAGTACAATTAACAATCAAGTATATTTTTTTATCAGCCTGCCGATGGTCAGGCCCTGTACCAGGATTGAAAAGACTACAACACAATAGGTAATCGCCAGGATAATTTCTCTCTCTGGACTGGCCGGCAAGGACAGTGCCAGTGCCACTGAAATACCGCCGCGTAATCCACCCCATGTCAGGATCTTGGTGACGCCCGGAGATAGTTCCCTGAATTTCGTGATAAAAAACACAGGGATGCTGACACTGACTAACCTGGCAATTAACACGATGACGATGGAGAATCCCCCTGCGACCAGTAACTGCGTGTTGAACGTGATTAACAGAATCTCAAGACCGATCAGAACAAATAAAACAGCGTTCAGTATTTCATCAATCAGCTCCCAGAAGGTGTCCAGATGTTCCCTGGTTAAGTCACTCATTGCCAGTGAGCGACCATGATTACCAATCATAAGTCCGGCAACGACGACGGCGATGGGTGCAGATACATGCAGTGCTTCAGCCAGGGAGTAGCCGCCGGTAACCAGGGCCAGTGTCAACAATATCTCGACCTGGTAATTATCCACACGTTTGAGCATGGCATAGGTGATGCCGCCCGCGACAAAGCCAAAGACTGCACCGCCCAGTGCTTCTTCCAGGAAGAAAATAATTACTGATTTGGCCGTGAGATCAACTCCACCAAAAGCGAAACCGCTTATCAACAGAAAGATAACCACACCTACACCATCATTAAATAGTGATTCTCCTGTGATTTGAGTCTTTAAAGTCTTTGGTGCGTGCACAGTACGTAATATTGCCAGTACTGCGATAGGGTCGGTGGGTGATATCAGTGAGCCAAAAACCAGACAATATAAAAAAGGCAGGTTGATACCGATAAACAGAAGAAAAAACCAGAGTAGAACACCGATAATGGCAGTGGACGCGATAACACCCAGGGTCGCCAATGTTGCAATCAACCATTTTTGTTCGGCTAAATCAGTCAGGTTGACATGCAGGGCACCGGCAAATAATAGATAACTCAGCATGCCATGCATGAGGGTCTGGTTAAAATCAATTGATTTTAGAAAGGCGTTTGCCTGAATGGTTAAATCCAGGCCCAGGGGTTTGAGTATCAATAGACTTAAAGATATCAACAGGCCTATCAGCATGACACCAATCGTCATAGGTAATTTAAGTGTACGATAATTGATGTAACTGAATACGGCTGTCAGGGTAATAAGCAGGGCAATAATATCAAACAAATTCATTTTCTTTATCTCACCTTATAAATTCTGGCAGTGTGAATTTAATCTTTCGGGAGTGACAATCACCCTCCCGTCAGCTTGTTTATTTATTCACGGAAAAGCATATCTTGCCGGACTATCTGGAACTACAGCTAGTTCGGGTATTTGTGAACAATGCTATAATCTTACCAGTGCCACGAGGAGGATTCGAGAATGCATCGTTTTTACTTAACTGGATTGTTGTTTTTCAGTCTGTTTATCCCTGGTCAATCTGTTCAGGCGCAGATGTATCAATGGGCTGATCCTGAAAGCGGAACAACACAATTATCTGGCAAGCCTCCCGCCTGGTACCGTAGTGCTGAAGGCGGGCCACGGGTCTTTGTCTTCAACCGGGGCAAGATTGTTGATGATACGGGCATTGAAGTTTCTGATGAACAGCGCATCTCTTTGCGTACAAAGGCCTTTGTAGAGGCTGAACAAGATCGGTCTGCTGCACAACAGAAGTTATTGGAAGTCGCGAAATTAAAAGCAGCGATGGAAAGAAATAGCCAGAAGATGCCAGAAGAAGAGATGTCAGAGGAAGACGAACCTCAGTTGGATTTGGGTGATGTTATGGTGATGGAAGAGCCCGACGATGCAGAATTGATAGAATCAGACATGAGCGAAGAAGAGCAAGCCATTGAAAAAATGATGGCATTGATTGCAGAGTGGGAAGACAAACGTACAGAAGAGGCCAGGGCCATATTGCAGCAAGAACAAGGTGAAAAATAAGCCAGATGAAGATTAAGCAGGATCTGCTGCTCGTTAACCCGCAAATAAATTCTTTATTCTTTCCATAAATGGTTTTTTCCGATTATCCGCATTTAATTCTTTCAATTTAATCAGGGTCGTATGGCGTGGGTTAAATTTCAGACCAATATTAATGTAGGCATGTGCCTTACTGTAATTCCTTTCAAGAATTGATCGCTCCGCCAGATAGGCATATCTGTCAGCAATATTGAGTAGACCTGCTGCCGCAACCTTGTCTCCCGGATCTGCTTCAAGTAATCTCAAATAATAATAATAGGCATTATCTTCTGCCGGAGAAGTCAGGCGATAGTCTTCCAGGCTCTTCTTGCCCAGCCAATGCAGTGCCTGGACAACATCTTCGGATATCTTGACTGGTGCTTCAGCTGCGCCTGAACTTATTGTTGCTGCAGAATCATTGGCTATGGGTGGCCTGATATTTTCAGGCAAATCTGCACTGATGGGTACGTTTCCGATCCTTGGTGAAGTGTCATTCATTTTTGATCCTGCATATTGCAAGGTTCCTAAAATTCCACCCGCTGTCACTAAAAGCAACAATAAAATATTCAGGGTCAGTGAGCTTTTATTCGTTACATCCCCACCGCCAGTAACATCAAAATCCGTGCCCGTGGTGGTGGTGGCATTTCTGGCGTTTTGTAATTCCTTGATGGCTTGCACCATCTCAGCGGCATCTTTAAATCGCTTATCTCGATCTTTTGCCATCATTTTGTTTAATAAGGGCTGAAATTCATCGAGTTCTTTCTCAAGCACAGGGACGGGTGCCTGTTTGTGTTTGATAATGACATCATAAACTGTCGTAGAGGCGTAGGGTTTTTTACCAGTGAGCATTTCATAGAACAGACAGCCCAGGCTGTAAATATCAGTACGACCATCAATTTCAATACCATCGGCCTGTTCAGGGCTGACATAGTTTGGACTTCCAAGAAACAGGCCGGTAGTTGTTAAATCATTGTCTACAGCATCCATCTGCTTGGAGATACCAAAGTCCGTGATCAGTGGCGTGTTTTCATCCCTGAACATGATATTTGCTGGTTTGATGTCCCGGTGAACCACACCCTTTTTATGTGCTGCGTCCAGTCCTGAACCGATTTTGGCCAGATAGTCGAGCGCAGTATCAGGGGTTATGGGTAACTGCATCCGCGTTTTAAGGTCACCCCCATCAATATATTCCATGGAGATATATAAAGACTCACCCGCGATGCCAATATCAAAGATGGTGATGATATTAGGATGGTTAAGTGTTGCGACGATGCGACCTTCCGAAAGAAACCTCTCGATGAGTGTCTCGTTGGCGGTGGGGCCATTGATATCCAGTACCTTGAGTACGACGGATCTGTTTAAGGATTCCTGTAAGGCGAGATAGACTGTCGCCATACCGCCCTGACCAACCTGTTGCCGTATTTTGTAACCGGGAATTTCCATGCGCTGGATTATAAGCTATTACGGGTTGAAAGTTTTAAACACATGGGATTTATGATGCATCGCATTTTATCAGTATTTTCACCAATTGTGCCGTCAGTTGCCAAGCTTACCAATTAAGAGATATTTACCAAAGTAAATCCTTCACATTAATAAGCATTAAAATGTTTTTTCTAGCTGTAGAGATAGAATATAGTGCCTGCTTGTGCGGACAGAATGCTCATGCGAAAAACCAGAATATTTGTTGATCAGTCGTTACAGGAAGGTAAGACACTTATGTTGGCTGATGAGGCTGCACATCATGTTACCCGCGTGTTACGTTTACGATCCGGGCATCCAATAATATTATTTAATGGTCGTGATGGAGAATATGAGGCAGAGATCTGCAAAGTAGATAAACCAAGTGTCGAGGTGCTGATAAATCAGTATCGAGACATAGACAAGGGGATGACTGGCTGGCCCTCGACGGTGGACTGACAAAATTGATATTGCACCCTGAATCCGGAACCAGCCTGGCAAAATTGTCCAGACCAGCAGGGGGACTTACGCTGTTGATAGGTCCTGAAGGTGGTTTGGGTATATGCAAAAAACCGACTATGATTAACCTATACCCAATGATTCTAAAAATTTAATTAAAGAAAAACTATGGCTACCAACCCTGTCCCGCATCTGACTACGGCACTGACTGGTCCACTACACCAGGTTGAACGGCATCTGGTGGATCACCAATCCGATATTGAGTCATGGTTTCGAAGCCAGTGGCGAATAACACCAGCACCTTTTTATGCCTCTGTTGATCTGCGCCATGCCGGATATAAACTGGCACCGGTAGATACGAATCTTTTTCCCGCAGGCTTTAATAATCTTAACCCGGCATTTGAAGCACTGTGTATACAGGCAGTCCAGCTGGCCGTTGAGCGTTTACCGCATCAGGTAGACAGGATTTTGATTGTTCCTGAAAATCATACCCGTAATCTTTTTTATCTAGAAAGTCTGGCGACTCTGCGGGAAATCATAGACAAGGCCGGCTTTGAGGTGAAACTGGGTTCTATAATGGAAGATATGTCGGAACCGCTGACCATTGAACTGGAATCAGGTAAATCAGTATTTCTGCAACCATTACAAAGAAGTGGCGACCAGGTATCTATTGGTGATTTTATTCCGGAATTGATTGTCCTGAATAACGACCTTTCCTCAGGGCGACCCGCGATCCTTGAATCCCTGCAGCAGACGGTAACACCCGGGCTTGGTCTGGGCTGGTCTAATCGATTGAAGTCCGTTCATTTCAGACATTACCAGGAAATAGCCGCCGAACTCGGCAAACACATTGGTATTGATCCCTGGTTTATAGATCCCCTGTTCAGAAATTGTGGGGAGATCGATTTCATGCAGCGTGAAGGAGGTTCCTGTCTGGAAAGAAATGTCGATGCTCTGCTAAAAGAGATACAGCAGAAATATGATGAATACGATATCAAGTGTCGGCCCTATGTCATCGTCAAGGCAGATAGCGGTACCTATGGCATGGGCATTATGACCGTCAACAGCGTTGATGATATTGCCGAATTAAATCGCAAGCAGCGTACCCGTATGTCAACCATCAAGGAAGGTCAGAAAGTGACCAAAGTAATTATTCAGGAAGGTGTCTATACCCACGAAACCTGGGGGGAAGAAGAAACCGTTGCCGAACCTGTTGTCTACATGATTGATCACAATGTCGTCGGCGGGTTTTATCGGGTTCATGATGCCCGTGCTGCAGACGAGAACCTCAACTCGCCAGGAATGCGTTTTGAACCCCTGGCATTTGATGATTGTTGTATTTCCCCTGAAAAAGAACTGGATGCCGATGCCCATCCGAATCGTTTTTATGCCTATGGTGTGATCGCGAGGTTGGCATTATTAGCAGCGGCGAGAGAATCTGAAGCCCTATAAATAAGAAACTTGTTTTGTCAGTTATAGATTTTTCAGTACTTTCCTGACATGACTGGCATGGCGTCTGCTTACGGGTAGTCGTGCTTCTAGCCCTCGTATCCTGATGCTGGGATTGCCTTGATCATCTTTTCCCAGTCCCAGAATATGTTCGAGTGCCACCAGTGTATTACGGTGGATGCGTATGAACTGTGACGCAAATTCCACTTCCAGGGATTTAAGGGAATCATCAAGTAACAATTCCCCTTCTGACCATACCGCTGTGACATATTTTTGATCTGCTTTCAGGTAGTAAATCTTTTCTATGGGAACGATTTGCAGATTCCCCTGGACCGTCGTGCTCAGATGGGAACGGCTGCTACTTGCATCAGGATCGTCTCTTAATTCGTTAATGTTGACCCGGCTCAGGGCCCTGGCCCTGTTAAGTGCCTGTTGCAGGCGTTGTTTGCGAATTGGTTTCATCAAGTAATCGACTGCGTGTGTATCGAAGGCGTCCAGGGCATAACCTTGATAGGCCGTAGTGAAAATAATTGCCGGAGGTGCTTCCAGCCCGGCAAGATGATGTGCAACTTCGAGACCGTCCATGACCGGCATACGAATATCCAGCAGTATGAGTTCCGGGGATTCCCTGCTGATCACTTGCAGTGCGGTAACGCCATTTTCAGCCTGCAGTATTGAATAATCAGTATTCAATTCAGAAAGCAGACTGACCAGCCGTTCTCTGGCCAGCGTTTCATCATCAACGATCAGTATTTTCATAGGGATAAGGCACGATGATTTTTGTGATGTAACGATTGTTCTCCGCCTGTGTCAGCATTTGCCCCTTGTCTCCATAAAGCGCAGACAAACGTTGGCGAATATTGTCCTGGGCCATCTGGTTGCCTTTATGATGATCAGCACTTTTCCCGGCAGGCAGTGGATTATCAATCGTGATGCTTATTTCATTTGCGGATGATTGGCCGCGAATATGAATCACGCCACCTTCAGGCAGGGGCTCGATGCCATGATATATTGCGTTTTCAAGTATAGGCTGGAGTGTCAGGGCGGGGAGTTGCGCATGCCCAGGCAAATCATCCGTATCCCAGACCGTTTTCAATCTATCACCAAAGCGGTGAGACTCAATACGCAGGTAGCGTTTACACAAGGAGATTTCTTCAGCCACGGTGGACAGTCGTTTGGCTTCCTGCAGACTGACGCGGAATAAATCAGCCAGGTCTTCGGTGGCCTCCTCGGCCAGTTTCGGATCCTTGCGTGTCAGGCTGGCAATAGTATTCATACAATTAAACAGGAAGTGTGGTCGTATACGGGATTGTAAAGCCTGTACTCGTGCATCGGCCTCTGATTCGATATTTTTTCGCCATTGATGCTGCACATAAAAATAGCGTAATGACAGCGCACTAACAATTGCACTGATACCCATGCACTCCAGGAAGAAGGGCCCATGCCCAGCAACCCTGTCTGCCAGTGCGGGTCTGACATAGAATAACCACCAGGCAAGTTCGGTGATGACAAAAGCTATCAGCAGGGTCAGGCAATAACTCAGACTGGCCGCCCAGAAATCCGACAGGCGATTCAGGTAGTTTCTGCTCAGACACAGTGCGGCTGTGCAAGACAGGACAATCCACTGAATAAAGAGTGAATATAGCGCCAGATCTGCAATGTGATCCTGGGCTGATGTTGAAGCTGTCAGTGTCAGGATAATGGCAAGTAATTCACCCAGGAGAATGACAATGAAAAGCATACGGACACTGCAAAAATCTGGTAAAAAAGAATGTCTTTGCTGTTGGTTCATTGTCATAAATTAATGAATTTTCAAAGGTAGCTTACGTTATACTGTCGGAAATTATCATACATAGAAACAAGAACTTCGATTGTACGTAAAAAATGACAAATAAAACTGATAAACCCAAACAAGATAAACCCAAGAAGGGTAAACCTTGGGGTGGACGTTTTTCCACCTCCACCGATGATTTTGTTGAACAGTTCACACAATCTGTTTCTTACGACCAGCGGCTTTACCATTATGACATCATGGGTTCAGTGGCGCATGTCAGTATGCTAGCCAGGGTCGGTGTACTTTCGCGGCAGGAATCCGAACAAATTATTGAAGGTCTGCAATCGATCGAAGCAGAGATCGAGCAGGGAGATTTCAAGTGGGAGAGCACATTGGAAGATGTGCATATGAACATTGAAACAGCACTGGTCGAACGCGTTGGTGATGTTGGAAAAAAACTGCATACAGGACGCTCACGAAATGATCAGATCGCCACGGATATTCGCCTCTATTTGCGTGATGAAGTGGCTGACATTCAGGGCTTGCTGGCCGATGTTATGACCGCTTTACTGGATCTGGCCGAACGTGAGGCTGAAACAATCATGCCTGGCTTTACACATATGCAAACGGCACAACCCGTGACATTTGGTCACCACATGATGGCCTGGTTTGAAATGCTTTACCGGGATTGTCTGCGTCTGGCGGATTGTCATACGCGTATCAATGTGATGCCACTGGGTTCTGCTGCACTGGCAGGCACCAGCTACCCGATTGATCGGCAGTACACCGCTGAATTATTAAATTTTCCTGCGGTGACAAATAATTCCCTGGATGCCGTCAGTGATCGGGATTTTGCCATCGAGTTCAGCAGTTGTTCCGCATTGATCATGATGCATTTGTCTCGTTTCTCGGAAGAACTGGTGTTATGGATGTCGCAACAATTTGGTTTTATAGATTTAGGTGATGCCTGGTGTACGGGTTCATCCATCATGCCGCAGAAAAAAAATCCGGATATTCCTGAACTGGTTCGCGGTAAAACTGCACGGGTGTATGGACATTTGATAGGCTTGTTGACCTTGATGAAATCCCAACCACTGGCCTATAACCGGGACAACCAGGAAGATAAGGAATCCTTGTTTGATGTGATAGATACCGTCAAGGGTTGTTTACAGGCCTACGCAGGATTGCTGCCTGAAATAGTGGTGAACAGGGAACGCATGCATGTAGCGGCCACGCAGGGTTTTACCACGGCGACTGATCTGGCAGATTATCTGGTACGTAAAGATATTGCCTTCCGCGATGCACATGCGATGGTGGGGCAGTCGGTACAATATGCCATTGCAGCAGGCAAGGATTTATCTGCATTAACGCTGGATGAATTAAAGCAATTCAGCGAAGTTATAGAAGATGATGTCTTCGATTTTCTGAGTCTGGAAGGATCAGTTGCGTCGCGTGCCCATCAGGGTGGCACCGCACCGGAACAGGTTTACAAGGCCATACATACTGGACGCGAACGTCTTGCTCAAGTTTGCAGTCAAGAGGAAGAGTAGAGATGGGTAAATTGATCAAGCTTTTATTAGGCACAACAATCCTGATTGGATTGCTTTTTGGTGTGCTGGTTCTTGCTGCTGTGATGTATTTCGATCCGAATGATCATAAGGACCGAATCATTGCCAAGGTCGAAGAAGAAACCGGACGCCAACTGAAACTGGAAGGTGACATTAAGCTTAGCTATTACCCATGGTTGGGGCTTGAAGTCAGCGGCGTGACCCTGGGAAATGCAGAAGGTTTTGGGGATGCGCCTTTTATACATGCCGATGTGGTGGCTCTGCGTATTAAAACCATGCCCTTGTTCAAAAAACAGTATGAGCTGGATACCTTGAAACTGCATGGTCTTGAAATCAATCTGGCAAAGAACAAGGCCGGGGTAAGCAACTGGGACGATCTTGTAGACCAGGAAAAAGATGATTTGAAAAAGCAGGAGCCGATACAACTGGCGGCTGTGATATTGGGTGGTGTTGATATAAAAAATACCCGATTTACCTGGGACGATCAGAGCACGGGTCAAACATTCAGGATCAGTGAGATGAATATGTCCACCGGGGAGCTGATCTTTGGCGAGCCTATCGATATCAAAATGGATTTAAGAGCAGAGTCAAATCAACCTGCGATCAAAGCAGATATAAACATGCAGGGAACCGCATCCTACGACCTTGATGCAGAGTCTTATGCCTTCGATCCAATTGCGGTAACGGCAAGACTGACAGGAAAAAATATTCCCGGTAGAAAGGCCACGATTAAATTTAATACCGGCCTTGCATTTAACCTGAAACAAGATACCGCAGCGATTAATGATCTGACGCTTAGTGGGCTTGGGGCAGTGATCAAGGCACAATTAAATGCCAGTAATATCAAATCAGGTAAGCCGACGACTGAAGGGCAGCTCGCGGTATCTGGCGATGATCTGGCTCGCCTGTTCAAGGTCGCCGGGATCGAACCCCTGGCAAGTCAGTTGTCGAAATTAAAAGATCGGTCATTCGATCTGCAGGCCAGCCTGAATGCTGATATGGCAAAAGGCAATGTTGCCATCTCTGATCTGAAGGCGAACCTGATTGGTGCCTCAATATCGGGGCAGCTAGAGGCCAGTAATATTGAATCTGATACACCGGCAGTGAAAGGAAAATTGAAGGCGTCAGGGCCTGACCTGCCTACCCTGCTACAGGTAGCTGGTCAGTTTGAAGGAGGTGAAGATCCGAAACTCAAGGAACTCGGGGAGAAATTATCCAGAGTTTCTAATAAAGCTTTCGAGCTTGATACTGAATTCGATGCGGACCTGGCATCTGGCAATATCAATGTTCCGGCATTGTCGGTGAAGACCCTGGGCGTGACAGTCGATGGTCACTTACAGGCCAATGACATAAACAGTAATAAAGGCAATATTGACGGCAAGTTATCACTTCAGGGTGAAAAATTGTCCAGTGTCCTGTCTGCACTGGGGCAACATGGTCTGGCGAAGAACTTACGCTCAGTATCTGTTGATGTTGGCGTTAGTGGCAACCGCAGTAATATTAAACTGAGTCCATTGAAAGCTGAGGCAATTTTTTCAGGCAAACAAGTCCCTGGTTCCCCTGCCAAAGTGACACTGAAAGCTGATACACAAATAAACCTGGATAAACAGACATTAGCCATCAGTAATATGTCAGTGGCAGGTCTTGGCCTGGATGTAAAGGGGGGAATGAACGTCAACGCGTTTCTTTCAGAGACCCCGAGTGTCAAAGGCAACCTTAATGCCAAAGGAAAAGATCTGGGCTTGATCTTCAAACTCCTGGGCAACGATCCCCTTGCAAAACAAATCAACAAACTAAAAAACAAATCCTTTTCAGTTAAAACGAATTTTGATGCGGATATGGCAACCGGGAAACTCAATGTCTCAGCGCTGAATGCCAACATGCTGGATGCCACGATCAAGGGTCAGATTGCTGCCGAGAACATACAAACAAGCACCCCCGCTATTAGTGGTGAGCTAACTGCCAGCGGACCTGATTTACCAACTTTGTTACAAATCGCGGGTCAGTTTGAAGGTGGTGAAGATCCAATGCTGGCCGAATATGGCAAACGTTTATCAAAGGCGTCTAAAAAGAACTTTAATGTGGCAGCTAAATTCAATGCGGACATGAAAAAGGGCAATATCAATTTACCTTCCTTATCAGCGAAAGGACTGGGCCTGACATTAGATGGAAAAATCGTTGCGACTGATTTTAATAGCAAGCAAGGCAAGATAGATGGTCGGCTGGCGTTAAAAGGTGAGGATTTGTCTGCCATTCTGGTTGCTTTAGATCAGGGGGCACTGGCAGGCGTGTTGAAGAAAATCTCGGTAGATATTGGTGTTAATGGAAGCAGCAGTGACATTAATCTGAGTCCGCTAAATATTAAAGCCACGGTTGCCGGGAAAGATATACCGAACTCTCCCGTAGATTTGACCATGTCAGCAAACACAAGAATGAATCTGGATAAGCAGACACTTTCTGTCAATAACATGAAGGTAAATGGACTTGGCCTGGACCTGCAGGCGAATATCAATGCTACGCAAATAAAAGATAAACCAGCATTCAATGGTGATGTCGCAATCACCGAGTTTAATCTCCGGCAATTCATGAGGCAGATGAAGCAGGAAATACCCAACACTGCAGACAAGAAGGTACTGACTAAAGTTGCCCTGAAGACAAAATTTTCAGGTTCCAGCAGCAGTCTTGAATTAAAAGATCTTGCTTTATTGCTGGATGATACAAAATTAAAAGGCAATCTTGCGGTAAAGCATTTTACCCAGCCGAGATTCGATTTTGCTATTGGCATCGATAACATCAATGTCGATCGGTATTTACCGCCACCAGCAAAAACAGCAAAGGCAAAACCGGTAAAATCAGAGAAAACAGCAGCAAAGCAGAAAACTGTTGAGGCTGTAGCAGCACCCACCACCGACTTCCCGCTGGAAACATTGAGAAAACTCAATGGCAAAGGTGAGTTGCTAATTGGTAAATTAATTTACTCGAATCTTCGGTTAAAGAATATCAATCTGGGTGTCAATGCCAGGGATGGGCTTATTAAGCTGGATCCGATAGCGGCTGATTTATACCAGGGGAAATATAATGGCACGATTACGCTGGATGCCAGAGGCAAGTCAGCAGTACTTAAACAGGAGACACAATTAAGCGGTGTGCAAATAGAACCACTGCTGAAGGATTATACCCGGTCGAAAGAAAGCCAACTTGTCGGGGTCGCCAATATTACTGCCAAGGTATCATCAAAAGGAAGGAATTCACTGCAACTTAAAAATGGGCTGAGTGGCAAGGCCCAACTCGCTGTGACGGATGGTGTTTTGCGTGGTATTGATGTCAGAAAAACGCTGGAGCAGGCAGAAGTGTTACTTGAGAGTAAGCGACTGGGAACGATAAAACAGGGCGGTGAAACTCGCTTCGAACAATTAACCGCCACATTAAACATCAACAAAGGTGTCATCAAGAATAATGACCTGCTCATTACAGCACCGGGCTTTAAGGTTAATGGCGGTGTTGACAAAAAAGATACGCTTGGGAATCTACGCAATAATACTATTAAATATGATCTAAGTGTTGCTGTGGTTGAAGAAAGCACCACGCGAGGAACAGAAAATTATAATATTGGCGGCTATGCGATTCCGATCAAATGCCGTGGTTCACTGGATGACCTTGCCGGGGCCTGTGCCCCCGATTATGGAAAGCTACTGGGTGTGGCCGTACAAAAAGGTGCGCTCGAAAAAGTCGGTGAAATGATAGGCATAGATCTTTCTGGTCAAAAAAAGCCGACCACAGAAGAAACAACGACACAGCCAAAGACCACGCAGCCAGCGACACAACAGCCTAAGAGCGAACCGCAGGATCCGGTCCAGGATACAGTGGACAAAGCACTTAAAGACGTCTTTGATAAATTATTCTAGAGATTTCCTGATTACTGATATTTTAATTACCAATGAACAGCTAGATTATAGTGAACGATCAATTTTCAGATCAGTTGCTTGCCTGGTTCGATAGTTATGGCAGACATGATCTGCCCTGGCAACAGGAACCTGATCCCTATCATGTATGGCTTTCCGAAATCATGTTGCAACAAACACAGGTGGCAACAGTCATTCCTTATTACAATCGTTTTCTTCAGAGATTTCCTACAATCAAGTTACTGGCTGATGCAGATATCGATGCTGTTTTAAGCTACTGGGCAGGTCTTGGATATTATGCACGTGGGCGGAACCTACATCGTGCTGCAAAAATAATTTGTGATAATTTTGCTGGCGATCTGCCCGCAGATAAAGAACAGCTGTTGACACTACCAGGTATTGGACGTTCAACTGCTGGCGCAATCATGGCACTGGCTTTCAAACGACACCATGCCATCCTTGATGGTAATGTAAAACGGGTACTGTGCCGTTTTTATGCGGTGCCCGGTTGGCCAGGGGAGTCAGCGGTAGAAAAGCAGTTATGGCAATTGGCGGAAGAACTCACACCAGAAATAAATGTAGCCCGATACACGCAGGCGATCATGGATCTGGGTGCAACCGTGTGCACTCGCTCGAAGCCTCAATGTGATATTTGTCCGGTAGCATTAGAATGTCTTGCCAGGAAACAGGAATCACAGGAGAAATATCCAGCTACCAAACCAAAAAAAACAATCCCCTTGCGCGAAACAGTTTTTCTATTACTGGAAAACAGGAAGGGCGAAATATTGTTTGAAAAGCGTCCTGCAACAGGGATATGGGGTGGTCTATGGTGTTTCCCGGAGTGTTCGCCTGATGACGATATTGAAGCATGGTTGTTGGCCAAAACAGGATTCAGTGTTTCTATTATCCAGAAATTATCAATTATTAAACATAGATTGACACATTTTCGCATGGAGATATTGCCTGTCCATTTAAAAGTGAAACAATGTAATAATGTCAATGCAATGAGTCAGCAACAGTGGTGTTTGTCAGCTGATGCCTTGAAGTTTGGGGTCCCTGCACCAGTCAGAAATTTATTACTAACCATGTCAGAATAACGGTTAAATAACCCGGGTATTGAACGTAAGAGGTAACTAATGAGCAGGATCGTACAGTGTGTAAAACTGAATAAAGAAGGAGAGGGGCTCAAGGTTCCGCCGTATCCCGGCGAGCTGGGTAAAAGAATCTATCAGAATGTCTGCCAGGAGGCCTGGTCAGAATGGTTGGGACATCAAACCATGCTAATCAATGAATACCGTTTAACGCCGATTGAACCAAAGGATCGTAAATTCCTGGAAGAAGAAATGGAAAAATTCTTTTTTGGTTCCGGTTCAGAGCGGCCTGATGAATTCGTTGCGCCTGAGGAATAATTTAACACGAGGGTTCTAGACTTGACGAATTGGGATAAGGTCTGTTTAATACGCGCTCTTTGATATCACCTGATTAATGGCCAGGTAGCTCAGTCGGTAGAGCAGAGGACTGAAAATCCTCGTGTCGGCAGTTCGATTCTGTCCCTGGCCACCATTTATCAATGGGTTAGTACCCTATATCTTTTCTCGTCGATATCATTGCAACGCCATTGCAACGCTAGAAAATATAATTTTCTCTTATAGAAACCGGATCATCTCGATCTTCAGGCATGGTATTGCTTTTTGCTCTATTCAATTTCAATTACTAGTCTAGGATAGCTAATTTTTATCCCAAGTGGGGGGGGGTACGGACAACTTAAATTAGCATCCCCCGGTGGGGAATGTCTCTTTCATAAATATGTAGGCTAAAAATACAGGCATACATACATTGTGTGTATATGTAGCGAGCCCAATTGCAGGGTAGAGATTCTATTCAGTTATGTGCGTTGTGCCCTTCGGAGTAGCGAATCCTTCAGCGGCTGCTCATGGACGACAGCATCAATTCAATACCTATAGCCGAATATCCATTTACGTTGGAAAGCAGACGTTCAAACACAATCAAATCTAATGTCTGCTTCATACTGAAAGCGGACGTTCATTGTGCTGACATTAATTGGCTTGATTCACATATGACCTACCAATCTCCCTGTTATCTAGCCTTATATCTAAACCAAAGAAGAGCATGGTATTGGTACTTATCTGATTAATATGAGCTATGCTTTTGGGTCTATAGGGGGGTAGAAGCTAGCATGGTACATTGTCGAGGTTGTGGTAAAGAATTACATGAAACAGCAGAGTTTTGTCCATCATGTGGAGCCCCTCTGCCCAATGCTAGAACAGGCGGCAAGAGAGCTGTAATTGTGATTATTTCATTTATCTTCATTGCCATAATAGGTATTGTCGTCATAGATTCAATGTACGCAGATTACAACCCAAGAGCACAGGTGACTGAAGGTGTTGGAATAACCGGTTGGCACAAGACCGCCCTTGCTGAATACTATGCTGAAACCCATGATTTTACTGGTCTCAGTACTTCCGACTTACAAGGTGTTACAACTGGTAAGTATGTTGATAGTGTAACAATAGCCAAGGCATCTAAGGGAACGATAGTTCTTGTCGCCACCTTCAAACAAACTGGTGTGTTTCTAGACTTTCAGGGTAAAGAATTTAGAGTAGCAACTGAAGATGGGGGTATTACTTGGGCATGCGGTTATAGAATCCAAAATTC
>PVMK01128540.1_pt1 | contig 27906 bp, 24 predicted proteins | sample 1853481 | NCBI WGS metagenome assembly PVMK01 (sample SAMN08533507, study PRJNA380276) | Marine sediment metagenome, whole genome shotgun sequencing project. | reverse complement strand
CGCAGGGTGTGCATCGAAACCCGCTTGTCGAGGCCGGCAGCCTGCTCGGCGAGGTGACAGGCTGTATTGAGTTGTCGGCTCGACAGTGGCCTGGCGGGGTTGCGTCCCGGGAACAACCAACCGCCGGGCAGCATCTTGCCGTGGGCATGGCCGTGCCGCCACCAGGCCCGCAGCAGTTCCAGCAATGAGGGCGACAGCATGGCGTAGCGGTCGCGGCGGCCTTTGCCTTGGACAATGCGCACAATCATGCGCTCGCTGTCGATGTCGGCGATTTTGAGATGCACCACTTCGCTGGCACGTAAACCGGCGCCATAGGCTACCGCCAGTGCCGCCCGGTGCTTGGGATTGCTGGCGCTGGCCAGCAAGCGCGCCATCTCATCGACGCTGAGGACCTGGGGCAACTTCTGCGGTTGACGCACCCGGCTCATGCGCTTGAGTGCCGCGGGGCGCTCCAGCGTGATGCCGAAGAAGAACTTCAGGCCAGTAATGGTGGCGTTGATGGTGGTGCTGGAGGCGCCTTCCTCGACCAGCTGCAGTTGGAATGCGCGCAGATCCTCGGGCGAAGCCAGATCGGGGGAACGGCCGAGAAGCGGGTGAACCTCAAAACCGCTCGCAGGTAGCCGGCTTGTGTCTTTGCGGTGAACTTGCGCAACGTCATGTCATTGATCATACGCTGGCGCAATGGGCTGGTGGGTTGGTTAGGATGGGTCATGGGTCTGTCTCCTGTGAGGTGTTGCGGTTGGGGAACCACAAGCTCAACACAGGACAGACCCAGACCTCTAATTTATCGACAACATCAAACCTTGGCACCCCTACCGCGGTAGCGGTTTAGTCCTCTGGCCGACTCCGGTTATAAGCGACGCTGAAATTTACACCTATCGTATGGTCGCTTTGTGGGCAGGACCGGAACTCCACCACACAAACTTGCCTATAACGGCTCACGACCCATAAGGGACGTTCGATACTCTTAATTCTGCTGATATTTCGCGTACGCTGCGTCTACATGCGCAGCAAAATCCTGGCCATAGCTAACGCGGTCCTCTTGCCAGAAATTCTCGGCAAGGCCGAATTCTGAATCCAGTATCAATGTTTCGAACGCCCTGTCCCAGCCCTGCCACTGGTCTTCAGCCATTAATCCGTCGTTGTGTCTATTGAACGCCAGCTCCCATAGCCCAAGCCATCGCCACAAGTGCCACTCCCACTGCTTCGCCTCGATTGCCGTTATCTCTCCACCACTTTGAAGCGTTACTACAATTGACGCCAAGCCTGGATCACCAGCTAGCTGACCCATGATCGAGTCCTGGATTTCGAATATCAGGCTGTCGTTGGTCGCCTTCAGGATGTGGCTACTGTGATTGATGCTGTAACCAACAAATATCAGGGAGATAACAACAGCCGCCGAAGCGACAACTTCGGCGAGTGAAGACCATTCTTTAAGACTCCGTTTTCCCATGAACCACTCCCGGACAAATTGCCTGTATGCACCCTGAGAGTAGCCAAAAAGACATTGAGAGTCATTTAAAAGTCTCCTTTTGGCCGACTCCAGCTATATGCAACCCTGAAACTTATACCTTTCGTATGGCCGCTTTGTAGGCAGGACCGGAATGTCGCCTTCTTTCATGACGTATAGCCGGAGTCGACCCTTAACGGAACCGAAGTCATTGGTGATTCGATTTCCCTCAGCGGCCGGGGGCCACCGCATTTGGTGATCAATGTCCATTTTCCACCCAATAGCTGCCGTTCAGCTAAAATTGGTTTGAAAGACAGGAAATGCCCCAATGCCGACGGTTAAGATTGCCAGCACGTGGGCACCTACGCCAAATTAATAACAACAGGAGGATACGATATGCCGATCCAAGCATTTAACAGTGTTACCGATGGTCTCGAGTCAGGCGCCCGAAGTCGCGGCCATTTCATAGCAAACACCGATATCGACAATGAGCAACTCTGGGTTCCATACGCGGATGGAGTATGGTTTCAGCCATGTTGCTTCAATGTCACGTCGGGAGGATTCAGCGTCCTCCTGAAGGGACTGCCCGGCGCACAACTTGGTGTTCACTATCACGTTGGCACCGTGCGCGGTTACACATTACGCGGCCACTGGCGTTACTTGGAGCACGACTGGATCGCAAAGCCTGGAACGTTCATCTACGAACCTGCGGGCGAGGCGCACACATTGGTCGTAACAGACGATTCGCCCGAGCCCGCGCTCATCATGTTCATTGTCGAGGGTGGACTGATCTATCTGGACAATCCGGTTGACGGTGGATTCGCTGCGTATGAAGACGGATTTTCGATGCTTGAGGTATGTCGTAGCTACTATCGCGATGCGGGTCTCGATGTACAGCAGCTCGATGCGCTAATACGATAGCGAAATCGCCAAGTAGCAACGAGCTTCACTGATACACTGAGTGGCCGCTCCTGTTAAGGATTATTCGACGCCTGCCATCGAGCAAGGGCTTGCCGCTTGGACCGACGTCCAGGGCAGGCGTTGGATAATCCTTAACAAGAGCAGAGATTACACCCAAAAAAATGACCCGGCCACCGCTGGGCTATTTCATCAATAGTTTACCGGATCTAATCACCGCCTTTGAACCATTGCTTGGGAACCGGGGCGACCAGGGCAAACCTGAGGGACCAGTCTGGTGCACCGTCAGGTTTGATTACGTTGGCATACGCTTGAACTGATGCTGCCCATTCCCGATTACCAACTTGTAGGGTCTTGCCAATTCCGCCACCCACCGGCACAAGCCAGCTGTTGCCGGAGGAGGAGTTCCAGTTCGCGTTGATAATCGGCGCCGATATGAAAAACCAGCCTGACCCCAAGGATCGGCGAAAAGTGCCACGGATCATTAGCGAACTGACGTCAGCCCGGCTCGAACTGCCAGCGAAGGACCAGCGCTGTCCGGCAACGGCACCGATGGTCCAAAAATCACCACGGTAAGTGATTCTTACTGCTGGCCCCAAGTCCCATTTGCCACTGCCCAAGGGCGTCATCGGTCGCACTGGGTACGCTCACGATCCCTCCCGCACCCCACATGAATTTGCCGGCCGATTTAGGTGTGTACAGAGTCATGTGAAAGAAGTCGCTCAGCCCCGTAGCCACCCCGCCAGGCACCGGTTCCGGATTGATCGGACTGCCGGGCAACGGCGGCGCGTCCGCGAACGAGAACAGGTCAAGGTGCACCAGGCTCCATTTCTTCCTGACTGTCGTTTGCCAGAGCGGCATAAAGCGCAGAAACAAAGCGTCACCGTTGGGCGCACCGTAGTCGCCCTCTAGCTCAATGGGTAACGCGAAGGTGCTCTGCGCCTGCTCCTGTGCGACTACCGGCGAAAAACTTGCGCCGGCCAGGAATGTAATGACTGTCGCAATGATGGATCGAACTAACGCCATCGTAATATGTTAAGGCGTATACCAAATTGGCGAGGTATATGCGCGTTCCTGCGTGATCATGGGCACTTCATCGGACATCTCCACGCTAAAGCGCTTAGCATCGTATGCGGTCCACCTGGGTGTTGGTATCTCGATCACACGGGCGTAGTAGAAGGCCTTGAGCGTTGGGTCGAAATCCGGGTCCTTCCAAACAGTTATCAATTCAGAATCGCCGATGGTGTTGGTCCAGGTGGCATTGGCCATATCCACCGTGTTGCCGACCAGGGGCAACTTGCCGCCTGCTACGGGTTGCCGTGTATCTGCATCCCCCCAGACAACGTCGTACACTTTCTCATGGGTCTTACCCTTCTTATCAAGCCAGCCTTTTATAATCTGAACGCGATCCAGGTTGGCTCCGTAAGGGTCTTTAAGCGCTGCAACCAGGAAGGTCGGCGACTTTTTGTCCGGTGCTGCAGATAAGTTGCTACCCATGGGTACGCCTTTGCCGTAGCCAACCGCGGCAGGCAGACGACCAATGGCATCTGCTTCAACAAAGTCCCAACCGCCCCAAAAGCGCACCAGCATGCGTGGCCCCGTAGTGCCGTAAATTTCCTTGCGCATCATGGCGTCAAAAAGAGCTTCACGCGTGTTGTCGGTGGCCCAGACACCGGTATAGCCTGAGGCAGTCGCGGAAAAACCTTCGTACGTCCTCCCAGCGAATGTCACCACAGGGTGGCTCCAGCGGTCAGCCGACGGCTCAGAACCGGAATGCTTGCCGATGTAGTTGTCTTCTCCTGCAGCAGAAAGGGCCGTGGGCGTATCAGTGGAACCGACCATGCCAAACTTGTAAGGGTTGGTGCCGAGTTCTGCCTCAAGTTTGAGACCGTTCCTAAGCGCTGCGCGGGCATACTCGTATTGCAGCATGCTTTCCTCTTTCGCCACGGTAAGGTTCAGGTTGCCGGTATCCCAGGTTTCATAATCGGCAAATTCATCATTTCCAGAGAGGAATGGATGAGTCTCTCCGTCACCCTTCATTTGAGTCACTTCATAGAGTGGTTCCCAGCGGATGCGCTGTTTTACATAATTTTCAGAAAGTGGTTTGCCGGTCGCCGGGTTCGTTTCTACGGGGAAACATGATGCCGTTGGACAGATTACCGTTGTGAGCGATGGCAAGTACATGTCCGCCGACCGTTTCTTCGTACCGCACCATCCATTTCCAGAGGTCCTCCGGATCGAAGCTCTCGGACGTAGTGTAGGGGAGCATTCTGCGTGCACGATCACCATCGTCACGATATAAAACGTTGCGATGCAGGTTATTGCCGTCCTCTGTCGAGGTCCATTCGTAGCCAATCATGGCCGTGAATCGTCCCGGCTCATTATAACGTTCGGCGGTGTCGACATAATCGTCCCAAACTGTCTGCTGAAAGGTCCGATCCAGAACAACTGCAGGGACCTTTCCCTCGGTGAAGGAAAGGATCACCTCCATGGTGGCCGCAAAGGCAGATTCACCGCCCTCGAGTATGGCTGTATGCCACCCCTTGACTACCGGGTCCTTCAACAGGTTCGGGTTGCCGGCGATGATTTCACTCATCGCACCCATGCCGTCCGAGTGGTCCGCCACCACGAGCCAATCCAATGGGCGTGAGAGCCTGAAGGGCAATCCGTTGGAGGTCGTAACCTCTTCACCGAGCGCGAAGCGGTAAGCATCTTCCGGTCCCAGGATCGCACCTAAACCCCGAGCGTCCAGCGAGTTGCTGGTATGCACATGGGTATCACCCCAGTAGACTCGGGTTGGAAAGCCCCGTTGCGCGTAGGGTGAGAAGTTCGGTCTTTTGGCAATGCTGGCAGCATCTTCCGCTGTGGGTGTAATGCCAACCGGATTATTATCCTGAGCTTGCACTCCCACCACAAAGGTGAGAACGCAAAAGAAAACGAATACGGATTGCATCAAATTTCGCTTCATGGTGGCCTCCTGGGTGCTGATTACTTTAGTCTCTCAATGTCATTGTTTTCGGGATTAGTGCTTCACTAGTAATGAGATTCTCCGTAATCGGGGTGGTGTTCATCATTTTACCGCTTCGTGTAATTATTCAATCTAACTTATATCAAGGGTTCGCAGTTCTCCTTTTACCAGCCTGCAATCCAAAGATAATGCGTTTTTTGTGAGAAGAGAATCACATTTAAGACCCTGTGACTGATACTTAAGACCCAAATCTCAACGCTAGCTATTTCCACTAATTAAGAAGCTAGAAAGCATGAGGGGGCCGGATCGAACTTCCGCAAAGGGTCCAGGCTGTGTGAAAACTATTTCATCATTTTCTTTAGTGGGGAATGGTTCCACAAGAAGCTTTATTAGCTGATGGTTTGCCCCTTTAACCCATCTTTGAGGCAGAAAATCAGTCAAACCGGAAACAAATTACCACTCAGATTTTTGGAATTTGCGTTTTCACACAGCCTCGGTCGTGAGCGGTCCTTACCGACTCAGCGATGTGATGTTCTGCTTCTGCCCACAAAGCGGTTGTTCACCAGGCGTATATAACGTAGCTTAGGGGTCGGACCAGCGTATTAGCATGTTTTACAAGCATTTAATTCCGCTAATTCAATGATTATGCCGCTTAAACACAGAATTTTAGGGCCATAATGAACTTTTAGCATTACGCTAAACTACTTGAACATCGAATCAAAAACCGTTGCAATGCCAAATTTGACAGGCCCCTAAAGTCAAATATTACGTCTTAACAATAACTTGAGTTGGTCCGACCCCAATCTCCACCAACCCGACAAGCCGTTCAGGGCTTGCCTGAGAGCCGTCAGCGCGAGATTAGCGGCATCAGCATGCTCGGTCTTCTGTACGGCTGGGTGTCGTGGGTGGGCGGCAATGGCAATCCCTGTCAGGTGGATGGTCTATCTCTGATCCACACGGGGACGACATAGTGTGCGGCGTCAGCGTTTTCACATTAAACGGATTAACAACTTGCTCACCATCGACCAGGTAGCTGTGCCAATGGCCTTTTTCTTTGCGCTGCAGGATCGCTCCGGGCGCATTCGTCCAAGTGTCGAACTCTACACCTAAATCTCCACTCTGGATGATCATGTGTGCATTATAGGCTGCACATTGACCCGGCCAGCAATAGCTAGGGTTTTCTATTCAGTGCTTGTCTGCTTGTTTTTCAAATGAAGCACGCGCAGCGCATTTTTTTAGTGTTCGTCGGGCTTCATTCACCTCGGTGCAATGTCGTTTACGGATGCCACAGCAAACGCTGTGGCATCGGCCAGAATGTTGCCTTACTTCAGGTTGTTGTCCTTCTTGAACTTGTCAACCATTGAGGCCTGCGCTTCTTCCGCCGGCTCCCATCGGCCGGCCTTGATAAAGTCGCTGATCGGATCGGGTACGGTGCCCGGTGCCGGTGGCGCCGGTGGCTTGTTCGGGCCATTAACGCCCCACGCCTGATCAGGTGACACGATCATGCGCTCGACAATCCGGTCTTTGGTGATATTCCAGACCATGTCATCGACGGCCAGGGACAATGGGCCCGAGTAGGTCGACCTGACACCCTGCAGAATATGATCGTGGGTACCCTGCTCGTTAAAGAAGTGATAACCGATCGCGTGGCGTGGCTTGATGGAACTCATCACCTTACCGAAGGCCGGCGGCGAAGTATGAATCTGCGTTCCGACACCTATTGCCTGCGCGGGTGACTGGCCGTAAAACTTGACCAGGTCCGAAGGCGTCAGGAAAGTTTCATGAATTGCTATATCCGCATCGGTCGCGTACTCGATGTACCACTTGTTCGGAAACGTGTCACCACCGATCACGACTTTCAGTCCGGCATATTCAAGAATAAAGCTCACTGGACCGTCACCCGCGTGAATGGCAGGTATCGAGCGGATGGTCACACCGTTTTCCTGATAGACCACGGCATTGACTGCTTTGTAATCGAACTCCTTCACTGAAATCTCGCCGGGCTTTGAGCTCAGCACAAAGTCTCGGGTCTTGGCATCCCAGTTAAAGGCCTTGAGAAAGTGTTCAATGGCATAGGCCGTGCCCATGTCAGGCGTCTGACCGGTGGGTCCCCACACTCGCAACGGCTTGGTTCGTCCCGCGGTCCAGCCACCCGCCCACAGCGTTGCCAGATCACCCCAGTGATCGGTATGCAGGTGGGTCAGGAATACCTTGTCGAGAAAATCGTAGGGAATCATCAGGGCCGCCACGTTTGTCATGGAACCGGTGCCCACGTCGAACAGGAATTTATCGCCGTTTCCGAGTTCGGCCAGCCAGCAGGTAGCTGCCTGATCACGTCTTGCAGCCGGCAGCCCTGTTCCGCATGCGATCAACCGAATCTCATCCTTGTCGAGTGCTTCGGTTCCCGGGTAGTACACGTAACGATCAGGAGCCACGCCTGTTGGCGACTCGACGACACCCCCGGCGCCCAGCAGACTGAGATACAAGATGGTGGTTGCAACGCCGCCCATAAAAACAATCAAGAATTTGGTTTTCACGATACTTCTCCTCTTTCCAAAACAAATGCTGTCTTACGCAATCTTTTGCCTAATCCTCACAAAGCGTTCTGACCTTGATCACGGCGTTTTCAACTGCCGCGTTATCTTTGGCCATGTTCAGTTCATCCTTGGCTTTTTGGCAATTGTCAGCTGCCGAGACATGATGCTCCGGTTGCTGCTTGACCTGGCAGTTAATGCCGCTGACCCGGCGGATATTGGCGTATTGACCTTGTTCGACCACCACACAGTCACCCACGACAATATCATGCTGTTCAGTATCAATCACTATGGCCCCGCCGCCCGTGAGGGACACCGTATATTGCTGCAGTGTCTGTTTTCCGGTGTGGTGCCCTTCAATACTGCCACCGATCAGGCCACCGGCCACAGCACCGAGTCCAGGGTGGCCGTGCGCAAGCACTGCTCCGCCAATGCCGCCCAGCACGGCTCCGCGGGCATGCCTGGACTGCGCCTGCACGGTCTCGACGGCTTTAACCGTGCCGTACTGCAGCGAAACCGAACTACCGGCTGACTGCGCAAATAGCTGTGTTCCGCCAAGAAGAAAAGTAGCTGCAACGATAAGATTAATTCTAGTATTCATTTTCGGAGCTCCGATCTGTCAACAAGGCGATGTTGTCTCTCTAACTAAACAGGATTGCGTGTGTACAAATAATAAAGATACTGAATTGCCGCAAATCAATTCCAGTTATGATTTCATTAAAAATAATATTGGGCACGAAACTGCACTATCCACGGGTTTTGCTCTCCATAAGGGCCATCGGATTTGACCTTGATCAGGTTGCCCATGAAGCGCCAGTGGGTGTGCGAATACCAATTCACACCGAATGACAGGTTGTCTTCAGTGCCGCCTTCCACGTCAAGGTCGTTCAGATCCAAGGTGCTGAATCGCACTGCCACTTCCCAGGCGCCGCGTTCGCCGGCAATGATTGGGCGGATAAATTTGCCGTCCCGGTAATTCGCGTGCTCACCGGTCAGGAACCAGGATGCCTCGGCATACCAACCGGAAAACCGAGGATTCGTATCATCACCGCGACTCCAGTCAGCCCGGTAAAATTCGCTCCTGAAGGTCACAGGTCCTTTGGCTCCGGCGAGTTCCAGGCCAAGGGTCGAACCGGTACCCACATCCGGGAACACTCCGGTATTTACCAGACTGATGTCAGTCTTGTCCGATTCAGGCTTGGCGCTAAACTGGGCGTCCTGATCCGTGGAGAGTTGCATGAATGAAGCCCCGATGTGCAACACATGGAAGTGGCTTTTCGTTGGGTTGTAGTAAAAGCGGGCAGCGTACCCATGGGAGCCGATGTCTTCGTTCGGGTCTCTGCCAAAGACGGTAACATTCGCGCCGAGTCTTTTCAGGTGTACGTCATAACCAAGACCAAGGCGCCGGGACAGGGTGAAAGCCAGTACGGGTAATGGCCGTTCCATGAACGGAATGGACAGGGATGATGTCTGGCCGGAGAGTGTTTGCGCTACTTTCTGATTGCCGATCCTGAACGTGCCCCATCGGGATGAGTGGTAGGAAAGATAAGCGTCAGAAAGCGTGTTCGTACTATCGGTCAGATCGACTTCCAGCTTGTAATTCCAGTCCGGCCAGAAGACCACGCGGCCAGCCAGGCCCAGGCGGAAGCGGCGCACCTCCAGCCCGCTGTCATCCTCCAGCACGCCGCTCGAATAATGGCTGTAGTCCACCTCCAGCCGGCCAAAGAAAATGATTTTCCGTTTCGTCAGGAAAGGCACATGTTCCTGGATGTAGGTCAGGGGAAGGCGGGACAGGTCCATGATTTCGTCTGTCTTGTCGAGTAACTCCGGACCACTGGTAGCTGCATCACTTTTAGCGTCCTGCACCTCTTTCAGGTGTTCCCGCACTTCTTCCCCAATTCCCTCGACATGGGTTTCAGGCTGTCCGCCCTGCCTGATGTCTTCCCCAGTCTTGTCAGCGGGAGCCATGACCTCCAACTGCGGCATCTCTTTAAGGTTTTCAGGAATGACAATACGTGGATTTTTGAGCCCGTGATCCTGCTCCTGCTCCCGGTCGCTGGCAGGAATGGCGTCCTCGAGATTCTCCTGCATCCCCTGCTGCTGGGTGCTCCGGGTCTCACCGTCGACTTGCGAATTATCTTCCTGGGCAGCAGCGACTGACTGCACCATCATCAGCGCAGTCAGCCACAGCAGCGGAAACCTGATCTCGGAAGCTCTTCCCAAAAGCGGCATTGCAGACGCAGCAAGACCTACTCCAATCATCAAATCACGACGTTTCATCATCCTCCCTTAATATCGATTTCTACCAATTGATTTGCGCCAGTTGGGCCTCATCGCACAGGGTGTAGAGCATTTAGTCAGGTCGCAACTTATGGGAGACCTGATCAATGTGAATTCAGACGGACCCTACGGGGAGCAGGATTCCGGTACCGTGCAAACCCGGGCGCTGTATTGCTTCTGAATTGCTTCTGAATTGCTCCTGCAGAGAGTTGCTTTCACAAGCCGTTTGAAAAGGAGATGACACATGAATAAAAATCGGAATGAACTTTTCTCAACGCACTCAGCCGCCTCCACTTCGGTATCGCGTATCTTGGTCAGGTCGCGCCGATTTCCTACAGACTCAGTCAGATTTCTCCTGCTCGGGTTCAGGGTGATCAAAAATATTGCGCAATGCGCCTGGTGTCAGGAGCGAGCCGGGATTGACCGATATCTTCGGTTTATCGATGGTTCCCGCGACCTTATAATTCAGCGCGATAATTCCTTCACCATCATCTCCCACCACGATATGTTTCAGCAAAGGTATTTTGCTCAATACGTTGCTGACCTTGTAGAGCGGAACCAAACCACCTTCCAGTTCAAGGCTTCCCCGGGCAAAGTCCAGGCTTCCTTTGATAGTCAGGCCCAGCGTACTTCCAGCGGCCCGCAGCAGCTCAGTTGAAAGTTTCATGTCGGACAGCACCAGGTCACCGAAAAATGATTCGAACGGGAGCCCCTCTTCTTTCAGCGTCTCCAGTGGCCGGTTCAGCGAAGCGAAGTTAAGGATTTGTGCGACCAAAGGCACATCGATTACCGTGAACTTGTCCAGCCTCAACGACGCATTGACCGGCGCAGTCAATAGTGCAGCGGAACTCTTGCCCTGGATGGTCAGGTATCCACCGCTCAGAGCATGACTATCCAGAGTGGTGGATAACAGGGAACCCAGGTTTTCCACTTCGATTAAGAGTGGATAAGCACCGTCAGAAAGTGGCCCAAAGAGGAAACTGAATTCGCCGGGCGCCAGTCGGATTGCACCATCCTTCGATGGGATCGCTGCGTGATGTTCCTGCGTGATTGGGTTACGTCCACTGGCCTGGATGGAATGCCAGGCGGCGTCACGATACTTCAGCCCGATGCTGACATTCTCCAGGTAGCGCTTCTGGCTGAAGAAGACCTTGTCCAGCTTGGCCACATCAATCTGCAAAGCGCCAGGAGCAGCCCCACCATCATCATCGGCTTCGTCTGTCGCTTCGGCATCAGCCCTGCCAGAGTTACCGCCCTGATCCTGGCTGGTGTCAGGAGCGAGTAGCGGTTCCAGATCCAGGTGGCCGCCAGCCACACTGATCCGTGTACCGCGTTCCGGGTCCCGTAACACGCTCAGGTCATTCAGCAGGGAATTTCCCAGCCCGGCTGAATCCAGATCAATCGTCAATACCGCGCCCTGCGGGTCGAATTCCCCTTCGCCGCTGGCGGACAACGTGCCGGCGTCCAGCATGAAATCCTTGACGCTGATCCGCCCTCCTTTGACGACCTTCAGGGATGCGCTCACTTTCCCTTCCACCCCCGAAGCCTTGCTCCACCGGACCATCGGTATCGAAAGATTGCTGTTGGCCATATCGGCAGCAATCGAAGCGTCGATGACACCGTCGGATCCAAGCGTTGCATCCAGTTCAGCGCCAAAACTGCCGGAAAAGAAATCGTCGACAGGGTAACCCAGCCTGCTGATGTCAGCAGCGGTGACTTCGGCGGCCTTGGCCTGGATTTTTGTTTTGAGCGCAGCACCCTCGACACGAGTGCTGTGCCAGTCCAGCGTGATCGGAACAGCGGCGAGATCCAATGATCCGGTGATGTCCAGGCGGTTAAAATCATCGTGGATTTCAAGGGCCCCATTCTCCACGCTGTAATTGCGAAAGACGTTCTGAACGGACGCCTGCTTTAGCGTGACGTCCACCCGGTAGTCGATTTCCCCAGGGGTCAAGCCTGATTTCAACGGCAATGCAATGCTGAATTTCGCCGCCATTTGTCCCCCGACCTGAGCTGAGCCAAAACCGATCACTTTGTCCAAACCGAAAGGAGGCAGTTCGAGTACAGCAAGCGCGTTTGCGACCCCGCCATCCAGGTTCGTTTTCACATCCAAAGCCACTTCTTCGGCATCCAGCCCGGTGATTTGCACCCGGCCCGTTTTAATGGCGATGCCCTCAACCGTACCGCCTTCGATGGCCAGGTCGAAGCCATGCTGGTCGAACGTTCCTGATCCACCGACGTCGGTAGCCGGGGGCAAAGGGCGGAAAAAGAAAACAGAGAGGCCGGAATACACGAGCTTGCCTTCCAGCTTTGACAGACTCGCCGCGCCATCTTCCTGTGTCGGCAAGGTCATGCCGAGGCTCAGGCTTGCCTCGTCTACCGCCCCAACCTTCAAATTCTCTGTCAGCCAGTTTCTCGCACCGGAGACTATCCCTGCAGGCCAGTAGATGCCCAGATTATTGACTTCGAGATGCTTTATATCGGTTTGCACGTCAACCGTGATGCCGCCATCCACAGATTGGGCAACACCGCTCACAAGCAGATCGGGCCCGCTTGAATCGTTTTTCCCCAGTGACAGATTCAAGCCTGACAACTCGAAGCGCTTGCTGGCCGGATCGGCCTTTCCTTTCAGTTCAAGCGCCCTGACCTGGAGAGGACTCGGGAAGAATCGCTCATGCGAAATACTTCCGGCTCCAGCACTGACATCCAGTTCCAGGGAATTGATCGTTTCTGGCAGCGTCATCGCACCGGACACAGTGCCGTTCAAAACGAGGTCAACACCCTTCAGAATTTCCAGTGCGGGAGCCAGTCCTGCCAGCCTGGAAGGCTTTACGTCACTGAGCTTCAAGTTTGCGCTGACGTCTTTGCCATGCGCAAGAAGAGACACCTCGAGGCCGATGCCCGAAAGGGCTTCCGGACCGGCTATCGACAGGGAAAGATCGCCTGAAATTCCCTTGTCCTGCGACTGAAATGAAAACTCAATTTCGCTGGCCCTAAACACCATATCCAGCTTGCGGTCTTCAACCGTGAACTCTCCCTCCAGGTTGATGGCTTTCAGATAGCTGAGCGGGTGCTGCGGATCAGGCGAAGATTCAAGCACTGCGAATGCGTGTGCGATAACTTCGGTCAGATCGTGAAAGCTCCCAGCCTCATCTGGTTTCGGAGCCCCGGGTTTCACTTTGGTGGTCTTTGTCCCAAGTTGCAGCGAGCCATCCTCGTTACGTACTAGGTGAATGCTCACACCTTTGAGTTCAATCGCCGACAGTGCAACGACGCGGCTCATCAGGGCCGTAGCGCTGATCGAAATATTGACACCAGGGGCTGCGACGATCCTGACGCCATTCTGATCGATCAGCACTACATTGGTTGCTCGCACCTGGACATTTTTTTCCTGCCTGTCCCAGAAAAGTTCGATCCCCTCCAGCTGGATTCCAAAGCCCCCCGGCAGGTTGGCAACGGCCTTCTGGATCGGGGGGATTAACCTGTCGAGCTGGATGGGATCAGAGGAAAGGCGCCAGAGTAAAACCGCCGATGAAATGACGATCAATCCGAACAGCACCAGTGTTGTCCGAACGATTATTTTCAGAATAGGGCGTCTGGAATCCGGCACTTCAGTTTCGCCTGGGAAAACATTAAAGAATACCAATGAGTACTCTAACACTTAAACGCTGCCGTCCTCCGAGGGCAGGGACCACAGGCTCGAATCGTTAGCTTAGGGCGTTAGCTTAGGGGTCGGACCAGCGTATTAGCATGTTTTACAAGCATTTAATTTCACTAATTCAATGATTATGCCGCTTAAACACAGAATTTTAGGGCCATAATGAACTTTTAGCATTACGCTTGTGGATTTGCATTAATTATTGAACCACTTTTGCCTCAAAAACTGCCCCGTCCATTGAATTTTACTATCTTGAATATAGAGAGAAAAATTGACTTGAAGTGGGTCAAGAAAAAATGCAGGAGTGGGTCAATCGAGCATGCAAATCAACAGATTAGGCACAAGATTGCGTAAGACAGCATTTGCATTGGATAGAGGAGAAGTATCGTGACTGCCAAATTCTTGTTCGATGTGGGCACGGGTTCCATGGCAAATGTGGCGGCTCTGATGGTTGATAAATTCAAGAAGGACAACAATCTGAAGTAAGGTAACTTCCTGCCCTGCCTCACGGGCGAGGTGGAGGTTGATATTATTTTTAATTAGGCAAACAAACGGCACCGGAGACCATTATGTACATGATTTTTAAAGCCCTGCTGTTATCTTTTATTTTGATCAGCGCCGTTGGGCCAGTGATGGCAAAAGACGATGCGCCTGAAGTTTCCATCGAAGGCCTGGAACTGGTCGAAAAAAACCGGCGTGGAGAAATTTACGCAGATCCCGATATCGACTGGAGTCTGTACACACAGGTCTTGCTGGATCCAGCCACCGTTGCCTTCCGCCGTAACTGGCAGCGTGACCAGAACCGCTACCATTCGTTCAAGGTCAATGCAAAGGACATGGAAAAAATCAAGACATCCCTGTCTGAGTTGTTCGACGATGTATTCACCAAAGAACTGGGCGAAAACGGTGGATACACCATCGCGGACCAGGCCGGCGACGACGTGATGCGCATCAAGCCCGCCATCATCGACCTGGACGTTCATGCACCCGATACCATGAGTTCCCCGGGACGGACCACGCAATTCACGGAATCCGTCGGTAAAATGACCTTGAAGCTCGAAATATACGATTCCGTTACCGGAGACCTGATCGCAGTATTGAGCGACCGGAGGGAAGCGCCCCGCCGTGGTTACATGCAGTGGACCTCCAGCGTTACCAACCGCGCCGAGGCCCAGCGCATGTTGCAACGGTGGGCGAAGGATCTGGTTAAACGACTGGATGAAGCCCGTGGTGCAAACAACGGCGATAGCTGAGCAAAAATAGTACCCGTGTGCCGGTTGATGGCGCGCGACAGTTACACCAGCGCTCTGGTTCCCTGCAATATTCCCAGGGCAGGGCGGGGTTTGGCTTGCAGTGAGCCCAGCAATTTAAAGCGGTTTCGGCTCAGCTGCGGCAATCCGGTCCGGCCATACAGGTAACTCTCCAACAGGCGCTTGCGCTCACCCAGCGTCAGCCGGGTGCGGCAGCGGGCCAGATCCAGCCCGTCTTCAGCGGGATAGGCAGCAATCCTGTCCGTCATCACTTGCGGGTGCGGTCCGTCATACCGGGCTATGAATTGCCGCGGATAGTATTGGTGGTAATAGTCCATCCCGGCTTTTTCGGAAGCTTCTGTCTTGTGTACGGCGCTTTCAAACTTCGCGGCCTGTTGGGTGACCGAATGAACATAACCATAACGGTAAAGATCGATCCCGCTGTCAATCGACTGTGGATAGCGCCCTTTGGTGGAGAATCCGTCAAATATGGCGAAGCTCATCCCGTCGCGGATGGAATAGGTACCGATATTCGGGCGAATGATGCGTGCCGTGTATTTGAACCGCCGCGGGTAGACCGGAATATAGTGGCCATAGTCCGACCACAATGTCAGTCGTTCGAGTAGCATGGCTTCCACGGCCTGGTTATCTGCGTGCCGCTCCATCAGGCTGTGCAATTGTGGCAGGCTGTCTTCGTGCAGTACTTCGTTGGCCTGCAGGTAAAGGCACCAACGGCCGCCGCAAAAACCCAGGCCGATATTGGTTTGCTGAGCCAACAGGCATTTCTGAGGCGTAATATCGGGTGACCAACGGGTATGAATGATGCGGATTCGCGGGTCGTCCAGGCTGGCCAGGTGATCAAGAGTTTCGTCATCGCTGTCACCGGCGACAATGATGTACTCGTCGCAAAGGGGTAACGCCGAACGAATGGCTTCCATGAAGGGATAGTTGAGGCGGACGCCGTTCCTGATGATGGTCAGACCTGAAACCAGTTTGTTATTCAATGTTCCTGCTCCCACTCATCAGCCACAAGGTTCGGTCAGCCACTTCATTATGAGTGCTTACCCCTGCCAACGGACCGGTTCTCTGTCGGCCATGGCAGGAATCCAGTCCGGCATCGCATCACCGGGCGTCCATTCTATCTCGGTGTCCGTGTTTTCCAGCATGACAGACTGATCGATTTTACCCGGATGTGTGATGGTTGGAATCTGGCCCAGGTAGCTGGCCCATTGGCTGAATGTTGATCCCGAAGCGATGAGAATGCGACTGCGGGACAGCGCCAGGATGTCAGCAATGCTGGATCCGAACTCACGCCGCCGGACGTTTTCCTGCGACAGCAACGGAGCGAGTTCTTCGTCTTCACCGTCGGAAAATACATAAGCCGGGACGAGCTTTCCGCATCGATTACGGACAGATTCAAGGGCGGCAATGTACCAACTGAGTGGCAGCAAGCTGTTATGAGTGCTGACCATTTGCTCATAACTCGTGCGCTGCAAGAAATCCCCCCGCCTGATATGGATACCGATAGGAGCGGGATCAGGCGCCACAAAACCCGCCAGGTGTTCTTCCCGGGTCATCGCAAGCAACTCAGAGCGGATCAGCGCGAGATCGCCAAGAAAAGGCTGGAACATTCCTTCCATGCCGCGAAACTGGACAACGCGGCCGGATTTTGGTGGCGCGAGCTCAGCTTCGTCTTCCGAAATCCATTTACGAAACAGCAACTGCCGAAATTTCATCGGCCCCGAAATGTAATCACCGGTTGGTCTGAACAGGTCTCCATAAGTCCGGATGTCATACGGATTGACCCGCTTGTTCTTTGGTTTATGGGAATACCAGGTGGGCCAGATCATGCGCCAGTTCCGCTGCCTTGAGCGGCTCAGGCAGCGCGCCCAGTTGAACAACAGATTACCCAGGCCGTTACCACCGATTCGCAGGACCAGCAGATCAGTCTTGGATAGACGTGGATAGGAGTATATTTGTCGTTGCTCGCTCGACACCATTATCGCCCGTTCATTGAACTTGTTTCGATGAACCGCTGAAAAACCGGGTGTTCTGTTCAGACACTGCAGTCAGTATGTCGGCATCGAATTCAGGGTCCTGAAGTAAAACATAGTTCCAGTCGCGGACTTCATATCCGCCATTGGGAAACGTGATGGTAATTTTTTCCGGATCCAGAATCGCATAATTGAAATAACTGCCCGCAACCAGCCAGTCCCACTGGGCAAGACTGAACAGGTTCCGGCCCACGCTGTAATCAGTGGCGGGATTGTTGCAGCCTAAAAGATCCTGCATCAATGTGGGCACAATGTCGTAATGCGAAGTCCGGTGATCGTACACTTCACCTTGTGTCCGGCCTGGCCAGGCAAGCACCATTGGTGTCTGGAGCTGGTAACGGGTATAGCCCGAGCCGTGTTGTTTGAGCCCTGCTCCGCTCTCGCCAACTTCTTCTCCATGATCAGAACTGATGATTATCACCGTATTGGCCAGGAGGCCCCGTTGTTCCAGGTCCTCCAACACACTCCCTACCAGGCTGTCATCGAAATGAACGGCGGTCTTGTACCGTGCCATTTTCTGCTGTTGTGGGCTGTCATTTTCAGGCTTGAATTGCTTTACATAATCCGCAGGAAAATTCTTGGCCATCGTTGCATCGTAAAACAGGAACCCAAAAAAAGGTCGGTCCGGATCCCGCGCGGAGAGCCAGTCGAACCATTCGCCTGTCAACTTGCGATCTCGTTTCCACGCCGGGTCGGACAGCGATTCTGTAAACATCCTCAGATTGGGCACATTTGCAAATGCGGTGCGGTCCAGCATGACCGGCCGGTACATGGTCTGGCTACTGAAAAGCCCTAGCTGGAAGCCTTCCGCCTGCAGGCGGTCGATCAGCACCGTCGATCGCTGCAGTGCTGAGAAGCTGCTCCAGTAACCTGGCGGCAAACCGTAAAACAGGCTGAATGCCCCCATTCTTGATGAGTTCCCGCCACTGAAGTGCTCAGAAAAATTTGCACCGTGAGACGCTGCAAACCGGCTTAGGTTCGGTGACGTAACCGGGGACACCATATCGCTGCGCATTGAGTCGACCAAGATGATCAACAGGTTCATTCGTTCAGCCGAATCACATTGCAGCGGGTCAAGCGGGTAGTTCAGGGGCGACCTGGATACAGCGCCGGTCTCTTTTGCCAGCCTCCTGGCGAGTTGCCGTTCGCGGCTGGCCCGGGCATTCACGAACCCATATTTGGTCAGCAAGGATTTGGCGGTCATCCCCCGGTATACCGGCAACTGCTGCGCAATGGAAGTAACCGGAACGTAGTAACTGGCATCCGCCCAGGCATGAATTCCCTGTGAAACCAGAATACATACCGCGCAGATTGAGCCGACCAGCCAGCCACTCCGGGACGAGGCAGATTGCACCCAATTCCAGGTATTCCTCGCCAGGATGGTTTCAAACATCAAGCCGATGAGGAACATCACTGCGACAAAAATCCAGCTCTGATAGCCAAGGATTTTCATGGTCAGGGCGTTCAAATGAAAACGGCTTTGCGACCAGAGCATGCTGTCAATCAGAATCAATGCGATCATCAATGCCATCAGGAAAACAGCAACAAAGCCAGTCACCCGGCGGCGGGGCCAAAGCAGAACCACCGGTCCGACCAGCACAAACAGGGGGATCGCTGTCAGCATCACGTGATGTCCGGTGTACACAGTAACGAGGTATATCCAGGCCAGTGCCGTTTCACCGGGAACATACCCGCTCAGGTAACGCAGACTGATGAGCGCGAAGATAACTGCATTTATCAGGGCAAACCACCCCAGAAAGCGAAAATGCTGCCGCCGGGTCAATGCTTGTTCGCTATTTTTGGTCATTAACCGCATATTGCACCAGTTGTTGCCATTTTCCCACGAACTCTTCGAAAGTACTGATGTATTTACCGGGCTCCTGCTTGATTCCCATTTTCAGCTCTCCGGTGTACTCCACCAGGGTGACGGTTGTATCCAGGTAGAAAACGGCGGATTCGGGGATTTTCATACTGACTGCAATAAACCAGGGCGCAGTAATCAGCAGAAACAAAACCAGTCCTTTGAACAGCTGTAGTTTTTTCCACGCCGCAATGGAAAGGCTGCAGGTGAAAATGATATGCTCACGCTCCCATTTTTTAAGAGAAGCAAAACATGCCCGGCTTACTACCCAATATTGACCCCGATGGCCTGCTCGAATACTCCGTTGTATTTACAGACCGTTCACTCAACCACATGTCCCGAACCTTTCAGGGTGTCATGAACGATATTTCGGCAACACTCAAGAAGGTCTACAACGCACAGGCCGTGGTCGTTGTCCCGGGTGGCGGCACCTATGGCATGGAATCTGTCGCGCGGCAATTCGCCGCTGACAGGAAATGCCTGGTCATTCGTAACGGCTGGTTCAGCTTTCGCTGGAGTCAGATTCTGGAAATGGGTGGCATCGCCTCTGATATCACCGTGATGAAAGCCCGGGCTATTGAAGAAGGCCCGCAGGCGGCGCTTGCGCCGGCACCGATCGAAGAGGTGCTTGCGCGAATCAAGTCAGAACAACCAGACATGGTATTTGCACCCCATGTGGAAACGGCCTCCGGTATGTTGCTGCCCGATGACTACGTGCGGGCGGTCGCTGATGCGGTTCATTCCGTAGGCGGCTTGTTCGTGCTGGACTGCATTGCATCCGGAACGCTGTGGGTCGACATGCAGGCAAGCGGCGTGGATGTTCTGATATCTGCGCCGCAAAAAGGCTGGAGCGCTTCCCCGTGCAGCGCCCTCGTCATGCTGGGAGAGCGGGCTCTGGAGCGTTTGGGTGAGACTACCAGCAGCAGTTTTGCCTGTGACCTGCGCAAGTGGTCGGACATTATGCAGGCCTATGAAAACGGTGGTCATGCCTACCATGCCACCATGCCGACTGATGCCTTAAAGAAATTCCGCGATACCATGAAAGAAACCGAAAGTTATGGTTTTGACAAGGTGAGGGAGGAGCAGTTGGAATTGGGGCAAAAGGTGCGCGCCTTGCTCACCAGTCGGGGGATCAGGAGTGTAGCTGCCGAAGGCTTCCAGGCGCCGGGTGTCGTCGTGAGTTATACGGATGATCCGGAGATTCAGAACGGCAGGAAGTTCCTTGAACAGGGTTTACAGATTGCCGCAGGTGTGCCCTTGCAGTGCGATGAACCGGAAGGTTTCAGGACTTTCAGGCTTGGGCTGTTTGGCCTGGATAAACTGCACAATGTCGACCGGACGGTGGGATACCTTGAAGACGCACTGAACAAAATTTTGCCGGCTTAATGCAAAAAAAACCGCCCTGAGGGGCGGTTTTCAGGCTGAAAATAAAAGGGTAGTCGCTATTGAAAGCGACAAAGTGTCCCGAAACATGGTCTCTCCTTCCCGTCTCGGGTATGTTTTTTAATACGCGTGAAACAAAGACTTGGCTGTGCCTCCAGCCATTACGGCTGATTATTGCCGTTTGTGCCCCACGTGGCGCGTGTTCTACCTTTCTTCGGGCCTGTAACCAACAATGTTGAGTCATATTTGCATTAATGGACGCCAATGAATTTTTACTTGTGCGCTGCCGCTTTTATGGCTGACATGCTTGCACTATCAATGTGCAAAGGTCTGGATTTCGCACTCACACAGGGCAGGCACCTCTCAGAAGAGATATATAAATATTTTGTAAATCATGTAGATACGACCTGCATTATCTTGGCACGAAATCTGCTTCTCTATCTGTATCAAAACGGGCAACAAGATACAGGAGAGTCCCATGAAGCTGGTCACAGCAATCATTAAACCATTCAAGCTCGATGATGTGCGCCAGGCGCTGCACGAAGTCGGCATCGCCGGCATCACGGTTACAGAAGTAAAAGGGTTTGGACGCCAGAAAGGCCATACGGAGCTATACCGCGGCGCTGAATACAACGTTGATTTCCTGCCCAAGCTGAAGCTGGAAATCGCAGTTACAACGGAGCTTGCGGAGCAGGTCGTTGAAGCAATTCAGACCTCCGCGGTTACCGGGAAGATTGGTGACGGCAAGATATTCGTCAGTGCGCTTGAGGAAGTGATACGCATCCGGACTGGAGAAACTGGCGCAAAGGCCATTTGAAACTGTGCCCGGAACTGATGAATTGAACACATACAAAACAGATTGAACATGGATTTTTGCGGGAGTTGATGCATGGATACCCAGATTTTTGAATTACAGTACGCGATGGATACTTTCTATTTCCTCGTATGCGGGGCCCTGGTCATGTGGATGGCCGCCGGCTTCTCGATGTTGGAGGCCGGGCTGGTAAGGGCCAAAAATACGACGGAGATTCTGACCAAGAACGTGGTCTTGTATGCCATTGCCTGTTTTATGTATATGGCCTGCGGCTACGCCATTATGTATGACGGTGGCTGGTTCCTGAATGGCATTGAAGCTTTCAGCCTCGATGAGGTGCTGGCAGCCTCGGCTGAAAACGGATTTGACGGTGCATCGGTTTACTCCGGCGCATCCGATTTCTTTTTCCAGGTTGTATTTGTAGCGACCGCCATGTCGATTGTGTCGGGCGCGGTTGCTGAAAGGATGAAACTGTGGGCTTTTTTCGTTTTTGCGATTGTAATGACCGGAGTGATCTACCCCCTGGAAGGCGCCTGGACCTGGGGTGGCAAAGCGGTATTTGGCCTCTACAGCCTGGGGGATGACTTTGGTTTCAGTGATTTCGCGGGCTCGGGCATTGTTCACATGGCCGGTGCGGCTGCAGCATTGTCAGGTGTTTTGTTACTGGGAGCGCGCGCCGGCAAGTACGGCCCGGATGGACATGCCAATGCTTTGCCCGGCGCCAACCTGCCGTTGGCCACACTGGGAACTTTCATCCTCTGGATGGGTTGGTTCGGCTTCAACGGTGGTTCAGTACTCAAACTGGGCGATGCGGCCAGTGCTCACAGCGTGGCCATGGTATTTCTGAACACCAATGCGGCCGCCGCGACCGGCCTGATTGGCGCCCTGGTGACAGCACAACTGAAATTTGGCAAGGCGGATCTCACGATGGCGCTCAACGGGGCTCTTGCCGGGCTGGTGGCCATTACTGCCGAGCCATCTACCCCCACGGCTTTGCAGGCATCACTGTTTGGTCTGGTTGCCGGCGTGCTGGTCGTATTCAGCATCATCACACTGGACAAGCTGAAGATCGATGACCCGGTGGGTGCGATCTCGGTCCACGGGGTGGTTGGCTTGCTGGGTCTGCTTTTGGTGCCGGTCACCAACGATGAGGCCAGCTTCACCGGTCAGCTTGTCGGTGCAGCCACCATTTTTATATGGGTATTCGCTGCCAGTTTTGTTACCTGGCTGGTGATCAAGGCAGTGATGGGCATTCGGGTAGACCAGGAAGAAGAATACAACGGCCTGGATGTCGGAGAATGTGGCCTGGAAGCCTACCCCGAATTTACTTCCGGTCGCACCTGAACCAGTTCAGCGCTCAGACTGGTCGACCTGCCAGGGGGACTCGGGCATGTTGGATTCCGCGGCTACATCCAGGAAGGCGCGGGCCTGTGGCGAGAGGTATTTTCCGCGCCGCATGACCGTGCCGTAGCTACGTTTGGGAAAATAGGCGCTCATGTTCTTGGCGACCAGTTTGTCGTTTTCACGCAGGCAGATACCGGTAACGATGGAAATGCCGAAGTCCAGTTCGACGTAGCGTTTGATGACTTCCCAGCCACCCACCTCAAGTGTGACATTGAACGGCACCTGGTGTTGTTGAAAAACGCGATCAACCATGCGCCAGGTAGTTAATCGGCGGGGTGGCAGGATCAGGCCATAGGGTGCGATGTCTTCGATCTTGATCTCGTTACGGTCAGCCAGTGGATGCCCTAGCGGCATGATCAGCGCCGGTTCATAGGAATAGACGGGTTCGTAACTGATGTCCGAGGGAATATCCAGCATGGAACCAATGGCGAAATCGACCTCGTCGTCGCGGATCATGGCCAGACCGTCTCGCCCGGTTACGTTCCGGAGTTGGACGTGGATGTTCGGGTAGCGTTCCCGGAAGTGCTTCACCAGGAGTGGTAGCAGGTAGATGATGGTGGACTCACCGGCAGCGATAACCACTTCACCGCTTTCCAGGTCACCTTTCATCTTGCGGTTGAAACGAGAGTTCAGGCTTTCAAGCCCTTCGACCAGTGGCCTGGCCATTTCATGCAGTTCCTGACCCTCCCGGGTCATGTTAATTCTTGGGCCATGCCGTTCGAACAGCACGGTGTCTAGCTCGCGCTCCAGCGCGCGGACCTGCAGGCTGATGGCCGGCTGGCTGAGAAACAGCTGTTCGGCGGCATCGGTCATCTTGCCACTCTTGGCCACCGCGCAAAAAGCGCGCAGTTGCTTTAACTGATTACCTTTGTAGTAAAACCTGGGTGGTTTATCGGTCAAAATCAGTCACATCTAGAATTAACAGGCCTTATATTAAATATTGAAACATTTGACTTGTCAAAGATAGGGTAATTTTCATAAGCTGGAATGTGTGTAGTTTCCTTCGGGAGAAGGAGGCCACGGGCGTTTTTCCATTCTATAATGGCGTTAGTCCAAATGTTCCACGAGCATAACAGCAGGGTGAATCTATGAATACCGAGCACGAAATCCAAAGCATGCAGGCCGACTGGTCAACCAACGAACGCTGGAAAGGCGTAACACGTGGCTATGAGCCCGCCGACGTAATCCGTCTTCGCGGCACCGTGAAAATCGAGTATAGCCTGGCCCGCCAGGGTGCGGAAAAACTGTGGCGTCATATGGCCACCGAGCCTTTCGTGAATTCACTGGGCGCCCTGACCGGCAACCAGGCCATGCAACAGGTCAAGGCCGGGCTGAAGGCCATATATCTCTCCGGCTGGCAGGTTGCTGCAGATGCCAACCTGGCAAGCGCCATGTATCCCGACCAGTCTCTCTATCCTGCTGATTCCGTGCCCAATATAGTGCGCCGCATCAATAATGCCCTGCTGCGCACCGACCAGTTGCACCACGCTGAAGGTGATGATTCTGTGGACTGGATGCAGCCGATCGTGGCAGATGCCGAAGCCGGCTTTGGTGGTGTGCTGAACGCGCACGAATTAATGAAAGCCATGATCGAAGCAGGCGCCGCGGGCGTGCACTTCGAAGACCAGTTGGCTTCAGCCAAGAAGTGCGGTCACATGGGCGGCAAGGTGCTCGTGCCCTCCCAGGAGGCCGTCCAGAAGTTGATTGCGGCTCGCCTGGCTGCCGACATCATGGATGTTCCGACTGTCCTGCTTGCGCGCACCGATGCGAATGCAGCGGGCCTGATTACATCTGACGTGGACCCATATGATGCACCGTTCCTCACCGGCGAGCGTACCGTGGAAGGCTTTCATGTGACCCGGCCCGGAATGGATCAAGCCATCTCACGCGGCCTGGCTTACGCACCGTATTCCGACCTGCTCTGGTGTGAGACCGCTCATCCGGATCTGGATGAGGCGAAGATTTTCGCCGAAGCCATCAAGAAGGAATACCCGGATCAGCTACTCTCATACAACTGTTCACCGTCTTTCAATTGGAAGGCGAACCTGGATGACGAAACGATTGCGAAGTTCCAGAGAGAATTGGGTGCGATGGGCTACAAGTTCCAGTTCATCACGCTGGCCGGCTTCCATGCGCTGAACTACAGCATGTATACGCTGGCTCATGGATACCGTGAGCGCCAGATGGCCGCATACGTCGAGCTGCAGGAAGCCGAGTTCGGCGCCGAGCCGATTGGTTACACCGCAACCAAGCACCAGCGCGAAGTGGGCACCGGTTACTTCGATGCCCTGACGCAAGTGATCGGCGGTGGCCATTCCTCGCTCTCCGCGCTCAGCGGTTCGACCGAAGACGAGCAGTTCATGGAAGCTGTTTGAATCGGAATTGCCAGAAGAAATGAGAAAGGGCTGGTATTTACCAGCCCTTTTTTGTATCCGGCCCCATGCGGCCGATTATGCTTTCGGCAGGGCCTTTCTGTAGGAGGCCGCCATGCGGCCGATTATGCCTTCGGCAGGGCCTTTCTGTAGGAGGCCGCCATGCGGCCGAAAACATAATCGCCCGCATGGCGGCCTCCTACATTTGGCGCTCCTACAATAGTTCGATACCCAAATATAGAATGAGGGTGAGCAACAGCCCCATGTGAACCACGCCTTTCACACTGGTCATCGGGCCAGTCTTGCCTTTGATACCGTTAATCTCCAGTGCCAGGATAATTCCAAACACGACGATCAGCGACACGATGCTCGCGCTCATGACCGGTGTGGCCAATTGAGCCAGGTGCACCGATGAAGCCATGAAAAACAGCATCGGGATGGAAAACAGTGTGTTCGTCCTGGATGCAAGACCAGCTTTACCCAATGCGCCGGCGGCGGCTGGATCTGCATCGCCGCCCGCCGCGGCCTTTTCAGCCGAAGCAATGACGATTTTCTGGGCGGGCCAAATGATCAGCCAGACATTCAGGAACATGAAGATGCCAAGCACCGCTCCCACGATAATGCCGTAACCAGTCAGTTGTTTGGCGCCCAACATCGCGATGCCGCTGAGAAAAGTGAACATCGCGCCCCAGCGGAACCACCACAGTGCACGCGGCACCAGCTTGCGGATGGCATCCGACTTGGAAGAAGCATCGGCTTCCTTGAAATACTCTCCCTGCACAAAGTTGAAGTACCAGAGCAGGCCAATCCAGGCCACGCCAGCGAGCAGGTGAATCCACCTGAAAAGAAAGGCAATTGCATTGCCCTGAAGTAGTGCAAGTTCCACGTTTCGGCTCTCCCTGTTTCTCTTTATATGATGGCTGCCAGAGGAGGCGGCCACTCCACTGCATAGGGTACACCGGTTCTGCGCGAATCTGAACTGCAGGAGCGCGCTATGCGCGCGAAATTTTTGTTGGATGGAAAGAAATCGCGCGCATGGCGCGCTCCTACAGTTCTTTACCAAGCCTTCAATGGAAAATCGATCGGTTTCGCAGGGGGCCACGGCAGGCCAGATTCAGCCAGCATGGATGCAAAAACCGGCGCGGCCTCGAGGTCGAAGGGCGCGCCGCAGGTACAGTGGTAGATCGCCTGCATCAGGGTCATGTAGCCGAACGGCCGGCGGTCGATCAGGCCGGCCAGGCGATTGGCTTCATTGTGGTGGCCTTGCAAAGCTTCCATGATCAACGCCTGAAAATCATTCGGCCCGTATTTACCCAGAAACTCATTCTGGTAAGCGCTTGCTGCAGCGGCATCGCCTCGTAACGCGGCCAGGTGAGATTTTGAGATCAGCAGTTCGTTTTCCGTTCGCAATTGAATATCCGCAACCTGCCCGGCTTCATCTGTGCGTCCCACCGTTGCCAGGGCTGTGATATAGGCCTGAGTCAGCATATTGTGACTAATGGTCTGCATAACGTACTCGGCCACCTGGATAGCCTGCTGCGGCTGATCAAGCCACAGGTTTGCACGAACCATGTGTATCCAGGGCCGCACCAGTACGGGGTCGCATGCTGCCAGGCGGGCAAGGGCATCGCGTAGCACTTGTGACTTGCCGAACGCGGCGCTGGCGTTCTGGGCCCAGATAGCAACTTCGCAACCCGGCGCAGAGAGCACTCGTTCGTTGTGTGACGCAAGGCCGCGCCATTCGCCCAGGAGCAGGGCGCGGTCGAATTCCGAAACAACACGTTGAGCGGGGTTTTTGGCGTGGCGTATGGCCTGATCCAGGTCAAACCTGAGTGCTGCGGGCGCGCGTTCCAGGTCCTCATCGCTGATATTACCGTCCAAAGCTCCGTTTGCATGGGTCATCAATATGTGGCTGTACAAGTCGGAATGATGCAGGTAGGCATCAGAAAAATTCGGAGCGAGAGCGATAGCAATTTCAAAATGCTGGTTGGCCTGTCGTAAGCGGCTGATCTGGTCGCCTTCCTCATGCGCCTTTTCGAATAGTTCCAGACCCTTCTGATAGGCGGTATAAGCTTCCACATTGCGCACGCCGGCATGTCGCATGCTGGCCCGCAGATCTTCATCAAGGAAGATGTTCAGCGCCGCTGCCACCTTTTCAGCGATGTCTGCCTGCACCACAAATGTATCCTCGGTGTGGCGGTCATAGGTTTCCGACCACAGGTGGAAGCCATCTTCGGCCCGGATCAGTTGCGCGGTAATACGCAGTTGCTCGCCTGCACGGCGAACCGAGCCCTCCACGATATGGGCCACGCCCAGTTGCCCGGCAATTTCATCGATCGGAATATTCTGCCCCTTGAAATGAAATGCGGAGGTCCTGGCAGTCACCAGTAATTCCGGCAGCTGGGCCAGGGCGTTGATGATCTCTTCGGTCAGGCCATCGGAAAAATAGTCATCGTCCGGGCCGTTGCTCATGGCCACGAAGGGGAGGACAGCTACGGATCTCGGTGTTGTTTCTGAAAGGCCCGGATTTTCGCCATTTATCTCATGGGGTTTTGAAACGCTTCTGGTTTCGACAGGCCCATTCTGGGTTCCGGCATTCGCCGGAATGACGGGGTGAGGTGTGCTTTGAATGACGGGGTGAGGTGTGCTTTGAATGACAAATTTGTCGGCCAGGAGAAAACTGATTGCGATAGCGAGGACGACGATAATTGCCCGGTCCAGCTTGCGGCCTGTCTGCGAGGTGATTGACTTGGAACGGTCCACCTCGCTTTCGAGTTTTACGCCCTCAGGCGTCAGTTCAAAAGCCCAGGCCAGTATGACAGCCGGAATGAAGCCGATGACCAGGAGAAATAACACCATTCTTGGAATGGAGTCAGGCAACTCCAGGATGGGGTAACAATGTCTGTGATTTGTAGAAGCAACCAAGCCGCAACGGCGTAGGCAATACCCACCCGAAAGAC
>PVMK01125757.1_pt1 | contig 27908 bp, 54 predicted proteins | sample 1853481 | NCBI WGS metagenome assembly PVMK01 (sample SAMN08533507, study PRJNA380276) | Marine sediment metagenome, whole genome shotgun sequencing project. | reverse complement strand
AAAACCTCATTGACAACTTTTCCTTTTTTGAAACCATCAGGTAAATGTTTTCGTTTAGCTTTTGAAGCTAATTTTTGATCTATTTTAGATTCTAATTTTTTACTAATTATATCAGTCATTATACAACATTCACCATACTAGATAAAATTGATTTCTTTTGAAATCAAAAATAATGTATTAATTAAAAATAAAATCAAATTACATCCTACATTTTAAAAATGATTAGAAAAGGAATATTGGAAATTGTTTTGATTCCAGTCTCTGAACCAATTCCAAGTTTTATAGATAAAGAAACGGTTTCTTTTCCAACCATATTGATGATTGAGGATTTTTTTAGTAATGTTGCAGCTTCTTCTTTTTCAACTAATTTCTCTCCGTAATAGCTTTTACTAATATTCATGTTTAATTCGTCTTGAACAATATTTTTTCCTAACAAGTCAGCATCACAAATATTGAGCATGGTATTTTTTTGATAATCTGTTACTCTAACTGAAAAGTGCATTATGCATACTTGCCTTTTAGAGTGGACTTTGCACCACATGCTTCACAAATTAAAAATGAGATACGATTTTCTTTTAGAATTTTTGTATCAGGGCTTTTACATGTATGGCATTCAAGATAATCCTTGACATAAATTTGAAACAGTCTTGTAAAATCATCAGGAGCTCGTCTACCAACAAACATTGCTTTATCACCTAGTCTTTCAGCAGGAACTGCAAATTCTTTTGATAAATACTTGAGAACTTTGTCAGGATCTCTTCGTAATATTTTTGTGAATTCTGAAAAATTACGCAAAAAAGTCTTTTGACCTTCCCACATTACATCTACAATAGGGAGCTCAAATCGTGTAGAAGACTCTTTGTCAGTATCACCCAGTTTATCTTGAATACGTTTGAGTAGAGTCTCATATTCTGTTTTAGTCACTAAAAAATGATGAGGATTGTACTCTATATGGGTTTTGAAAAAGAGAAAACGTGTGGAGTATTATCCGCCTTCAGGCATCTTTCCGATACGGAAAACATTAGTTCCACATGTAGGACATGTACCTTTTACGGCAGGACGTCCATTTTTGAGTGTAGTTTCTTTAGGATCTTTGATATCCCTTTTTTCTCTACATTTTACGCAATATGCTGTAACCATTCTAAAATTTGTCAAACTTGCTGGTATTTAGGAAGAGGATGTGAAAATTATTTAACTATAGACTAGATGTGTGTAAATTATTTTAGGCATCAAAAAATAACAATTACTAAAAATTTCAATAAATGTATATATTTTTAAAAAAATATAGTAAAGATGATACAATAATAGATTTTTTTTAGAATATTTGTTTAACAAGTGGTAATTTTTGAAATATTATCAATTATAAACTCCCTAATCATAAAACAACAAAATGGCATCAAAAAAAGGAATAGTAGTAACAATTACGATTTTGGTTGTAATTACTGTTGCAAGTTTTTCATTATGGATGATTCCAGAAAATAATGAAACAACATTTGTGGTATCTGATTTTAGAGGCTATCTTGACGGAGTAAAAAATATTCAAGAAGTATTACAAGAGTCAACATATATTGAATTTCAAAGCCTTCGTAACGAAAAAATTTCCACAGAAGAGTATATCACAATTACTGAGGTAACATCATCTCAAATAACTGCACAAATAAGTGAATTTGTAACATCAAAGCCTTCTGAAGAATGGCAATCTAGCTATATCAGCTACATGGAAGCAATGAAAAAATTTAACGAGTATATTGGAGAGACAAAGGTTCTGGCAAACTTGATTGAAAAAGGAAGTACCGAAGCAGAAATGGTAGAAACTTTACAAAAAATAGAATCACTAAAAATAGAGTATTTGGAACATGTCAAAATTTCTGATGAATCAAGACCAGATTAGCCTCAAGACCAAATTTTACTAATCATAAGTGTTGGAAATCGTTAAAAAGCAATTCTGTAATAAAAATAGGATGTCTCAGCACTCAAAGAAGGTTGAAAAGGATGTTAATGCATCAACTGCTAATAAATTACTTGTAATTTGTATTGATAGAGATAATGATGTAGGTGAAAAAGCAGGAATTCTCACACCAGTTATAGGTAGAGATGCATGTATTGAGGCAGCACAAAGATTAGCTTTAGAAGATCCTGAAGATGCAGATTCAAATTCAATTTTTGCAGCAATTAAAACATATGAAGATTTAATCAGCAAAGGATACAAAGTTGAGGTAATTACTGTTGCAGGGGTTAAAGATAGAGGAGTACAAGCTGACGAAAAAATTCTTGCTGAAACTAGAAAAGTGTTAGAGATATTTCCTGCTAATGGTGCAGTTATAGTTTCTGATGGTGAGGATGATGAAAGTGTTATTCCAGTAATTCAAAATGTGTTACCAGTTGTATCAGTACAACGTGTTGTAATGAAAGTAAGTAGAAGTGTAGAATATTCTTATGCAGTTTTTGGAAAATATCTAAAAATGATTGCTTATGATTCAAAATATTCAAAATTCTTTTTAGGTGTTCCTGGAATTCTTTTGTTAATCGGTGGAGTTGCAACTGTTTTTGGATATACTGCTGAAATATTTGCAGTTCTTGTAAGTATTTTAGGTGGAGCATTTTTGATCAGAGCATTTGATATTGATAGAGCATGGTCAAGTTGGTCAAAACCAACTCCGATGGGTTTTATCAGAATATTTACTATGGTTGCAGGAATATTACTGATTCTTTCATCAGTGCCAGCTGGAATTAGTACAGTTGATTCAGAATTAATTGAATCCAATTTAGAATTTATTGATAAAATTTCTGACAAATTAATTATCGGTCAATTTGCTACAGGAGCATTGCCAATTTTATGGATTGGAATGGGCGCAATATTTGCTGGAACATTACTCAGTAATTGGATTGGTGGAATCCCAAGACAAATTAGTGATATTTTAAGAATTATTGTTCTAGTATCCCTTTATCCTACAATAATTCAATTTACTAACATAATGATTTTTGATGAAAGTTCATTCACATTAATTCCACCTTTGTTAGGAGGACTAGCTGCAACATTGATTTCAGCCACAATCCTCTTTAAAAAATACAGAAAACACAAAGAACAAGAAATGGTTTCAGACTAAATTAGTCTAAAGATAAACAAAAACTGAATTTTTTAAAAAACACTGATATCATCAATTATTCATCAACTATCAAAAGGTGATATAGAATTAACAAAATAAAAGATGTAATTTTCCAATTATCAGGTATTTACAAGATGTATGGAAAAAGGTTGGAAAATGAAATAAAAAATGGAGACATTCCAAACCATATCGCCATAATTTTAGATGGGAATCGGAGATGGGCTAAAAGACATCTAGCAATGACAAAAGAAGGACATTGGAAAGGAGCAGATTCAGTAGAAAGTCTTCTTGATTGGTGTGAAGAATTTGATATTAAAATTATCACATTATATGCACTTTCAGCTGAAAACATGGATAGAAAAGATGATGAATTAGAATATCTTTATGAATTAATTCGTATGAGACTTGAAAAACTACTCAATGATCCTAGAATCCACAAAAATAAAATGAGAGTAAAAGCTATTGGAAGAATTGAATTGTTACCAAATTCCATCAAAGATATTTTAAATAAATTAGATATAGCTACGAAAAATTATGATAATCATTTTCTAAATATTGCATTAGCATACGGAGGGCAATTGGAATTAGTAGATGCAGTAAAAAAAATTGGTGAAAAAATTAAAGACGGTTCACTAAATGTAAACGAAATTGATAAAAAAGTAATTGAATCAAATCTATACACATCACATTTACCACAATCATCTCCAGATATGATTTTACGAACATCAGGTGAAAAAAGATTAAGTGGTTTTCTTATGTGGCAAAGTGCCTATAGTGAATTGATTTTTATGGATATTTTTTGGCCAGAGTTTAGGAAGATTGATTTGATGAGAGCAATTAGAACTTTTCAAGAGAGGAAAAGGAGACTAGGGAAATGATTGAAGAAACTTCTGCTGGAATTGTATTATTTAGAAAAGAAGATTCAAAAACTTTGTTCTTACTGTTACATTATCCTTCTGGACATTGGGATTTTGTAAAAGGAAAAATGGAGAAAGATGAATCAACTCATGAAACTGCAATTAGAGAAACAAGAGAAGAAACTGGAATTACAGATATTACATTTGTTGAAAATTTTGAAGAATGGATAAAATATGATTTCCAATATCAAGGTGAATTAGTTCATAAAAAAGTAGTATTTTTCTTAGCAGAAACAAAAACTGAAGAAATAGAAATATCACATGAACATCTTGGTTATACTTGGATAGATTATAACACAGCCATGGAAAAAACAACATTTGATAATGCTAAAACAGTATTAACAAGAGCACAAATGCTACTTACCAAAACTTTGTAGTTGTAATTCTTTTGCAACATTGACAGGATTTTTTGCATTAAGAATTGTTCTGCCAACAATCAGATAATTAGTTCCAGCAGAAATTACTTCATTTGCATTTCCACCTTGAGTACCAACACCAGGAGAAAATATACTCAAATTTTTTCCTGCTTTTTTAGAACAGTATTGAATAATTTTTGGAAAAGTAGCTCCAACTACAATTCCATCAACTTTTGCAGTTAGAGCCCAATCCAAAAATAATTGATATAGTTGCTGCTTTTTTCCCATTTTTACCTCCATATCATAAGATAATTTAGCCTCAGGAGCACTCATGTGACATAAAGTAATGACTCCTTTGTCATGTTTATGGGAAGAATTAACAAGATTTTTCAAACTATCAAGACCCATTATTGGATTTGCAATAACTGCATCAAATCCTAAATTCCAAAGATTTTCAGTAGTTACACGATTGGTATTTCCAATATCATTTAGTTTGATATCTGCAATAGTTTGTAGACCATATCTATGAGCTGTTTTATTGATTTTGAGAATTTCTTTACCACTTAACGGAAGAAGTAAATGAAAATTTAGTTTAATTCCACACAAAAAAGGATGTAATTGTTTAATGTTATCAAGAGTTTTTGACTCTAAATTTTTAATTGAAGGATCATAGTCATTGGCAAGGATTACCTTCCCTTGAGATTTTGAGATCTTAGAAAGTCTAGTTTTGAAGGTGGTCATAATCAACTAATGGGTGTGTGTCTTTTAATTTTATTATTTTGATATATGAATAGCCATGTTCAGATGGATTTTCTACAAATGATGGTTCAGAAGCATTTGTTGATGAAAATTTCATGAAGGGTTTTTGTGGATCGCTATCTAAAACAACATGACAGAAATAAGATGTTCCCTCATCATTAAAATTCATGAAAAGACCAAGAAGCCATTTATCATTATATGGGAATAAAAATAATGGGAAAGGAATATCATCAAATCCCCAAGTGAGTTTTGCAAGACTAGATGTATCTTCTAATTCAATTGGTTGATATCTATCAAGAGTTCCATTACCAGGTCTCAAAGTTTTGGGAAGTGATTTAATTCGAATAATAGGAGAATAGAGTTTGCTAGTGTCAGATGTTGAATTAACAATTGTAGATTCTTCTTTTCCACCTTTCAATCCATAACAAAGATAATGACCGTGTTGTTCTAGTGGAGTATAATACACAATTGGTTTTTCTTTTAGAACATCCATTTGTACAGATAAAATTTTTTGTCCATTATGATCATGTAAAAAAGATACACGTGGTGCACGCTCAAGTGCACAAACGAGCCTAGAAAATTCTAAAGTAGAATTTACTTGAACGTAACGTGGTAATTTATCAGTAATAGTGTTTTGTAATTTATCCACAGAGATGTTTCATAGATTATCAAATTAAACTTATCCAAAATTTAGGAGCCTAACTTCTTCTATCAATGACATCATAAATATCTGGACCAGTTCCAATAATTGTTACAGGCGTATTTAATTTATCTTCAATATTTTTTATGAATGCTTTTGCATCATCAGATAATTTCTCAAATGAAGTTTCACCTGCGCAATCAGAAAAAAGAACATCTAATTTTGTAATAGAAATTTGTGTTGCACCATTGAGCATAATTGCACGCCTAGCTAAATCAAAATCAAAATCAGCTGCACGTCTTTGACGACCAGTTACAGTACCAAATTCAGACCAACCTTTTTTTTCTGCATCATCTAAAGAAAGTTCCTTATCTAATGGACCAGTTCCAACACGCGTAACATAGGATTTGAAAACAACAATTACTTCATTTAGTTTGGTTGGCCCAATTCCAACATCTGCACATATGCCAGATGCAGTTACATCTTTTGAGGTTACAAATGGATAAGTTCCATGCCATAGTGAAAGGAAGGTTCCCTGAGTTCCTTCTATCAATACGTGTTCATTTGCAGAAAGTGCGGAATTTATTTCCTGAGGAACATCTACAATAAGAGGAGATAAAAAATCGAAATCTTTTGCTAATTTCAAAATTCTCATAGCCCTATCAGCATTTGCAGGACCTGTACCTGAACCAGTACTTCCAATTTTTTCTTTTAATTCACCTTTAGAATCTCTAGTAAGATGAGTTTCTTCAATAATTCCACAGTGTTTATCAATAAATGCACGTCCTGAAACATCAAAATCTTCAATTTCTTTTTTTAAAACATCAGGATTAATCACAACTCCAGGTCCAATCATGACTTTAGCATTTTTGTTTAAAAATCCACTCGGAAGCATTCTAACTTTATACACTTTATCTCCATCTCTAATTGTATGACCAGCATTTGGACCAGCACCTCCACGAACTATGATTTTTGGATTATCTTTAATTGCTAAATATGAAATGATTTTTCCTTTACCTTCATCTCCAAAAAATCCGCCAACAACTACAGTTGATGTCATATTGTAGAACTTTCTTTTCGTTTATTTAAGCTAAAGTATTTCCACATGATTTTATATCCAACATCAATTCTTTTAGATCGATGGTGGGTGAAAATTTTGCTGGGAACATCATAGTTAATTTAGCAAGTCTTCCAGATTTTCTAAGAAGTCCAATTTTAAAAAAAAGAATGGTGGAATTCTTTTCATTATCTGAACCTGAAAGAAAAGAAGTCATAAACAATGCATTAGAAGCAGGACCAACAATTCCATTTTCTAGCTTTGGTAAATTGTTTAAAACATGGCTTAAAATTTTAACAACTCTTTCAGAAGAACAAAGAAATGGGTTATTTTCTGCATATATCATAGAGGTATCGCAATCCCCACAAAAATTAATTACATTTAATCTGGATGGAATTCTGGAAATATATTTAACATTGGAAGAAAATGAAAAGGAAATCATAGCAAATACAATTAAAAAAATTATCAATAATTTAGATGAAGAAGGGAAAAGGAAAGATTATGATAGTTATACCAGAAAATGCTAAAAAACACTTGAAATTTTAGTTAGTTGTAGTAGGCTCGTCAGGTTTTCTATTATCTTCATTTGCATAATCAATAACCTCTCCTTCAGAAGATAATACACCTACAAAGATTTTTTCGTGTTTTTTCAATAATTTTCTATGATCAAGCATAGACATGTCAAGTTTCATTTCATTCATTACCATTATTTGGTATTCTTTCCATTCAGCCCAACATTTGTTACACGTAGGGTATTTTGCTGCAACCATACCAAGTTCTTCATTATCAGGAATCGAATTCTTACATTTTGTACAAGTTCTACTCATAGAAATTAACGATTTGAACTCCTTTTATCTTTTATTTGAATGTAAAGTGATAATAGTTAAGAAAAATTAAATTTTTCATGAAGATAAAATGCCCTAAATGTAAAGAAAATGCTGAATGACAATGGATTTTTCTCTAGTAAAATGTGGTTCTTGTGATTTAGAAATGAGTTATGGAGAATACGTAAAATTTGTAGCACATAATGAAGCCAAATACTCAGATATTCTTGGGGACTATACAGGTAGTACAGAAGGTCAATCAGCAGGGTCATTAGATGAATGGGATTAACCATATTGTAAAATCATTCATCAGATTAAAATAATTAGTTTAACGAGTTTCTAAACATCATTGGAATTTTTATTAGAAAATATTCTTAATCTTGTAGGATTTTTAGTAGGACTTCTCATTGGTATAATGTCATTTATTGGGTTTAGAAATACAGGGAGTCCAACATTATTTAGATTAACAATTGCTTTTTTTTCAATAAGTTTAGGATTTTTTGTTATATGGTCAGGATATATGATGGAAGACTTTGTTTTAAAATCAGGAAACATTGAGAGATGGATCCAAACTTTAGGAATAGTAATTCAAACAGTGGGATACTTTTTCATTGCATTTTCACATAGTATAAAATCATTTTTTCCAAAATCAAGATACTTTAGATCAATTGGAATTTTTCCATTATTTCTAGTGTCTTCTGTTCAATTAGAACACATTTTTAGATCAATCTCATTTATTTTGTAGCATATGGTGCAATTGAAACGATGTTATCATATTTTGAAAATAAAAACAAAGGTACAATTTCAGTTGCAGTTGGATTAGCTCTTTTAGCGTTAGGCGAATTTTTAGGATGGTATTCATTTCTATTCCCAGAATCAATCCTATATTCAATATCAATGATTATTAAAATTGGAGGATTATTAGCACTGTTTATTCCAATAAGCAAAAGTTCCTTTAACCAAAATAAAATTTGATGAAGGATTAGAATAAAATCAATTTAGGCTCAAAATTTGAAATAATCAAAATTTGTCAATTTCTTTTATCTTTTTAGTATATTGGAAAATATCATTGTCCTCTCATAGAAATTTGAGAAATTAACGATAGAGTAAAATGGCTGAATATAGAACACATATGAAAATTATTGGTGATATTTTAGCAACAACAAGAGATGATTTACGTGATGAAGATGGTGCAACAGTTACCTATCTAATTAGAAAAGCAAATATTTCACATTCTAGGATTTCAAGAATTTTAAAAACACTGGTATCACAAGGTCTCTTAGAACAAGTTGATTCTCAAGGTTCAAACAAATACAAAATTAGTCAATCTGGAAGAGAATTTCTTCAAGCATATTATACATTCACAAACTTCGCAGAAAATTTTGGATTAAGCATTTAATCATCTGTGTTAGAATCATCGGATTCATCATCAAAATCATCTTCAAAATCATTGTCTTCATAATCGGGAGGATTAGACATACTTTACAAAAGGAAAGTCAATGCTGTTAAAAACTTTTTCAAAAGTAAATAATAATTAAACAAAAAAATATAGAAAAGTATTGAAAGTTAGTTGTAACCAAGAAGGAATTGGAAAAGCGGTTAAAATTATTAATCAAGGTGGAATTATAATTTTTCCAACAGATACAGTATATGGGATAGGATGTAATCCATACAATAAAGAATCAGTAAATAAAATTTATAACATTAAATCTAGAAATACTTCAAAGCCATTTCCAATTTTAGTATATTCAAAAGAAATTGCAGAAAAAATTGCTTTTTTTGATGAATTTTCTAAAAAAATTGTAGAAAAATTTTGGCCAGGACCACTTACAATAATTTTAAAATTAACTGATGAAAATCTAAAAAAATCATTAAATGTTGTTGATAAAATTGCATTAAGAGTTCCAAATCATAAATGTACTCTAGATCTATTAAAGAAATGTAATTTTTTAGTAGGAACTAGTGCAAATATTTCTGGACAAGCATCATTTACAAATCCTGATGAATGTTTGAAAAATATGCAAAACTATGATATTTTTGTTGATGGCGGAACAATTACTAGTAAAGCAGAATCAACAATTATTGAAATAGAAAATGAAAAGATCAAAATTGTTAGAAAAGGTTCTATAAGTCAAGAGGAGATTTTTGGATTATGAATATGATCATTACTTGTGCTAGACATCTAGAACCTGAGACAGAAGAAGAATTATGTGATATTCTAGAAGAATTTGGAGATTCGGATGTTAAAGTTACAATTACAGAAATGTCAGGGATTTTGACTGCTGAGACAAAGCTTGATCCAGTAGAGGTGGTAAGAAAAATTAAAGAAATGGTTCTTGATGAACCTTGGAGTGTAAGATATTGTTTAAGAATTATACCAATTCAAAAAGTCATTGAAACAAAGATTGAGGAAATTGAAAAAACAGTTTCAGAAATGAGTAAAGAAATCATAGAGGGTGAAACATATAGAATATCAATTGAAAAAAGAAATTCAAATTTATCCAGTCAAGAAATAATTAAAAAAATAGCAACTAAAATAAAAAATAAAGGTTTCACTTGAATTTCCAGATAAAGTTGTATTAATTGAGATTCTAGGTAATAAAACAGGGGTTTCTATATTAAAAAAATCAGATGTATTAAGCATTGAAAAGACTAAACGAAGTATTTCAGAATAAAATAGCTGCTTTTTCTACTAAAATATCCTCTAAAGGGTTTTTTGAGTAAACTGAATCAAGTTGTTTTTTTGTTATTTTAAAATATTTTTTTAGGAATAAAGTCATTATCTTTTGAAAATAAATTAACAGAAAATGGTAATAATTCGTCATATATTGAATTTAGAGTTTTTTTATTTCCAATTGTATTAAAATAAAATTGGTTTTTGGTTTTATTCCAACATTCATTATTGCATCAGAAATTTGGTCCAGTCAATGCAAAACGCATTAAAATATCAGTTTCAAGTTTATTTGAAAGTAAAATATTATTTTTTTCAGATTCTAAAGATAAAGATAAAATTTTTTTTAAATGATAATTATTCAAGATAAAATTACTTGATACAGCTTGAAGTTGAATTTTTGGATATTTTTTTCTTAAATCATCAAGAAACTTTACATTAATTGTTTTTTGACATGTAATTTCAACTATTTGAATTTGTTTTTTTAAGATTTGAAAAGTAAAGTTTTTTTGGAGGAACCTCCATGAATTACAGGGTATAATACTCACAAGATCATTATTTTTTAATCTTAGTAGATTTACCTTCCATAGCAGATGAATCAGTTCCATTTATTGCAATCAAAATATTCTGTAGTATCTAGATCAGGGGTATTATCAGGTTTTAATTCTAATAATAAATCAAGTAATTTCTTGAATAGTAATATCAGATTCATTAATTATTAATTGTTCACTTAAAAATGACTTTTTTGCACCACCAACAAATTTTACGGTAATCATTATAATCAGATTTAAAATTTAGAAAATTAATATTTATATTATTATTCAGTTTTCTCTTCTACAGATTCAGTTTTCTCTTCTACAGATTCAGTTTTTTCTTCTACAGATTCAGTTTTCTCTTCTACAGGAATAGTTTCTGTAATAGTTTCAGAGGGATTTTCTTCAGAGGTAGATTTCAGAAGTTTCTGTTTGAGGTTCTCAATTGTTCTTCAAATTGTGAAGATGCAAATTTCGTGCTTGTTTGATCTTTTTCTTCACGAATCTCTTTTTTGATAAATCTAGTAATATAACCTGAATTTTGTTTTTTAGACTTTTAGAACGTATGATAGAAATTTGATCTAGAGCTTTTTTATTATCGGCAAAATCTACACCAAACTAGATTTGTGATCGTCTAGAACTTCATATGAGATACGCTTTATTCTATCCACTCATCGTCTAATGAATGGGGTATTTTATACCTATATTCCAAGAAAGATTTTGAGTTTGTTTTCTAGCAGAGATGTCATTTCATCAAACGTTTTTTCCTAGAATTTTTGAAGCACAAAAGATAACACTAGGAATAAAGCTAATTTGTGCAGATTTCATTTCAAAACATCTAGAAAATCTAACAGGGCCATCAGTTTCAACAAGAATTTTTGATTCATCAGTTTTAGACAATAAAGTCTGTTTGTCATTTGCATAAACCATTACAGGACCATATGACACAAAAAATTCCATATCCATGGCTTTTTGTAGTTGTTTTTTACTACCATCAAACCAATGAAGCAAAGCATGTTTAGTATTATATGAAGTCATTATTTGAAAAACATTATCAATGCTTTTTCTTGAATGAATAGAAACTGGTTTGTTAAATTTTTCTGCAAGTGACAATAATGTTTCAAATACATGTATTTGTCTTTTAGAATCTTCATCATTGTTAACAAAAGTTGGATCTAATCCTATTTCTCCTATTCCAGAAAGATTTTGATGATTCTCTTCTATCATGATTTGTCATTTGCTCAAGTTTCATCATTTGCACATTCAGGATGAATTCCAATGAAAGGGTAAAACTAGATTACTTTTTTTTGCTAGTTTTAAAGTTTGTAAAGAATTTTCATTATCCATTGAAACACAACATGCTTTAATTTTTAGATATTCCATTTCCTTTAAATGAATTGCATATCAGAAGAATATGCAGGATCAGACAAGTGAATATGAGAATCAAAATACCATGTCATTTCTTTATCAATTCTTAAAATAGTCTGTATAAATCGATTCCTTAGTGATATTTTTTCACTCATCTATCTTTTTTCAGAAAAAACTAAAATGGAATTCATGAAATCATCAGAATTAGGATTATCTGCCATGTATAGAATTTTGAAGAAAGCAGGAGCTGAAAGAGTTAGTGATGAATCAGCAGATGAATTAAGAAGAATAATTGAAGAACTTGCTGATGGTATTGCAAAAAGTGCAGTGGATATGGCATCTCATGCAGGTAGAAAAACGGTAAAAGGTGAAGATGTAAAGTTGGCTTCAAAACCATTTAACAAATTCTAATCTGAAGAGTTTAATTATTCATTTTGTGTTTTTTAAAACGGTACTCTGGCAGAACGGTTATGCGTGGGCCTGCAAAGCCTATACAAGGGGGTTCGACTCCCTCGGGTACCTTATTCAACAATTACTTGTCCTTTCATCCAAGGATGAAGAGTGCAAAAATAATCATATGTACCTGTTTCATCAAAAGTAAGAGTATAGGATTCAAATGGATCTAAATGTCCACTGTCAAAAAGATCAGTAGGTGTATCCGTAAAAACCAGAAGTAATACTATGAAAGGCTGAATCTTCATTTACCCATGTTACCTGTTTTCCTTTTTCAATTACAATTAGAGATGGAATGTAACATCTGTCATTTCTTCACATCCTGGGACGAGAAACTTTTGTAGGCATTATCACATCGCCTTTAATATCAAAGTCTGTTTCATCAACATTTTCTTCAATAGAATAATTAGAAAAGATAAAGCAATAGTTACAAGAATTACTACTCCAATTACACCTATAGTAGTTATTTGTTTTAGCAAATCATATCACATCCAGAACAGAGTTATTACATAATTACCAAGTTCTCTAAATATATAACATATTAGAAAAATAGATTGTCTCAAAACGGAAATGGATTACTAGAATACATACCAGGTTCACATACATTACTAGTACAAAAAAATTCTAGTCTTCCTTTAGAAGGATTTGCAGAAAATGTTCAGGGAAGCATTCAAGAATATGCTGAAAATGCTAAAAGTGATGTTGAGAAAGGATATAATTTTCTTCAATGGGTGTTAACAAGAGTTTTTGAGGCTACAGAAGATGATGCAGCAGATGCAATTGTTGATGGAGCAAACGATCTTGGAATTGATGCATATCTTCCAGTAGATTTTTCAGATAATACAATTAGATTATTCCAATCAAAATATGGTACATCACATTCGCTAGAAGCAATTGCCAAATTCAAAGAAGATGTAAAACGATTACTTGTCAAAAGATGTTACAAAAATGAGACCCAGAACTAGCTCAACTTGTCACAAAAATTAAAGAAAAAAATCTCAAAGATAAAATGTTGTTATGTTACAGATCAGAAAGTAGAATATGATGATGAATTTGTAGAGATTATAGATGGTAAAAAAATAATTCAAAAATTATGGGACAGAATTAAAAAACCTGCAGCAGGTAAAAAATCCTCAATCAAACTAGAAAAAATGCTCAAATATGAGAATACCATACTAGGAATTTTGAAGTTACGAGAAATTACAGAATTTGTAAGTAAGAATAGAGATTATGTTTTTGAATCAAATATTAGACAATGGATGCAATTCAAGACTACAGTTAACAAAGGATTACGTGAAACATTACAAAATAATCCAGGCAAATTCTTCTATTACAATAATGGAATTACTATTGTAGTTAGTGATTTTGTAGAGTTAGGAGATAATTTGATTGAGCTTCATGCTCCACAAATTGTCAATGGTGCACAAACATCAAATTCTATTCTTGATCATTCAAAGAGAACAAAAAACATGGAAGGTTCCATGACAGTTACAATAATCAAGGCAGATGATGAACAAGAACAAAATAACATCACAAAGTACAGAAATTCTCAAAATTCAGTAAGAGGAAAAGATCTGGTTTCACTTATGGATTTTCATAAATCAATTAAATCACAATTAAAAAATTGTGGCTACTTTTATGAAATTCAAGCAGGTTCTTTTGATACAAAATCAAAATCAAAACAGTGTGAATATGAAGGAGATGCAACATACAACAACTATCTTCCAGATAACCATAAGAAAGTCATTGTTGCTAAAGATGCAATTCAGTCACTAGTTGCAGGAATTGAACAAAGGCCAACTGAAGCATATAGTTCACCAGCGCAATTTCTTCCAAGAGGAAGAAAATATGATGATATCTTCAATGAAAGTCTAAAAGATGATTACAGAATTTTGTTATATCCTTATCTTGTCAAAGAATTTGCAAAAAAATCATTAAAGTATGGAAAACAAGGAGGTCACAAAACAAAAAGATATGCAACATTATTTTTTGTAGCAGTTTATTTTAGAATACTCCACAAAAAAATTCTTGAATCAAAAGATGATTTTAAGGGAGATATAAGAAAATTAGAACCCTATTTTTCGTAGTTTCAAACTTAATTCCAGAATTTTAAAATTAACAGATGTAATTGTGACTAAATTTCTTGAAGATACAGTAGTAGATGATGAAATTGAGTTAGCCAATACAAAACATAATTTCTTTTCACAACATGTTTGGAATAATACAATGCTTCGTGTAATTGATAAAAAAATTAGACATGAAGAAGATGAGATTCTGGCATTAAAAAAACTAACAAACAGTTTATTTTAAATTCTAAAGGTAGTAGTCCAACCAAGTAAAAGTCTTGCAGGAGGTTTACATTGGTCAGACAACTACCTAAATTCAATACAAATAAGTGATATTTAACATAATTTTTCAAAGTACGATTTATTCCAGAATGTTTTTTATATCGATTAAAAAGAAGAAAAACGCTTTGGGAACAAAAGAGAAATGTGTAATTTGTAGTGAAAAAATTGAACTTCATTACAAGTCAATGGATGAATGGGGAGATAGAGGGTTTCTATGTGTGGAAAATGTTATTCAAAAAAACTTAGTGATCACTATCCTGGAGAACATGTCAGAGTAAACAAGCATTTAGATTAGTTTATTCTGATTTTGAATATTTATTTACATTAAGACAATTCCATGCAAGAGGATCATCTTTTACATCTTTTTCTTCTAAAAATACAATATCAGTAATTGTTTTTTTTCTTTTCAGATAAGTTTACTTGAAAACTAGAAAATTTTTTGCAATCACAATCGTTGATACAGACATACATCATCATCTCCTTCATCATGATCTCTAGCTTCATGACTACAATTGCACAGAGCATTCTTTTTTACATCACTAAGTGATTTTTTTGCATATACACCCAATCGAAGATATGCTTCTCCTCCATGACCTTTCTTAAATCGTCTCATAATTTTCAGATTTGTGTAATACTTTAAAAAAAGACAGATTAGTATCAGGTTTTTGAGAATCTGAACCCATGATAAACCAGTATTTATCACCCATTTCTACAAATCGGATTTTGATTGATGGATCTACCCACCAATGAATAGTATCATGCCAAAGAGATGCTGATTGTTTTCTGTCAGTAACTAAAGGAACAACATTCATTCTAAGGTCATAGTATCTGTAAGCAACGCCCATAAAGTCATCAAACCATGGAATAGAAGATGATGAAGACATTGCAGAAAAATCAGGTAGAGATATTTATCTGATCTGAATGAGTGGTAATACCCTTATATCTGAGTTTTATACTAAAACACGTATGGTTTCCTATAGAACTAGTATGCAGATTGTTGCAGATTTATTGACTGTTACTGAACAATCTGGACAAGAAGGCATCAAAACAACATCTCTTCTAACTAAAGGCAAACTTATCACATTCAAGATTATCTAAATTCTTAGGGAAATTTGACTGGTGCAGGTCTAATTAACAAAATTGAATTTGATGGTAAGAATACTTTTGTAATTACTACAAAAGGTAGACAATACTTGGACTCTTATGTAAAATTCTGCAGGTATTGCTGAATCATTTGGATTAGAACTTTAAAATCTATTTTCTAGCTCTTCTCTTTTGCATTTGCTTTTTCGTCGTTCTTTTCTTTCTTTGTAAGAGCTGTAAAGAATATAATTGCTATTCCTGCAATGCCACTATAAAATAAGTGAGGAATAAATCGACTTTCTCCCGTAGCAGGTTCTACAAATGCAATTCCAATAGTCACAACCATAAACATTATGATTACCAGAAGATACTTATCCACAAATTATTTGATTTACAAAACCATATATCTTTTTGATTTTACAAGTTGATAATAGAAAAATTATGGCAAAAATGCTTGAAGTGTTAGGATTAATTCTTGTAGCAATAATGTCATTAGGTTTTATGGGTATATTACGACCAACCATTGAACCTGGACTATCACCATTATTTTGGGGATGTGCAGGGTGGTACTCTTATGATAATCATTTATAGAAAAATAGAAAAGAAAACAAGAAGGGAAAGAAAGTTAGAGATATTTTAGAGTTTACTATGAAGTGATCAACATGAATCAATCGACAGATCTATAAAGGATAATTTTACGTATAAGTATGAGGGGAAATGGCAGAACAAACTAAACAATGGTGGGAAAGGGTTAGGAAAAGAATTAGAAACAGATATTGAAACATTCATTGAATAATCTCTTAATAATTTTCTAGATAATTTTAAAAATTTTACAAGATAAAGCCTCGGACGGGGTACGAACCCGCGACCTAACGCTTACGAGGCGTTCGCTCTACCAGGCTGAGCTACCAAGGCACGTTTGGGATAAATCCATCAGAGTTAATAAAAAGTCTTTCCGAGTTGGATTAATTGAAGAAAACAATTTCTGGAATTAGAGGGAATATTTGGAGAAGATCTTAACCTAAAAGATGTATTAGAATTTTGTAATAATTTTTCATCTTTAATTAAATCACAAAAATGTGTTATTGGAAAAGACACTAGACCTTCAGGTTCCATGATGAAAAGATACTGCTAGTGCTGCATTAATGAAAAATGGAATTGATGTATTCAATTTAGAAACAGTACCAACTCCAGTAGTTTTTAGAGAAGCAAGAAAATATGGTGCGGGATTAGTAATTTCTTCATCACACAATCCAATAAAATGGAATGGAATGAAATTCATTATTGAAGGAAGAGGAATTAATGAAGAAGAACTACCACAAATTATTGAACATCAAGAAATTTTAAAATCAAAAATTGGAACTGAACAAAATATTTCATCATCATATATTGATGATGCAGCAAAAATCATAGGAAATATCGAAAATCAGCCAGAAGTAGTAGTCGATATTGGAGGAGGTGCTGCAAAAGGCTATGCACCAGAATTGTTAAAAAAGATAGGATGTAAAGTCGAAGTTCTAAATGAAGAACTTTCAGGATGTTCTAGAGGTCCTGATCCCTACATCTGATGAATTATCTGAATTAATTTCAGCATCCAATAAAAAAGAAATTGGATTTGCATTTGACTTAGATGCAGATCGTTTAGTTGTGGTTAGAAAAGGAAAAAAGCAAATTCCAGATGTAACATTAGGATTGGGTGTTGCAAAATCTCTAGAATTAGGATACAAAAAATTTGTTTTGAGTATTGACACAAGTATATCAATTGAAAAATTTATCATAGAAAAAGGAGGGACTGTTCAAAGATCTAAAGTAGGAGAAGCAAATGTCATAGATCTCATGTTAAAAACTAATGCTCAGGCTGGTGGAGAAGGAAGTAGTGGAGGTTTTATTTTACCAGAGTTCAATTACTGTAGAGAAGGAATTCTTACCAGTGGTTTAATTTCTTCTATGTTGGGAAATTCAAAATTTGATGAAATTTTAAACTATATGGGAAGATATTATCAGATAAGAGAGAAAATTGAAGTTGATTCAAATTTTCATGACAAAGTAATTGAAGAAGTAAATTCTAAATTTTCAAAAGAATATTCAGAAATAAGTACACTAGATGGAATTAAAGGTATCTATTGATGATGATAGTTGGGTTTTGATTAGAAAATCAAATACTGAAGATCATCATAAGAATTTCAGCAGAATCAAACGATGAAGAAAAATGTAAAAAAATTATTAAGATACATTAGAACTAGTGAAACAAAGCTATGACCAAAGTTAGATGAATCTTCAATAATCAAAATTTTTCAGAGTAAATTAGGAAATAAAGAAAATTTATTTCTGAAGATGTTCAAGATTTTTCAATTTAGGTAAAACCAAAATCGCTGCTAAAACAGACACTCTGGTAGAAAGTACAGACATTCCATCTAAAATGAAATTAGCAGATGCTGCAAGAAAAAGTATTGTTGCATGTGTAAGTGATTTTGCTGCAAAAGGTATCAAGCCACAATATGGAATTATTTCTGTGAATCTACCAAAAACCATATCACGCTTAAAAATTGATGAGATTGCAGAGGGTTTCAGGAAAAGCATGCGACTGAATATGATATTTCAATTCTGGGTGGCGACACAAATGCAGGCAAAGAAATTGTGTTTAACGTCTGTATTTTTGGAATAGACCGACAAGATAGTCAGTAGAAAGAGGATCTAAGAAAGGGAGACATGATATTCGTGACAGGGCCATTTGGGTACACTTCTGCAGGATTGAGAATGATTTTGGGTAAGAGATGTGGGAAAACGAATTTTGTTAGAAAAGCCATTAAATCAGTTGTAAAGCCAAAACCTAAAGCTTAGTTTTGGGACTAAGAAATAAAAAGTATTTTTCATCATCAATGGACTCAAGTGATGGATTATCTACAACATTAAATGAAATGTCAAAACAAAGTAAAAAGAAATTTGTCATTAACAATATTCCATACGATGAAAGATTTACAATATTTTGCAAAATCTCAAAAACTTGATTTAAATGATTTAATTTTTCATGGAGGAGAAGAGTATGAGATTTGTATTTACCATCTCAGCTAAACATAAGACAAATAATTAAAAAAAATGCAAGATTGCTTAAAACTCCAATTATTGAAATCGGATATGTTACATCAGGTAGAGGGTGTTTTTATTCAAGAGAAAACAGTAAATACACATTACTGAAAGATTTAGGATGGAAACATTTTAGATAACTATTCACCATAAGAAAAATTTCGTTCTACATTATTTATAATACTAAATATTGAATCAGCAGGAAGAGTAGGAAACACATTCTTCAATCCATATTTCATCTAAATACAATAATCGTTTCATATCACTTTCAAGAAGTTCATCAGGGATTTGAATCAGGATAAATCGTATGAATTTTGTATCCCTCATTAGCAATTTGTTGACATTTTTGTTCTAAAGGTGATAAAATCATATCATTGATCGGTATTAGAAATTGATAAGCTACAGAGCCAAGTAAAGCAGTTGTAATTACAATTGCAATAATTAAAAAAAATGACACCATAAAAAGAATTCAGATGGCTGAACTATATGAACAATCATCAATTTCAAGCCAAGTAACTGAATTTTGATGATATTTGAAAATCAATGTTTTTTAAACCCTTTAAGACGTGAGTATTCATTGTCTGAAACCGAAGTCAAAGAAGCACCAGTTGAGAAATCTGAGGCACCAGTTGAGGAAGAAAAAACTGAGACTAAAGTAGAAACAAAATCTCAACCAGAGACAAAAAAGGAAGGTCCCTGAAAAGTGGGGAATTGTTCACATTTACAGCAGTTACAACAATACAATTATCCACATGACTGATTTGACTGGAGGAGAAACTCTTGCCATTAGTTCAGGCGGAGTTCATGTAAATGCTGACAGATACGAATCATCTCCATTTGCAGCAATGAAAGCTGCTAATGCAGTTGTAGAAACTGCAAAAAATAAAGGATTCACAGGATTTCACATCAGAGTACGTGCAGTTGGAGGAGTGGGTTCTAGAGTACCAGGTCCAGGTGCACAAGCTGCAATTAGAGCAATAGCAAGAGGCGGATTTAAAATTGGAAGAATTGATGATGTAACACCTATCCCTCATGACACCACCAGAAAGAAAGGTGGAAAAAGAGGAAGAAGAGTCTAGTCAGTTATTTTTATTTTAACTTTACAATCTTTAGAATTAAAATAATCAGAAATAAATTTTGCAAATTTTTGTGATGGATCATTTGACTGATAATTATAAATCATATCTGAAAACTTTTCTTCAATTGCATTTTGTAAGTCTGCATTAAATGCTAATTTAAAAAATGTCCATCCAAACTTTGATGTTGATTTACTTATAGTATATCCATTGTAGCTGCCAACAAGTGTTTCAATATGTGAAAGCGATTTTTTAATTGATAATAAATCATCAGCATAATTTGTACTTCCAACTTCTAAAACTAATCCCATTAATCATCACCAATATCAGAGGATGAGTTACTGAATTTATCAGATAATGATACAAGTTTTCCATCTCGTTCAACATTAATTTTGGTTTTCATTCGGATACTTAGTCCAACAGTTCTAAACAAAGCCAATAATTTTCCACCATCAAGAATTTCATTAATTTCTCCGGTTTTAATCAATTCTGATAATTTTGACACGATAAGTTTTGTTTCGTTTGGAAATTGTGATTCAGCATTTTCTAAAACTTCAAGACCCCTATATCCCAATTTTTCAACTAGTAAAGTCTCGTGGATTTTCAGAAGATTTTTCAGAAACAGTTCTAGTAGTTTCTTCAATTTTTTGTTGTGATGAAATATTTTTTTGCATTTCAGCTAGTCGTTTTGCCTTTAATCGTTCAAGTTCAGAATCTTCGTCACTCAACCCTTTTATCACACCTATAGGCACTAATTTTGCTACTTTAGTGGCAATTCCTAGATTATGAGACACATCAACTACAGCATCGACATCCTTGTATGCTTGAGGTGCCTCTTCTACCACTCCGTCTCTCGTCAATGCTTTGATAAAAATGCCCTTTGTCATTAAGTGATTTTTTTACATCAGATTCAGTAAAATTTCTTCTAGCTTTTGATCTTGACATAGTTCTTCCTGCTCCATGTGCAGTAGAGCCAAAACTCAAATCCATCGAGTTTGGTTGTCCAAGTAAAATCCAACTAGCAGTACCCATTGAGCCTGGAACTAAAACGGGTTGTCCTAAATCACGATATTTTAATGGAATCTCATCATGATTTGCAGGAAAAGCTCTTGTTGCACCTTTCCTGTGAACAACTAATTTTCTTTCCCGTCCATCGATTTTATGTTTTTCAACTTTTAGCAATATTATGAGATACATCATAAACTAATTTCATATCAAGATCAGATTCTGATTGATTAAACACACGTTCAAAAGATTTTCTAGTCCAATGTGTAATCATTTGTCTATTACTCCATGCAAAATTTAGTGCAGAAAACATTGCTTTCCTATAAGATTCACCTTCTTCAGAAGTATTTGGAACACATGCAAGTTCTCTATCAGGTAAATGAATATCATATTTTTCCATTGCTTGTTCTGAAACTCTAAGATAGTCACTACATACTTGATGTCCAAAGCCTCTAGAACCACAATGAATTAAAACTGAAATGGTTCCTTCTTTGATTCCCATTCTTTGTGCTGCTTCTTCATCATGAATTTCTGAAACTTTTTGAATTTCAAGAAAATGATTACCAGATCCTAAACTTCCAAGTTGTGGTGCTCCTCTTTTTCTAGCTTTATCTGAAACTTTGTTTGGATCTGCATTTGCAATTTGTCCATTCTCTTCACAAACATCTGCATCATTTGATGAGCCATAACCATTGTCTATTGCCCAATTAACTCCCTTTAACTAAAACCTCATCAAGTTGTGATGGACTCAATCTAACAGCACCCTTTGAACCAACTCCAGAAGGAATAGAACTGAAAAGATCATTCACAAGATCTTTTAGTTTTGAGCGAACAGTTTGTTCAGTTAAATTTGTTCGAAGTAATCTTACACCACAATTAATATCATAACCAACACCGCCAGGACTAATCATTCCTTCTTCTGCATCCATAGCTGCTACACCACCTACAGGAAAACCATAACCTTCATGACCATCAGGTAAAACAATACTATGACCAACAATACCAGGAATACATGAAACATTTCGTGCCTGCATAATAGTTCTATCAGACAACATTTTTTGTAGTAATGGTTCATCTGCATAAATTCTCACAGGAACTTTCATACCCAGAGATTAGAATCAGCATCAATTTGATATTGATTTTCTCCAATTTTTCTCGGAGTATTTGAAGACATTTGTATCGGTCAAATTTGCGTTTAATCCAATTTTAACCTTCAGAAGGTTAGAAAAAATAATTTTAAATCAATTAAAACTTATTCAGGCGTATGTTAGATGAATCAATAATTACACAAAAAGCAAACCAATTACTTGCAGAATTAAGAGCAAATCCAGATTGGGCAATTGATGAAAGAATTTCAAACAAGGATATTTTAAAGCTCTAGAATGGGTTTTACAAGATACTGGGATCATAGAAAGATGATTTGATAAAAAGAATCAAACATGGAATTGATGATCTAATTTATTTATGAGAAAATAATGTTGTTGTGTATGGTAAGGAAGAAGCTAACTGATAAAGAAATAGAAAAACAAAAGGAAGAACAAAAAATAAGGGCAAAGGCTTCTCGTGCTGCTAGAAGAAGTGGAAAAAGCATAAAAACTGAAGGAAAAGTTAGCAAAGCAACTGCAAAAACAAAAGAAGTTAGATCATCAAAGAAGATTGCAGCTATAAAAAAGAGAACCAGACGTTAAACTTGTACCTGAAATTTATTTAATTGAATCTCAATATGTTACTCTTGAAAATAAAATATAAGGTATTTTTCATAGTGAGATTATGAATTTATAATATTATTTCTGATTCTATAATATTATTTCACAATAAGCACAGGCTTCTTTGATTTATGAAGTACGTAATTTGACGTACTACCTAAGAAAAGTTCTTTTGCAGCACCCATACCTCTTGAACCAATCACAATAAGATCAAAATTTTTCTTTTCAGCTACATCAACAATTCGTTTTCCTTCGTCCCCATAAGATACTCTATCAAAAAATAAAATTCCTTTTTGTGCTGCCTTTAATTTGGATTTTTTCATGATTTTTTGTGCGTGTTCTAAAAGAATTTTCTCGAGTGGTGTGATTACATCATTAGTTCCAGGTTTAGTTATTTCAGCAACATAAAGACCAGTAATGGTAGCCTGACACTGTCTTGCCATGTGAATAGCTACATCAAGACCACGAAACGAATTAGAAGATCCATCTAAAGGGACAAGGATTTTCTTGATTTTAATTGTCATAAACAAAATACACTAATTTTCAATTTAAAGTCAATTGATATTATCTAGAATGATTTTCAGCTTTGATATTCTAGAAGACAATCAAATATCCAATTAGACATATTAAATTTGTAAAATGACTAATGCAAAAACTATGACCATTGCTGATGTTATGACTAAATCAGTGATCTCAGTAGATTCATCAATTACAATTAATGAAGCTGCAAAAATGATGGAGGATACAAAAGTTGGAGCGGTTATTGTCATGGAAAATAACACACCTGTAGGAATTGTTACAGACAGAGATTTTGCAGTTAAAGTTGTAGCGCACGCATACCAAATAACCACACCTGTAAAACAAATAATGACATCCCCACTATTCTCAATAAGTTCAGATGAATCAGTTAGAACTGCAGCTGATTTAATGCACGATAGAGGAATAAGGAAATTACCAGTAATTAATGATGAAAAGGTAGTTGGAATTATTACTGCAACAGACATTGTTAACTTATTAGCAGTTTGTGTGGAAGAAGATGTGAAAGATATGTACTTCCATTCAGTGGTAAAAATTTTTACAAATTATAGTCCATATAATTAGAGAAGATGATATGGTAATACCAATAATAATTCTAGTGGCAATACCAATTTTTCTAGGGTTAGTGTTTGTATCTCCATTTGATCAACCTGAAGAAGTTAAGGAAGAAGTAATTTCTAAAGAACCAGATACAAATATCATATATTTTCTACTAATGGGAATTTGGACATTACTTTTGATACGAATTTTGTTCAAAATGAAAAAAGGTACTTTTAAGGCTACTCAAAAGTACTAACATGAACACTGCACCATATTGGAATAAGAAAATATGTTCAGATTGCAAGAGGGTTAAATGTCAAAAAGGTTGTTTGTGTGATTGTCATCAATTACGAGATAGGGTAAATTAAGATCACATGAGTAGATTTATTTTCTCATAAATAGAAATCAAAATGTTGGCAATTTTACCTATAGACAGTGGCGTTATGGAACTAAAGAAATGATGGAAATTTTTAGTGAACAAAAGAAAATCAACTATCAATTAGAGATTGAAGGTGCAGCTGCTATTTCACAAAGTGAAATAGGAATTATTCCAAAAACAGTTGGGAAAAAAATTCTCAAAGCAGCATTATCAGGAAAAATTACTGCAAAAAGAATCAAACAGCTAGAAGCAAAAAGTGATCACGATACTGCAGCACTAGTTGAAGCATTAAATGAAAAATGTACTAAAGATGTTAGACCATGGATTCATTATGGATTAACAAGTAATGATTTGGTAGATACCAGTAATTCTATGCAAATGCGTGATTCATTAAAAATAATTGAACCAAAAGTTGCAAAGATGGCAACAATATTAGCACAAAAAGCTGTAAAATATGAAAAGATTCCAGCTGTTGGTAGAACTCATGGACAACATGCAAGTATCATTTCATTTGGATTAAAATTTGCAAATTGGGCAGCAGAGATGGCAAAACATGTAGAAAGAATTGAAGAGATTAAGAAAAGAATTCTAATTTGTAAGACACTAGGTGTTGTAGGAACTGGTTCTTTAATGGGTGCAAAATCACTTGAAGTGCAAAAAAGAGTTGCAAAACGCTTGAAATTATACTCAGCAGAAGTTACCACTCAAGTTGTTCCAAGAGAAAGATATGCAGAATATGTATTTGAATTAGCATTAATTGGTGCAACTTTAGAAAAAATTGCAGTAGAGATTAGAAATTTACAAAGAACAGAAATTGGAGAAGTTGCAGAACAATTCAAGAAGGGGACAAATGGGCAGTAGTGCAGTTCCAGTTAAAAGAAATCCAATCAAAAGTGAAAGAATATCATCATTATCTAAAATGGTACGAAGTCAGGTAGGAATAGCTTTTGAAAATATTCCATTATGGCATGAACGAGATCTTTCAAATTCAGCAAATGAGAGATTTGTACTTCCAACAGTAGCCATTCTAGTTGATGAAATGCTAGAAACCATGACTAGAATTATTTCAAACTTGATGGTAAATGAGAAAAGAATTGTAGAGAATCTTTACATCACAAAAGGGGCAAATCTTTGCAGAATTTGTTTTAGAGGCACTAATCAAAAAAGGTGTTCCAAGATTTGTAGCCTACAAAGATGTTCAAAGAGTTGCATTTTTGGCAAATGACAAAGGAATGCAATACATGGATGCAATCAAAAACGATAAAGCATTTTCTTCAAAGTTAACTAATAAAGAAATTGAGTCTATATTTTCACCAGAGAAACATCTTGGTGCGTCACCTATTATAATTAATAATGTAGAAAAATCAGTTCAAATACAGTTAAAAAATTTATCTAGTTTTCAGTAATGCTTTATGAATTTTAGAACCATATTGTAATGCTTTTTTTCGTTTTGTGTAAGAAAGTTCTGGAACATTAACTTCTCTAGCTAATTTTCGTATTATGTGCTTACGATACAAGTCTTCAGAATCATGAATTTTTTCAGAAATAGGGATGGCTTTTGGCATAATCTATGAATTTTGAAGTTAGTAAGGGTTGAAGAATTGTTACTCCAAATTCAGATGCGATAATATTTACAGATTTCATCATGTTTAGTTCATTATCTAATTTAGCAGAGCATTACTTCATGATTTTAGATTTTCCTCCAGAAAATGCTTCTCGATATGCATTATAACCACAAAATAATTCATCTATCCCATTTGCCGTAACTACAGTATCAAGGTTTAAGCTGTTTGCTAGTTTAGAAACATAATAAAATGCAATACAATTTTCATTCCAAGATAGAGTTATCGGTGTCTATTGTTTGACGAATTTTTGAAGAAATGGTTGGAAAAGTATCTGAATCAATTTCTAGAGTATGATGTGGATATTTTAGATATTCATTAACTTCTTTTGCAAATAAAATATCATGAGATTCAGGAAATCCAATTGTCAATAATGTAACATCATAATTCATGTCTGAACAAATTTTTGAAATTAATGTACTATCAACACCTCCAGAAAAAGCAATTCCAATTTTCTTTTTTTTAACAGTCTCAGAAATAGAATTTTTAATATTTTTAAATAGTTCTTTGATGTATTTGTTCCATCTTACCTTATAGATTCCATAGAAGGTAATGAATCAAACCATTGACTATTTAATTGACTTGTGGTAAAATTTTCAAAATACAAGAATGAAATTATTATTAAATGAAAAACAGGGAACAAAAAATTACCTAAGTATCTTTTCTGTATAACTTGTCAAAGACTGGATCAGATTTTGATTTTTGTTCGTATGAAGGATTGTGTTTTAATGCCTTTCCTAGAATTCCCATAGCCTCATCAAACTCATTTCTCATTGCTTTTACTCTGGCTTTATTGTATAATGATAATGCATTTTCATGATCAAATCTTAAGACCTCTTCACAGCATTCTAAAACATCATCATATCTTTCTAGCTTATTGAGTGGATGAATTTTTCCGATAAATGACTTTACATTTGTTGTGTCGATCTCTAAAACTTTGTTAAAGTTTGATATTGCTTCTTCATGTTTATGAAGAATTGATAATGATAAGGCTTTGTTGTATAAAGCTTCTAAATGTTTTGGGTTGTCTTGCAAAACTTTATCAAAGTAAGATATTGCTTGAGCATATTCGCCTAGAGCAAATATTGTGAGGCCTTTGTTAAAGAGTGCATCCATGTTATTTGGTTGAATTTGAATTACTTTATCATAGCAACTTAGTGCTTCATTATGTCTTTCTAATGTTAACAATAACAATCCTTTGTCTAAAAGACTGTATACATGTTCTGGAGTAATTTCTAATACTTTATCAAAGATATCTAATGCTTCATCAAATTTATCTGACTTTATTTTAACCAGTCCTAAATATCGCATAGCCTCATTATGTTTTGGATCTAATTCTAATATTTTCTCAAATAATGTAATTGCATTATTGTAGTCATAAAGTATAAAGAATGCTAATCCTTTGCTAAATAATGTTTTTACATTAGTTGGATCAATTTCCAAAACTTTGTCATAGCATTTGATTGATTCTAAATGTTTTCCTAAAACTGATTGTGCTATGCCTTTGTGGTACCACACTTCAGTATTATTTGGTTTAATCTCTAATGCTTTATCGTAACATGCAAGTGCATCATAATATCTTAAAAGATAAGAAAGTGCTCTACCTTTTTGATATAATACATCTGCATTTCCAGGTTCAATCTCTAATGCTTTTTCAAGAGAAACAAGACCTTCTTTGTAATCTCCAGCAGTTACTTTAGAAATTCCTTCATCGTATAGTACTTTGGCAGGATTTGATGACCCTACTGTAGATTCAATCTCTTCTGGAGTTACCTCGGGTTCTACTGTAGATTCAATCTCTTCTGGGGTTACCTCGGGTTCTACTGTAGATTCAATCTCTTCT